>OLWK01001500.1_pt1 | contig 10268 bp, 9 predicted proteins | sample 1674141 | NCBI WGS metagenome assembly OLWK01 (sample SAMEA103958148, study PRJEB25191) | human gut metagenome | reverse complement strand
TCAATGATGTCAAATTGCGTCCCGATGCTATCGCTTTCCTCTTTATCACCGTCCTCTCTTGAAATACGTGCGTAATCCGCAGCTTTCCACTGTTTTGCATCAGGCAAAACTCCCTGGCGTTTCCGCAAATATTCATCATATCGGTTTCTGTATGCCATATAAACCTCCTACTATAAGGCCGTATGATATGGCTATACTACACGCACTAATTATATCATACGAAACAGCAAAATCAATTCTCCGAAATGAGCAAGTTATGGATACGGCGCTGTAAAGTATCCCCTGTATTTCCTGAATAAGTCACATGAACGCCAATACTACCGACACGGAATAGATACGGATTTTTGACAGCATCTACAAATGCTTTCATCTTATCGCCATCGGATTCTGACCGTACATGAATCTCTGTAATATCAACCAAAGTGTTCTTATTGAAAGCAGGAGACGAGAGGTAGTGTAAAGCAGATTCTTTCAGGTTATTATTCAAGTGCAGACCTCCTTTGTAAAAAATGATGTAATAATTTTAACCATAAGCTGGAATTTGTATTCACTTGAAACTATATCCGGGCCATTTCCTGCGCCCTCGCTTCAGGCCGCGTATTTGCAGGCTGCCGCTGTGCGGCACTTCCCCGGCAGGTACGCAAACGCATACTGTCAGCCGATCCTGTATAACTCCCGGACAAATCGATGCAGCCGCATTTGGGGGCGGCGTTTTCAAGGTTCAATAGGTGGTTTTTACCGTTCACAAAATAAATACGGGGCTATGTCCGTATTTTTTGCACGCACACCAGAAAAACTAAATATAGTATTTTTGTATTGACTTATACAATATATTGTGTTACACTTTGCCCGTAAATGAGTTTTGCGCAATTTCCCTTTGGGCATAGGTCAATGATCTGTGTGTGGAGCGATCCACCTGCGCACGTTGTCAGGTTTGTACGTTTTTGTCAGTAGTATTGCTGTGCCATGAGAGCCGGCTGCTGCTGGCTTTTTTGTTTTACGGGGCACCGCCCCATACTGCGGGAATGACGAGAGTTTGCTGTCAGGCAAACATACTGGATTTTACCAGAATCGTTGTTCCCGCTTTTTTGCGCCCAAATGCCGAAAGGCTTTGAGGATATATCATCAAGAAAGGTGGAAACAAGAAATGAAATTCAGGCGAAAATGGAAACCCGGATGGCATCCCAGACGCTCCTTCCGACCGTACCACAGGTACAGAGAGAAACGGCTTTTGAATAAGCCGCACATCAAATATGAAACCGAGGAGGAACGCATCCATGGAAAACGCAAAGTGTTACGCTCCGCAAATTCTCGTCGGTACAGAAGGTCTGCCGCGTGAACAATGGCTGGAATACCGGCGCAAGGGCATCGGCGGAAGTGACGCCGCTGCCGTTCTCGGAATTTCACCATTCCGTACCGGGCGGGATCTCTACTATGACAAGCTGAATATCGTCACAGCGGATGATGCCGAAAACTGGGTTCAGCTGGAGGTTGGAACTCTGCTGGAGCCGTTGGTTGCCAAGATCTTCGCCCATAAGACGGGCTATAAGATCTACCGCCGGCCATTCATGTTCCAGCACCCGCTGTATCCGTGGATGCTGGCGGATCTGGATTATATGGTGGAACTGCCGGATGGTACAACAGCCATCCTTGAGATCAAGACCACGAACTATAACGCCAAGGATAACTGGTGGTACAACGGCGAGGAAATCGTTCCTATCTACTACGAATCGCAGGGGCGGCACTACATGGCGGTCATGAACATTGACCGGGTCTACTTCTGCTGCCTTTACGGAAATTCGGAAGACGAGGCGATGATCCGCCGTATCGACCGTGACATGGCCTATGAAGAAGAACTGATCGCTTTGGAACGGGACTTCTGGGAGAATCATGTTCTCACAAAAACGCCGCCTCCCTATGTGGAAGCGGATGGCGACCTGATCCTCGAAAGCCTGCGGCGAAAGCTGGGGCCTGCGGACAAGGACGCGCCTCCCGTACTGCTGGGACAGACGCAGTTTGGGCAGCTGTCCATGCTTCTTTCCCTGCAAGAGCAGAAAAAGACGCTGTCGGCTGATGTGAACAAGCTGGACAAGGACATCAAGCGGTTGAAGGGTATGCTCATCGAGAGAATGGGCACAAGCTGCACCGCCGTGTATAACGGTCTTGCGGAGAGCTACACCATAACCTACAATCCGGTACGCTCCGCAGGCATATCGAAGGACGCCTTAGAGCGTTTGAAGGACGAACACCCTGATATTTACGATCAGTATGTCACGGTGTCTGAATGGCGAAGATTCCATGTGAAAAAAGCTGCTTTGCAGGCAGCGTGAAAGGAAACGGAGGTGATGTGCTGTGAGCATTGTTGCAGCACTGGACAAGGTACTGTTTTTCAATGCGTCCAGCAAGTATTCTGTCCTTCGGATGAAGACGGAGGACAGCAGCGTACCGGCAGAAGCCCGGAGTCCCTATCGCTATCACGACCACCTGATCCGCTTTACCGCCGTCGGCATCGAATTGCCGCAGACGGATACGGTGAAGATCGAGATGGATGGAGAGTGGAAGGACGGAAAATACGGGCTCCAGCTTCAAGTCGATCATTGGCAGGAGATCGTGCCGCCCACATTGGAGGGCGTCCGCAATTATCTTGCCTCCGGTCTGCTGAAGGGCATCGGAGAAAAGACCGCCGACGCGATCATTGAAAAGTTTGGCATCAATGCTCTGGAGATTCTGGAACATCAGCCAGACCGGCTTCTTGAGATTCGCGGCATTACGAAGGAACGGCTTGCGGAGATCAAGGACGCCTATGCGGAAACCAGCCGGATGCGTGTCCTGATGACCCTGCTGGCCCCGTTCAAGGTCACGCCGACGACCGCGCAGAAGATCTATCAGCATTTCGGCCCTGCCTGTGCAGACATCGTGAGACAGAGTCCCTTCAATCTCTGTCAGGTGCCGGGGTTCGGCTTCAAGAGGATTGACGCCATCGTACAAAAATCCGGTGGAGATCTGCGTGATCCGAAGCGCGTCCACGGTGCGCTCTTTTATGCGCTGGAGGACGCACGGACAAAGGAAGGACATCTCTATCTGGAGGCAGAGGCTCTGCTCAAAGCGGCTATGCAGCTGCTCAATGAGCGGATACCCCTCCCGCAGATGCGCGTCCCCATGAGCCAGGTCGAACAGGAACTGTCTGCCATGATCCGGCAGGACGAGGTGGTATCGAATCACGGCAATGTGTATCTGCCCAAGCAATTCCTGCAGGAGAGCGAAACCGCACAGAAAGCGGTAGAGCTGTTTCTGGCAAATCCGACGGTGGTGGACATTACGCAGCCGTTGGAGCGAGTAAAGAATAGCTTAGGGCTCAACCTGTCCAAACGCCAGTCAGAAGGCGTGGAGATGGTGTTCCGGCATAACCTGTCCATTATCACAGGCGGCCCCGGTACCGGCAAGACCACGGTTCTGAAAACGGTGATCGAAGTGTACCGTCAGCTCTATCCGCGGCAGAAGATCGTACTCGGAGCGCCCACAGGTAAGGCGAGCCGGCGTATGGCGGAGGCAACGGGGATCGATGAAGCGCAGACACTCCACAGCATTCTGGGACTTCACGGTGATTCGGAATCGAAGAAAGACCGGGAACGGAAACCGCTGGAAGCAGGGCTCCTGATCGTGGACGAGACTTCCATGGTCGATATGTGGCTGATCCACCAGCTCTTTTCACGCTTGCGCCCCGGCACCAAAGTCCTTTTGGTCGGTGATGCAGACCAGTTGGAGAGTGTGGGCGCCGGTGATGTATTTCACGAGCTGATCGGCTCCGGTGTCGTGCCGGTCACGGTGCTGGACGAGATCTTCCGTCAGGCACAGGACAGCCTGATCGCCCACAATGCCCGTTTTATCAACGAGGGCAAAACGACGCTCTACTATGGTGAGGACTTTGCCTTTCATAAGGCAGAGAGCCAGGAGGAGACTGCCGGCATCATCCGTGAGCTTTACCGGGAGCAGATCGCCGCAAAAGGAATCGAGCAGGTGGAGATTTTATCGCCGTTCCGCTCTGAGGGCGAGGCATCGGTCAACAGCCTGAATGAAGCTATCCGCGAGGAGATCAACCCCGCAGCGCCGGAGACGCCGGAGATCGTGTATGCCGGAAAAATATTCCGTCTCAATGACCGCGTGATGCAGATGCGGAATAATTACGACATCAAGCTGTATGACCGCTCCGGCAAGCAGGTCGGCGAGGGTGTTTTCAACGGTGACATCGGCACGATCCGCAAAATCAGCGGTACCGATGTCGTGATCGAGTTTGACGGCCGCTATATGGATTGCCCGCAGGTACTTCTGGATGATTTGGAGCTGTCCTATGCCATTACGATCCACAAATCCATGGGCTCCGAGTATGATACGGTCATTATTCCACTGCTGGCTGCCCATAATGTGCTCCTGACGCGGAATCTTCTCTACACGGCAATCACCCGTGCCAAGCGCCGTGTGCTGCTGGTGGGTGAGAAACGGGCGTTGTATATGGCGATCCATCGGAGCCGAAAAGGAAAACGCAATACCATGCTGGGCGAACGCATCGCCCTCTACTATAAGGCAGTCACGCGCAAGGCTCTCCGTAACGAAGAGGGCAAAGAATGGCAGCGTGCCAGTTAATGTGAGATGAATGTGCAAAAAAACGCACAGTCATCTCTTATTTATTTTATGAAGGGAGTATCAAACCATGTCCAGAGAAAGAATTATGCTGACCCAAGCGATCCCCGCCGTACAGCAGCTTCGCAAGGTGCAGGGCTTTGACCCGCTGCGCTTTCTGAAAAGAAACGCCAACGGCGGAATCGAGCTGGAGCCGCGCTATCAGCGGCTCTGGTTCCGATTGGCCTGCCCCGATGGAAAAATGCTGCTGAACCGGCTGCAGATCACAGACCAAATCGCCGTTTATGAGGCGCAGGTATTTCTGTCCAGAGAGGACAACCAGCCCATTACCAATTTTACCGCGGCGGTGGAAAAGGCTCAGGCTCCTGCCGGACGCTATGTGCAGGCCGCGCAGGACGAGGCGCTGAAAACGGCGCTGGATAATGCAGGCTTCGGCATCCAGCTCTGTGAGATCAACCCCTCTGCGGCGGTAGATGCACAGGCCGATGGAAAACAGGAAGTCGCAACGGGTACTGTAAATCGTCAGGAGACTGCTCCGGCGGTAAATAGAGCCGCAGCACCGCAGCGAGAAGCGTCTGTCGGTGAAAATCATCCGGTGCAGGCAGTTCCTACACCGCAAGAGGTTCAACCGCAGGAGGCGGCAAAGACGCCCAGCGTAAATCAGCAAGAGGTTCACACCACCCAGCAGACGGAAAGCGTTTCAGACGCCATGAGTCTGCTGCAGGCGTTAAGCGGCGGAACTGCGGCTTCTGAGCCTGACCCGGTTATGCCCCAAAAGGCGCAGGAGGTTCCTTCGGAAACGGCGGAGCCTGCGGTCACGGAGCGGGTTGAAACAGCGCAGACGGTGAAGCCTGTTGTGGTCGATATGCCGGCAGCGGCATCGACAGCGGCTGCACCGAAATATTCGGACGATATGACGGTGGACGAGATCCTTTCGCTGATGACAGAAGAGGAAGCTGCGGAGCTGGTCGTAACCACCGGCGTCAATAAGGGCTGGACGATGGCACAGGTTTCTGAGCAGCGTCCCTCCAGCCTGAAATATTACGCCTATCTCTGTGAGGACTGCGGCAATATTGTGAAAGCCGCCGCCATGCTTCTGATGGGCGGTTCGCAGCAGTTAAAGGCAAGCTGACCGCTTTCCATCCGTAAATTTCGCGTCTTGGGAGGGATGCTGGTTTGAATTACGGGAAAAAGCATGATCTCCCCTTTGGCATTATGGATGTGGCCGGACTCCTCCGCCTGAATATCAGGCGGAGGGCTCCCGGTCAGGTGTATGTGGATTGTCCCATCTGCGGTGACCGCCGGGGGAAAATGAATCTGAACACGGCAAAAGACCTGTGGCGCTGTAACTACTGCGGTGAAGGCGGCGGAATGCTGTCCCTTTACGCAAAGGTATATGGCGTCAGCAATTCAGACGCTTATCGGGAGATCTGCGACGCTTTGGCGGTAAATGGTTTTTCACCGGACTATACGGTTCCGGAGAAAACGGCGCCTACGGAGGCCGAGCAGTCTGACGCGGCTTCTGTTCAGGAAGTGCATCAGACTCTCTCCATGCTGCTGTCCATGCTGACCCTCATTCCGGCGCACCGCGCACACCTTCAGTCTGTGCGGGGGCTGTCCGACGATGAGATCACACGCTTTGGCTTCAAGAGCACGCCGCCCCCTTTCCTGTGCCGCTCCCTGACCAATCGGTTGGTCAAGGCTGGCTGCAGGGTGCAGGGTGTTCCCGGCTTCTATGTGGATGATAACGGCTGCTGGACGGTCAAATTCCACCAGCGGACATCAGGCATCATCATTCCCATCTTCGGTGTAGACGGTCTGATCCACGGCGCGCAGATCCGGTTGGATCACCCGCTCAAGGATAAAGACGATCCACCGGAGAAAACGGGCGTGAAATATCTGACGCTGTCCTCCACGGGAAAGCGCATGGGAACGACCTCGGGGAGCCCCATTCATTTTGTGGGCGACCCATGCTCCCGCGTTGTATATGTGACGGAAGGCTGCCTCAAGGCGGATGTCGCTCACGCGCTGATGCACAGGACCTTTGTTGCCACGCTGGGCGTTAACAACACCGCCAAGCTGGATGAACTGTTTGCGTTCCTGCACCGAAACGGAACGGAGGAGATCATCGAGGCGGAGGACATGGATAAGTACAGCAATGAAATGGTGGGAAAAGGCGCATCGAAGATCTATGCGCTGGCGGCCAAGCATGGGATGCGCTGCCGCAGGCTCACATGGAACCCCAATTACAAGGGCATTGATGACTGGCAGCTTGCGCTGCGCCGGAAAGAACAGAAAATGAAGGAGGATCCAGGAATGACATTTAAGGAGCAATATCTTAATGGCCTATGCGGGCTGGAAATGCTGGAAACCTGTACGAAAAAATGGCATGCGATGAAGGTGGACAGTATTTCCCTGCGGGACTATCTGGGGCTGACGGAGCAGGAATACGATGCGTACTTACAGACTGACCCCGGCGTTTCTTTTCAGGAGCTGTTGGACAGTCAGCGTAAAACGCAGCGGTTTCGTGTTTATCAGCTGGATCTGGAGCATGGCGAGACGCGCGCATTCGCCTTTGGCGGCATTGACGCGCTGCACAAGGCCGGCTTTCAGCAGCCGCCGGCGGCGGAATACACACTCGTTTATGACGGTGAGCTGATCTGCCCCGTCGGGCAAGATGACCGTGATATTCTGGAGCGCATTTTTGAACGTTATAACCAGGCGTTCCCCCCGGACTATCGCGGCCGCAGCATTGCCCCATCCGATGTGCTGGAGCTTTATGATGAAAGCGAGCGCAGATACTTCTACTGCGATATGGCTGGTTTCCTGCAGGTGAAATTTTCTCCCGCGCTGGCAAAGAAGGCTTGAATGCAGGCTTTACCGCAGACGATCCATTTAGAAATGGACGAGCAGAAGAGAAAGCAGCTGAAAGCCATGCTGGGAATCTGTCAAAGACTTGGGGCGGAGACACGGTATCATCCGGAACACCGTTATTTCACAGCTATGGTCTGGACTGGATGGGATACTCCCTGTGGAATGGGAGAGGCCCTTGCTGTCCAACAGAAAATTCAAAGAACAGCCGCTCAGTATCCGGCCGTCGTGTGCTATTGCTTCGACCCATTCAGCACACTGGTCTATACGGTTTGAGCGCAGTATGTAAGAAGGGACGCCTTGTGCCATTGGCACAGGAGCGTCCTTTTCTCATTTTTTATTTAGGAGGAATGTACGAATGGGCGCTTTTTCAAATATGGATTATGAGCTTCAAAACAGCGAGGCTGCCGTTTCCGACGCCTTTACGGAAGATGATGCTATGGATATGCCGCAGGCGGCTCCTGTGGAACCGGCGACAGCAAGTTCTCCGACTGCAGATCCGACTCCGGCAGCGGCGGCCAGCGAACCGGCAACCGCCCCCAATACCCAAAGTGAGGATGAGGCCCGCCGTGCGCACGAAGCGTCTGAAGCCAAGCGCAAAGCAGAGTGGGACGCCAAGCAGGCGGAAAAGCGGCGGGCGGAACAGGCCGCGCTGGAAAGGTTGGATGCCATGGGCCCGGCGGAACTGCTCAAGGCTGCCGCAAAGCGTGTGTCCGCAGATACGGAGAAGCTGACGCGGCGCAACATGAAAGAGAGCGTTGCCGAGTTTATCCAGACCAAGTGTATTGATGACCTCGGCTTTGCCCGGCTCACCATGCACCCGCGCAAAAGCATGATTCACTGTTTCCAGTACATCAGCCGGAAGGCATGGGATTATGTGCAGGACGAGCTGAAGGCAAACGGCGTTCAGCCGGGACCCGGTCAGCAGGCATACGGCTGCGATATTCCCGACGATCTCTGCTATCAGTGGGCGGAGGACTATTTCCGTGACCCCGATGCCAAGGAGGATCAGGGGGATGAAGAGGAGTTTGTTCCGCAGCCCTATCGTGGGAAAACAGCTTCCAAGTCCGTTTCCAAGAAGAAAAAGGAAGAAAAGAAGAAAGAGCCGGAGAAGAAGGACCCGCCGAAAAAAACGGAAGCCGATGATGGGCAGATCTCGCTGGGAGACCTCTCCTCTTTTGGGGAGGCCGCCTGATGTACGCTTATAAAGGCTTTGAGCCGGATCTCTCCTGCCGTGGCTATCGGTTCGTCATGGGAAAGAATGTCACCCCGGAGGCAAATTGCGCCAGCAACGGCTTTCACTGTGCGGAGAACCCGCTGGATTGTCTTTCCTACTATGGCGACATGAATCGCTCCATTTACTGCTTGGTGCAGCCCTGCGGGGATATTGACGAGGACGATCGTGACTCCAAAATTGCCTGCACGGAACTGACGATCCTGCGGCAGCTGACGAGGAAAGAATTCTTTCTTCATGCACTTGCCTACATGGTGGATCACCCAGGCCGCAAGGTAAACGGCAAGGTACAGCGTGAGCACAGCACTAGCCGCAACGGCTATGCCATCGTTCGAGGCAAGGAACCCACTGCGTGTGGAAAACTGGGCGATATTCTCGCATTTGCCAGAGAGCGGCGTGAAACCGAAGTAATCTGTCAGATTGCTGTTGCCGAAGTAGATGGAGAAAAAATCCAGCCCGGAGTATGGTATGACATTGATTTTGTGAAAAGAGAGGCGGTGCAGAAATGAAAAAGGACAGCCTGTTGAAAATGAAGGATCTGCCTGCGACTGAAGAAATGCTTGCAGTGGCCCGCGAGGATGTGCCGGTCAAGGTCGGTTCGGGCTGGAACACTTCCTATCGATGCCGATACAGCGGTTTTGCACGAAGTTCGGTGGAGGGCGGCATTTTGAAGGTCACCCTGTATGACCCGGATGCAATGCGCCTTGGCGGAACTCTGCCGGTCTATGAGATTTTCATGGAGAAAGAAAAGCAGCAGTTTCTCACCTATGACCGTGCCCATGACAAATGGAGGGCGGCAAAGATCGACTATTTGGAGTGGCAGGCGAAGGAATCCAATAACGTGTGGATCAGCGCCGTGGATGATGCGCAGATCCGGCAATATCTGGCGTCGGATGAAAAAAACGTATATCGGGCTATTCTGAAATTTCAGCGCGCCGTTCGTGATGCTGAACTGGAACGCCGGCATAGAAAGGAAACCGATCCGTGGGATGCGGAGCTCTCTCAGACACCGCCGCTGCCGAAAGACTGGGAACGGTGGGTCAATAATGAGCGCTTTGGCGCTGGCGTTACCTTAAACCCGTTGAATCTGATCGACAGTGGCCGTTTTGAAGTAAAAACGGCCAACGCGACTATCTTTGTCGCGCCCGAGCAGAGTTATCTGCTGGAGACTCGTGTGATCGATGGGCGCAAATATCTGACGATCCCCGTCGAAGAGGAAATCGAGGTCAACGGCTTCGGTGTCCGCACCCGGGGAGAAAAGCAAGGCTGAATGTCCGATAACGCGGTCATAAAGTTAACAAGCAGGAAGCCTCTACCGCGGCAGAGGCTTCCTGCTTCTTTAGTATACTTAGTATTTACCTGCAAACCACAGTATAGGAAGTGATATACCCTGTGTCTGAGCCTTTGCTGTTTCGCGCATAGACTGTCAGTGTTACGCGGTAGCTGACACCGGGTGTTCCTTGAAAGTAGGTTGTTCCAACATAATCCCATGTATTGTAATCATAGAATTCGGGGTGTTCGGCGC
>OLWK01001490.1_pt1 | contig 10319 bp, 10 predicted proteins | sample 1674141 | NCBI WGS metagenome assembly OLWK01 (sample SAMEA103958148, study PRJEB25191) | human gut metagenome | reverse complement strand
TGCACAGGTTGGTGCAATACAGCGTGTATTACATCAACTCAACTACGGCATTAACGTTGACTGGAATTTTGGCAGTACTACCAAAGCGAAGGTAAAGTCATTCCAGACAAATTCTTCTTTAACCGCTGACGGCATTGTAGGTGGCAGAACATGGGAGGCCTTGCAGGACTATCTCTCAAAAACCCGTCGAGATAGCAATGGATTTGATTATTATAAAGTGTCTTCTACTGAATGCTTTGCGCATGGAACTGATGGCACATGGTGGCTCCTGACTGACAGCGGAACTTTTTCTAAGATAAGATAATGTAACCTGTTCTGTTAGCCGCATACCTGCCGGTATGCGGCACTTTCCTTTGGAAGAGGAGGCTAAAATGAAAAAAATCATAAGCACGCTATGGTTGGTCATAAGTTGTATATTGTTATGTGCCTGCCAACGCACGCCGGATAAGCCGGCGGTTATTGTTGGCGATGAACGCCAATACTTTGAACCCGCTTCTCAAGGCGGCAATCCGCTTACCGATGATTTCCCCGAAAGGTATGAGGGCATAATAGACGTAGGAAATAAAAATGTAAAAATCAAAATCGATGCTTCTGTAATAGCCCCTGTATTGGAGCGGTATGCCGTTTTTTCCGCAAGGCCGGAGTTTCTTTCCCAGGCTATGGTAGATAAGGCAAGGGCGGCGCTTATTGGCGATAAAACCATGTACGATCCGCTGTCCATTACCGACCTTACACAGGAAGAAGTGCTTATTCGCCTGAGCTCATATAAACAGGCGCAGGCGGAGCTGCAAGGCAGAAATGAAAGCAGCCCATATATAGATGATATGATAGCTTTCTATGAGGAAAAGCTGAAAATCGCCCCAATGACTATTGATAGAACGGTTAATGACGGAAAATTCGGCGATAAACGATCCGTCGCCGAGCAAAAATCCGATTCGCCGCCGGTTCCTACGCTTCTGCCTCCCGGCAACGACTATAACCGGATAACGGCCTCTGTTGATCTTGGGAATGAAACCCTTGCAACGTTTTCCGCTTACCGCTCGGACAGCGGCAAGTTGAGCTATATACGTTTAGAAAATACGGGTACGGCATATCTTGCAAAGCAATATAGGGTAAACAGGGCGGACATAGAGGAGCTGAGTACCACTTTTTCTAAGGCTAAGAGCATGGCGCAGGAGGTTATAAAAAATATCGGGCTTGACTATATGGAGGCTTTTGCAGAGCTGTCCGTAACGGCAGTAAACCCCGTGGAAGGCCGGAATAGCCATGACTGCTACTTGTTTATATTTACAAGGGGATTTAACGGCCTGCCTGCCATGTTCCATAAGCCCATGCTGGCGCGTGGCGAGGCTTCCGCCGCTTATGCCGAGCCTTGGGCGGACGAGTACGCCGCCGTTACTATTGATGATGCCGGAATAGTGTATTTCACATGGGAATCGCCCACCACGGTAAAAACGGTAAACGAAAGCGTGGCCTTGCTGTCCTTTGACAGGATTATGGAATTTCTTGCACAGCATTGCAGATCCTCCCTTTCATGGATAGATGAATCCATAAAGTCGATCAGCGTCGAAATAACTCAGATACGCCTATGCATGGCGAAAATCAGCACGGGCGCAGACGAATACCTGTACGTTCCCGCATGGGATTTTATCGGCATTTCCCAAAGCAACATGGCCGACGGGGCAACGGCAACGGAAAATGGCGCAGAACAGAGCTATTTCACCATCAACGCCATCGACGGCAGTATCATCGATTTGACGAGAGGCTACTAAGGTGGCAATTATGAAAAGATACATGGCAATTCTGCTCTGCACGGTTATGGCGATTGGTTTTGTTGCCTGCCAGCCTACTCCTGAAAAAGAACCTGTTGTTGTTAAGACGGAGGATTACGTAGCAGAGGCTATACAGCCGAAAGATGGAACTCATGATAAATACGATGCACCGAATAACGTGGAGTTCCATAATGAAATAAGCGGATTAGATTTGATTATAAATGCGTCTGTAGTTATACCTCAAACAGATGTATATCCGGTTGCGGAAATTGAAAAAGCGGCGTTTGATGAAACATATTACCGGAATGTGATGCAATTCTTTTATCCGGACGAGCAGTGGGTAGAAACTCCCCATGAAACGAAACGGGATATTCTTGAAAGAATGTCTTATTTGACGTCTCTAGCGGAAGAGAGCGATACTGATATAGCCAATGAACTTATAGAATTGCAACAACGGTTAGCAACAGCTCCCGATGACAGTGCAGCTATTCCCTTCTCTTTCAATGATTTGCCGGGAAAGACTTTTTTTGAAGCATATCACTACAATGAAAATACGGCGACATACGCTGTTTTAGTTGCACAGATGAATGGCAATACCTATCAATATAGACGTGATAGTGATTCATACTGGGTGCGAGAAAGCAATGCGGAGACTTTAGAACAGAAAAATGATTTTACATCCACCAACCCCAAATTGGAAAGCAAATCTGCGATGGGAATTGCCCAAGATGCTATGAAAAATTTAGGCGCGGACTCAAACATGAAGTTTTCTTTTATGGAAAAGGCGATTGCATATAACGACAAAGGCCTGCAAGGGATCGGATGGATAATTTTCTTTATTCGTGATTGCGGAGGATTACAAGCTACCTACATGGATGAATGGCGAATATGGAAAGGCAGCCCGCCGCCAAGCAACGCTGCGCCTTGGGAAAGCGAGTATATGTATGTTATTGTAGATGAGAATGGTAAGATCGCACAGTATGATGTTCGTGGAGCTGGCGAGCAAGTAGCTATTATTGCTGAAAACACCCAGCTTATGCCTTTTGATGATATTTTGGATCGGATTAAGCAGCAGCTTGTCTATAATCATGCTTATCAAGAGAATCACGTGGAAGAGTATTCGGTTATGGTCAACGAAATCCGGTTGGCGAGTGCGTTGATAAATGTTAAGGATCGTCGAGACATAGGTCACCTCGTTCCAACGTGGGAAGTGATGTATGAGTTTCACGAACGCCTTAAAGGAGAGAATGAGCCCACTGTTTACCACTGCCGTGTTTGTTTGAACGCAATAGATGGTAGTTATATTGAACCCAAGGCATATATCGGCAGGATAGCACAATGACTGCTTGGATTCAAATGCATTGATTTGATCTGGCGGAGCAAAAAGTGACAGGCAACCGAAAAAAGGCAAACGGCTTTTAATCTGTCCTTTTGCATACTTTTTTCTGTTATTTTCTTGCAGTAATTAGGAGTTCGCAAAATGCTAGATGCCCGCGAATCGTTTGCCAGCGGCAATCGCATACCCCGTCTGCATACGCCAACTCCAGGGTAAGAAAAATGATACCTGGTGTACCGAAGCACCTGACGAATTTGACAAAAAACGCAACGGAGGAGTTGCGCTGAATCATGCCCAAAGCATTGTTGCTTTGGGCATTTTTATGCTCCTTCATTTAGCCCAAGTAAGGCTCCGCTGCCGCTCCCCACCGCCCTCCGTTTGGATTTTCACGCGACATCAAACAAAAAAATCCAAACGGAGGACAACAATATGACAACCATCAACCTGAAAGACCACTACCCGTGGTACACCGAGGATACCTTCATGGAGGTTCCAGACGAGATAGCCGCGTTTCTTGATGAGGATAGACGGCTTCAGATCAACTACGCGCAGTACATCCGCGACAACAAGGCGTTCTATTCACTGGACGCCGGCGACGGCATTGAGGCGGAGGCGCTGAATCTGCCGGAACAGCCGGACGAGGCGCTGGAGCGCATGGAACTGGAACGGCTGCTGAAAGAAGCAATGGCACAGCTCACGCCCGCACAGCGGCGGCGTGTTCTTGCTCATTTCGTTGAAGGACGATCCCAGCTTGAAATTGCGGCCAGCGAAGGTGTTGTTAAAAGCACAGTTTCGGAAGCGATTTCACGCGGACGGAAAAATCTCAGGAATTTTCTCAAAAAGTTTCGCTAACACCCCGAACTTTTGCCCGATTTTTCTTGAGGTATATGAGAGGGATATTATTCTCGCTCGCCTCTGCTCCTTGACAACCGCATAGACACTGGTATCAGCACAGACCCCGCGCGGCTGAAAAGCCAAGCGACAAAAGGCGCGCCGCCATGACGACAGACCTCCCGCCCTTCGGGACGGGCGGCTGTCCGAGCGATCTACGCGGCCTTTGACCCGATGCGTGGCAGCATCGGGCGCGATGACAGCGCGGGCGATACGCAACCCCAGCTACGGCCTCCCACTGACTTGAGGGGGATTCCTGCGGCGCTCGTGAGCCTTACAAGCCACGGCGCTGGCGGGAATGGGACAGCCTTGCCAAAGGCGGCTGATACCGGTCCCAGAGGCGATATATGCCTCGCGCCGGGGGCTGTGACAAATACGGCGGAACAAAACTACATGACACAACATACGCAGACAGCCGCGCCGGTGCAGTATCATGCAACATGACAGCAATCCCTCCGGCGCGGCTGCTCTGCCGGAACGAATACGAACAAGCCCCGCTGTCATATCGTGGCAGCGGGACTTACATGATAAATCGGAGGTGCGTTTATGCAGAAGCAAGCCATCCCCAAAGAGCCGGTCGCCTCTTATAAGGAGGTCAGGATCGGCAAGACCCTCTATCGCGTGACAAGCGTGTTTTCCGGCGAAAAGGACCTTGGCAGGACGCTGGAGCAGCTTGCGGTGCGCCGCGCCATGACAGAGCTGGACGCTCCCGCGACCGCGCAGCCCTGTCACGCATCGTAACAGACAATCAGCCTCCCTGCGGCGGCATCCTTGCGCGAAAATGGTATCCCCGGTATCATATTCTTGCAGGGAAAACCTGCGAGAGCCATCACGCCGCACGGATGTATGAATCGCAGAGAATCGGGAGGTAAAATACAGATGATCGAAAAGACATACAACGTAGGCATCTATTGCAGGCTCAGCAACGACGATGAGCGCGACGGGGAGTCCGTATCCATTGAAAATCAGAAGCTCCTGCTGCAAAGCTATGTGCGTCAGCGGGGCTGGAACGAGATCGCGGTGTACTGTGACGATGGGTACTCAGGTACGAATTTCGACAGACCCGGCGTCAAACGCCTCATCGAAGATGCAAAAGCCAAGAGAATCAACCTCATTCTGGTAAAAGACCTATCGCGCTTTGGGCGTAACTACATCGAGTTCGGACAGTACACGGACTACCTGTTCCCCTCGCTGGGCTGCCGTTTTATCGCGCTGAACAACGGCATCGACACCATGAGTGACAACGGCAGCACCGACGTCATGTGCTTTTTGAACTTATTTAACGAGTTTTACAGCCGGGACACCTCCAAGAAGGTCAAGGCGGTCAAACGGGCCTGCGCGGAAAGCGGCAAGTTCATGGGAACCTACCCCGCCTACGGCTACAAGCGCGACCCGGAGGATAAGCACCACCTTGTCATCGACGAGGAGACCGCCCCTACCGTGCGCCGCATCTTCGCCATGCGCGCCGCCGGCATGGGCTTCCGCGCCATCGCCGTCACGCTCAACGAGGAGGGCGTTCTGCCGCCCGGTGCGCTCTACTATCAGCGCAAGGGGCGCAGCGACCCGCGCAACGTCAACCACAAGTGGGCGGAAACCACCGTCAAAGCCCTCATCCGCAGCGAGGTCTACATTGGGAACATGGTGCAGGGCAAAACCGGCACACTTTCCTATAAGTCCCGCAAGCTCATCAACAAGCCGGAGGAAGAATGGATACGGGTGGAGGGGACCCATGAACCCATCATCTCCCGCGAGATATGGGATACCGTGGTCAGCATCGACAAAAAGAAGGTGCGCAAGACGCCGCCCACGGACGGCATCCGCAGCATCTTCACCGGCCTTGTCTACTGCGCAGACTGCGGCTTCAAGATGCGCAACCACATCGAGCGCTTCACCTATAAGGACGGAACGCCGGGGCGGTACAGCTCCTTTATCTGCGGCAACTATGCCAGAAGCGGCAAAAGCGCCTGCACCATCCACTCCATCTATGAGAATGTGCTGGAGGAGCTGGTGCTGACGGACATCCGGGAAAAGGCGCGCTTCGTCGAGTGCGACGGCGAGCGCCTTGCCGAGCAGATCAGCCGTATGAAGGAAAAGGAAAGCCGCAGCCGCGTCATCTCCTATGAGCAGGAGCTGAATGCGGCAGCGGCGCGTATGACGGAGCTGGAACGGCTGATGCAGAATCTCTATGAGGACAAATGCACCGGCACCATCCCCCAGACGGTCTTTCAGACGCTCATGCGGAAATACGAAACCGAACGGGCAGAAAAAGCCGCCGCCATCCCGGAGCTGGAGCAGAAGGTCAGAGCGCAGCTTGAGAACCGGCAGGACGCAAACCGCTGGATGGAGGTCATCCGCCGCTACACCGAGATCACGGCGCTGGACGAAAGCATCCTCTTTGAGCTGGTGGACCGCATCGAGGTGGGCGAGGCGCGGAAGGTCAACGGACAGCGCATCTGCGACGTCAAGGTGGTCTACCGCTACGTCGGCAGCGTGGACGACGCGCTGGCGCAGGAGAGGCAGGAAGCGTATGAAAAAGCTATATAAGGTCGGCATCTACTGCCGGTTGAGCGTGGACGACGCCTCCAACTCCGCCAAGGCGAAAAACTATATCCCCGCTGATGAATCCGTCAGCATTGAGAATCAATATGAACTGCTTTCCAAATTCGTAATGCTCAACGGCTGGACGGAGGTCAAGACCTACCGCGACGACGGTTATAGCGGTGGAAATTTCCAGCGTTCCGGATTTCTGGAGATGCTGGAGGACGCGCGGCACGGCCTCATCAACCTGATCCTTGTGAAAGACCTATCGCGGCTGGGCCGTGATTTTGTGGAGGTCGGACGCTATACCGACGTCATTTTCCCCTCGTTGGGCTGCCGCTTCGTATCCGTCCTTGACTGCCTCGACACCGAGGGCGACAACACAGATATGCTGCACTTCCGCAGTCTGATGAACGACTACCACTTGAAAGACCTCTCCAATAAGGTAAAATCCGTTCTTCACGCCAAAATGCGTAGCGGTCAGTATATCGCCGCCTACGCGCCCTACGGCTACCGCAAGAGCGAGGAGGACAGGCACCGGCTGGTGATCGACGAGGAAGCAGCCGCCGTGGTGCGCCGGATGTTCGAGCTGCGGCGCGGCGGCATGGCCTACGGCAAGATTGCCGCCGTGCTGAACAGCGAGGGCATCCTGTCCCCGCGCTGGTATTGGGCAAAGCGGTACGGAAACGGCTCCTGCAAGTACGCGAACCTTTGGATGTACGCCACGGTGAAGAACATACTGACAAACGAGGTCTACACCGGAAATCTCATTCAGAACCAGACCGGCTCGCGCTCCTATAAGGACGACACCATGATCTATAAGCCGGAATCCGAATGGATACGGCATGAGGCTTTGCATGAAGCCATCATCTCGCCGGAGGTATGGAATGAAGTGCAGGCCATCAACCGGGAAAGGACGCGGCTCTCGGCGGACAACGCGCCGCCGAAGCCCTTCCTGTTCACCGGCAAGCTCGTCTGCGCCGACTGTAAAGCACCCCTTCAGGGCAACCGGGAGACGCAGCGCCGCAAGAACGGCACGTCCAAAAAGTACGTTTCCTATTTCTGCTCCCGTTATACGGCCTCCGGCTACGGCGCGTGTTCCCGGCACACCATCTATGAGATGACGCTGACGGAGCTTGTATTGAGCGAGATCCGCGCCCATGCCGAGGCGCTGGAACTGGACGAAGCTGCCATGCTGGACAGGCTGCAAGCGCAGCGCACCGCCGCAGACGCAGAGCGTCAGGAAAGCGTCCGGCAGGAGATTGGGAAGCTGCGCCGCCGCGTCTATGAGCTGGAGCAAATGACCGCCAAGCTTTATGAGGACAAGGTTTGCGGCAGCATCAGCGCAGCGTCCTTCGCTGTACTGCTTGAAAAGACCGAGCAGGAGCGTCGCCAGCGAACCGACCGGCTGGATACGCTTCTTGCGGAAGTCAGGGAGTATGAGCAGAGCGCCGCCGACATTCAAAGCTGGGCGGCAGTTGTCCGAAAGCACCTGCATATACGGGAGCTTGACCGTGAAACGGTGGACGAGCTGATCGACCGCATTGAGGTCGGAGAAAAGACCGTCATTGATGGGAAAAACGTCCGGGACATCAAAATCTATTACCGCTTTGTCGGCAATATCTGAATGGAGGTCAGATCATGGATAGCAGCAAAAGCAAGCGTGTGGTATTATATTGCCGGGTAGCAACGCAGGCGCAGCTTGACGGCGACCACACGCTGGAAGCACAAAGCGCCCGGCTGCATGAGCAGGCCGAGCGGCTGGGTTATGAAATTGTGGGAGAAGTCAGCGAGTATGAAAAAGGAACTACGCTTGACCGCGACGGCTGGAAAAGGGCTTGTCAGAAGGCGGTGGAGCAAAAGGCGGACATCCTCCTTGTTGCCGATCTTACACGGATAGCGCGCGATCCGATCCTTTGGATGCGGGCTTTGCGCGAGTTAAGCGGCAAGGGCGTTTGGATTCAGTCCGCGGCTGAACCGGATGCGTTTCGGGTAGATCCCCTTTTTCACCTATGGCTGCCGCCCGGAATCCAATGGCAGCTTGCACTCCATGAACTATGGAAAACTTACCGCAGGAACAACGAAAACAGCGATTGATACAGTCAAAACCGTCCGAAAAGGGAGAAATCATTACTTACCTTTCCCGAATGGGAGATGTTCTTGAAAAGATTGCGGATGGGAGCCAGCTCGTTTTCACCTTCGTCGGTGTCGATGTTGTCCGAAACAGCGACCAGCCGAATGTCGTGATTGGGGAAGAACTCCTCGGTCAGTCTGCCGACCTCGATGTAATTACGCCCCAGGCGACTGAGGTCTTTTACAAACACGGCCGCCGCTTTTCCCTGCTCCAGCTGCTGAATCATATCGGCAAAGCCGGGACGATCCATCGTAACACCGGAGATGCCGTCGTCAAAAAAATGAACCAGGTTCGTGTAGCCTTTTTCCTTTGCTACCTTGGTGAGCAGTTTTTTCTGATTCCCTATGCTGTAGCTCTCGCCGTCCATGTTATCGTCACGGGAAAGCCTCTCATACAGAAAGGCGGTCACGTCACGGGATTTTTTGTTGTTATTCGACTGTTTCATGCAGTCCTCCTTTCCGGGCAGCCGAACAGCAACACTTGTATTCCACAACAAGTATATCACTGTCTCGCCTTGTTGTCATGTATGCGGCGGAGATATGCCCCGCCGCCTGGGACTACGCCCCAGCAGATTCCGATTTCATCAGGCGCAGAAGGACGCAGCCCAATGTGTTCTGCGTCTCCTCCTTGAACACCGGTTCAACAATAAACGACCTGTTGCCGAAGCGATAGGTCGTTTTCTCGTTCAGATCATGTTTTGCTTTTTCGCCGGGTTTTGTCCGATTTTCCTGCATGGATTACCTCCTTAGCTCTCACTTGTTCCTGTCTCTGAAGCAATTCGCTCTCTTGTTTTCTGTGCTGCAATCAAGTGGTCATTTTGACCACTTGATTCTGGCAGATTGCTTTTCCGATCTCCTCCATGTGTTTGTTTCTCTGCATCGTAACGCTGCCCGATCAGATATTTCTTCTGCTGCGGCGTAAGATTTCGCCGTCCGAGCTGGTTCTTGCAAATCCAGGAAAGGGCCTCGTAGCGGTTGCTGAACTGCTTTTCATGGGTACGGAACCCGATGCCCGGATGCGCCTGCGCGATGCGGTAGCGGTTGTGACCGTCTACAATCGTATCGTTCCAGACGATGAGGGGCATGAGCACCAGCCCTTCCTCAAGGATGTTTTCTTCCAGCTGGGAAAGCTCGTCCTCGGTCAGCGGCGGGCATTTCGCCTCGAACTCCGGGTCGATGGTCAGTACGGGATTCATCACGGGGCCTCCATTTCCTCGGGGACGTACAGCCCGAGGGCTTCCTCGATGGCTTCCCCGATCTCGTCCATCTGTTGCCGGGTCATCCTGCCCAGGTACTTCTTCACGCGCCGCTTGTCGATGGTCTTGATCTGCTCCAGCAGCACCATGCCGGGAAGCTCCAGCCCGTGGATGCGCTCGGCGTAGTAGTGGGTAGGCTGGGACGGCTTCTTGCCGGCCTTGGACGTGATGGGTGCGACGATCAGCGTGGGGCAGTAGTAGTTGCCGGTGTTGTTTTGCAGGACGACCACAGGGCGGGTGCCGCCCTGCTCGGAGCCTATGTAGGGGTCGAGGTTGGCAAGGTACACGTCGCCCCTGCGGTAAATCCAGTTTTCCTTCATGCAGTTTCTACGTTCCTTTCTTTCGTTTCGTTCGATATTCCTTAAAGCGAGAAAGCAGGTCATGTCCAAATAT
>OLWK01001482.1_pt1 | contig 10370 bp, 8 predicted proteins | sample 1674141 | NCBI WGS metagenome assembly OLWK01 (sample SAMEA103958148, study PRJEB25191) | human gut metagenome | reverse complement strand
ATGCAGTGATGTTTGTTCTCATTTCGGTCGCCGCACAGCTCTGGGCGGTTGTCGTTCCAGTCGAAGCAGGCCCGTACCTGATACCGGCAGCTTTTCAGATAGGTGTAATACGCCAGATCGTTGCCGCCGCCGTATTTGATGGGGCGGATGCCCTTCACCTCGGTCTGGATGGGGTTCATGACCCGCACGTCCATGATCTGCCAGATGAAGGTGGGCTTCCAGTATACGGAGGATAAAATGCCCTTCAGCGCCTCATAGGTGGGTACCTGATAGCTGCACTTTTCACCGCCCAGACGCATGAGAGGGTCGGAGAAGAGGGCGTAGTCGCCAAATACTTCAAATTCTACGATGTTGGGATGTTCCGTTTTCAATCACTACACCTCCTGAAAATCACGGGTACCGGCCTCCAGAGAAAAACCGGTATGTTCGTTATAAAAGCCGTCGGACAACAGCAGTATGCCGCCGTCGAACAGAGAGGTCACGGCGCCGAGAGCCTCAAGCCGCTCCAGCTGATAACGGTAGACGCTGACGCAGTAGCCTTTGGCCTCGTCAATGCAGCCGCGTATGACCGCCCAATCTTTCTGCCCGTAGACCTGAGCGGCGTTTCGCAGCGTGTTTTGCAGCTCGCGCCCTCTTCCGTAGGGTACGAGCAGGGACCTCGTGTCCTCGTCGAATACCTGAAAAAGACTGCCTGCCAGCCGGAACGCCTGCCGCAGAAGGTAGCGCTCCGCCTGCGCGCAGTTGGCGTCTGCATACCGGGGGTTGTCCGCCAGCAGATGATAGAGGGAACCGTGCGCCGGAGTTTGGTTGTCCTGAAAGCCGGGCTCCATCTCTGCGTATAGCCGGCGATAGTAGAACCGGATGGCCTCCTCGGAGGACAGATCGTATCGGAAACCCTCTGGCGTTTTGGAAAAGGCGGTCAGCAGCGCGGTGGTGGCGTTCTGCCCGCGCACGATGTCGTCCAGACCGCGCAGCCGCTCGTCGGTACACCGGATGAGGCGGACAGGGGCGGGCTCCTTTTGCTCGGCATGCCGGTTGCACCGCCCCGCCGCCTGCACGACGCTGTCCATTCCAGCGGAGAAGCGGATCACCCGCTGGAAGGAGATGTCCACACCGGCCTCGATCACCTGCGTGGAGACACAGACCACCCTTTGCCTGTCGGCGGAGGGCTTGTCCAGCGCGGACTGTAAGGCTTGCAGAGTCTCCCTGCGGTGTTGGACGCACATGGCGGCGGACAGATGGAAGCACCGGCAATTCGCGGCTTGCAGCGATTCGAACAGGAACGTCGCCTCCTTTTTCGTGTTGCACACCACCAGCAGACTGTCACACGACGACAGCGCCCCCATGACGATCTGCGGGAGTTCCTCCAGTCTGGCACATCCGGCATTTTGGATATCGGTGCGCTTGAAGATGTCCCACAGCGCCTTTTGCTGCGGAACCAGATCGACGGGCTGGCGGCGCAGCGGATGGTCGACCACCTCCAGACAGGGTTGGGTGGCGGAGCATAGAACAATAGTGACGCCGCAGATCTCAGACAGAAAGTTGACAGCCAAATTGAACAGCGTCAGCATTTTGCCGGGAACCGTCTGCACCTCATCGATCACGATGACGCTGCCGCACAGCGCGTGAAATCTGCGGATGGCGCTGGTCTTTCCGCTGAAGCAGGTGTTCAGCAGCTGCACCAGCGTGGTGATAATGATCGGCGCCGACCAGGAGGCGGTGAGCAACTCCAGCTCCTGCAAGCGCTCCGGTGCCTCCTTCGGCTCGGCAAGGTTGGAGTGATGCTCCAGTATCAAGGTGTCGTCTCCCATGTAATCGCGGATGACATGGGCATTTTGATCCAGGATCGACAGCAGCGGCGCGGTGAAGATAATTCGGGAGCAGTTCCGCTTTGCCGCGTGTGTCAATGCGAAGCGGAGACTGGCCAGCGTTTTTCCACCGCCGGTGGGAACATTCAGGCGGTAGACACCTCCGGACCCGGCGGCGCCGGCGGCACAGGTGTCGGAGATGGTCTGGCGCGCCAGATCAATGGGCGTTTTTCGCGGGAATGCCGCCAGCTTCTTCTCCATAAACGCCAGCCGTTCTGCCCAGATCGGCCGCATATCCTCTGGGAACACGGGCGGTTCTACCCCATCCATAAAAGCGGCGGTATCTGCGCGATCCCCCTCGATCACGGCGGACAGGAGCATCCGTGCCAGAAGCCCGATATAAAATGCGGTCTCCCGATCCGCCTCATTGTCGTCCGCTTGGGTGGACAGAGCCGCCAGCCGATCCAGCATCGGGGTCATCTCCCGGATGGCGTCGCGGAACAGATGCTCCAGCTCCTCCTCGGCGGCAACCTGTGCCAAAAAGCCCTGTCGGGATTCGTCGTAAAAGATTCCCTCCTTGGTCTGGCGATGAAAAAAACCGCTGTGCTGCTGGGGATCGATACAGTCAAACAGGCCGTGATGTGAGCCAACGGCAAAGGCCAGCAGCTCTGCGGTCACGTCGGAATAGGAGAACGTACCGCAGCCGCCGTGCCAACGATCCAGCAGAAGGCGCACGCCGGCGAAGGTATGGTTGACACTGCCACGGACGGCGTTCCCGCCGCTGACAGCCTCCGAAAGGTATTGCGCATACTCCTGTTTGTTTTTTCCGGCGTCGTGGAGCAGACCGACCAGATAGGCGCTTTTTTCCAGACCCAGTGGCCGCAGTGCGGTCGCGGCCAGCGCCGCCGTGTTCCGGCAATGCTCCTGGACGGTTTGCCGCTCTCCGGTTTCGCGGATATGGGCAGGATACATGGCGATCACATCCTGTCATATATTTTTAACGCGCATATGTTGATGCTTTAACCATACCACACTCGCTGAGGCTTGTAAAGACTTCAGTAATAAGGATAAGTGCCAAAAAACATTGACTTTTTTTGTATGCTATGCCATACTGTGCGGGTCGGGTATTCCCGTGGATTGAAAGAGTAAAAAGGAGAAGCTGCGCAAGGCCTGGCAGGGGAACATCCCCTGCCGCGCCCTGCGCAGCTCCATTTGTCAGATATTGTAAATCTGAGAAATAGTCGGGGGTGTGGATGGTGTCATACATACCGCCTTGCGTTTACGATGCCTCCCGCGTCCCTCAAAGCACGATGCTGCCGGTTTCCTTGCCGTCCAGCGCAAAGTTCAGCAGCGTCCCCTTGCAGATGGCGGCGAAATACTGCGTCGCCTCAAGCTGTGCAGGGTAGTTCTTCTCAATGAGTTCCAGCGTCTCCCTCAGCTGCAGCATGGCTGCGAATTTATGCTTGCACGGCTCGCTGCAGAAGCAGTCGCAAACCAGATTTCTGATCTCGCCGTTAGCATAGTCGCACGCCAGCTCGTAAGGCCACGATCCCTCCACAATGGCCCGCACATGGGTATTGTCCAGAGAAATGTACCGTATCCGATTGTCCGTGTAGTAATCGTGGCCGCGATCGGCAGTTGCCCTGCTGATGCTCATGGCGCTCAGATCATGCAGCAGGAAGCCGCAATCATCATTGCCGGAAACAAATATCTCATCCTCCGTGGCGGGTGACTTAAACCAGGTGATGACCTTTTCGTAAGGAAGAGTGCTGCGGTCGAACGTGACGAAGTGCGACCCGGCGAAGAAGAACTCGCCCTGTACATTTGTGTCGGCCACGCTGATGACCCGCTTGTAGTCAGATAGCTTGATCTTGAAATTGTACGCGACATCCACCACGCGGCCACGCAGGCCCTCCAGCTTGCCCTCCACAAAAACGATATCTCCGCATTTCAGGTCAAAGGCGTCATTGTAGTAAGACAGATTCATATTCCGCGCCGGAAAATGGACGCGAACGACCGATTTTCTCGGCGTAACTGCGGGGCAAATGGAGTGCGCCTCCCCAGGTGCCTTGCGATGCTCTTCTGCGGAACCATTAAAACCGATCTTGAACATGTTGCTTCCTCCCTTTCCGATCTGTATCGTTCTTTACAATACCCATTCTACAGAAAGAGGTGTCCCATAAACTGGACAGTGCCCTGTGCCGCCCCCTGCCGAGTAGACAAAACTTAGGGCACTATCTGTGAGGGGTGCCAAATCGAACTTCCGTAGGGGGCCATTTTTGTAGCAAGCGGTATGTGTTCATGGTTATAAAAGTATATACTCGCCCACCAGTTCGGCAGCAGCTTGAATTGTCCGCGGTTTCGCTCGGTAAATGTGCAGGCGCACGGCAGGGCGATGGAGAAGCAGCCTTCCACAGCCTTACCCGGTGAGCTGCCTGTGTAAGGCCGCGGGTGCCGCCGATACCATCGGCAGTGTCATCAGTCAGACCATGTAGCCCGCAAAAAACAGCCGGAGAGGGACGGATGATGCCATCCGCCCCTCTCCGGTGCTTTCCTGACCTCTCGGCTTTTGGGTCACGGAAAAAGACATAATAAACTGTGTCACTCCTCCACTGCCACATATCGCTGCTTGGGACTGCGGGGTTTATCGGGCAGCGTCATCCGAATCGCTCCGCACTCTACGAGAGGATCAAGGTAACGCCGCAGGGCATACTGCCCTGACGCAATATTTAGATATGCAATGATCTCGCTGCGGCTTCGAGGTGTACGGCAGAATTTCAGCAGACCTTTTTCGTCTTGCACGTTAGCTTGTTTTACATCCTCGTCGCCGACACTTCCCGCTGCACCATGCTCACCATTGTACAGCGTCACGACAAATTCGCTGCGCCGATCCGCGAATACCGGCTCTGGCAGGTTGCGGTTTTTCATGGCAAACCGAATCGTAGGAATCCCGGAATAGCGATTCTCAGTTTCCCCCAGGGTCTCCATTACGGTAACAAGAACCGGGTTTCGGGTATCCGGCTGGGCATTGCCCAACTGGTCGAGAGTCAATCTACCATAAAGCCCACCCGGATTTGTGATCTCGATCCGATTGGAATACATGACCAACTGGATCGGCATTCCCTCGGTATGCAGACTATAATCCCGGTGTACCAACGCATTGAGTATCGCCTCACGGACAGCGTCCATAGGGTACTGCGGAATATCAATTCTCTCGCCTGTTTCTTTGTCGATCCTTGTGGCCGTCCGCATATTGGCTCGAACAAAGGTCAACGCACCCTCCAGCATATCCGGAAGCGTACCTTCGATCCGCTTTGTGTCGCTGAATCGGTTGCCCTCTGCGTCAAGAACGCCCATTTGCTCTGCGGGTACACAGGTGGCAATGATGCTCAGTTGCGGATAAAACGCCTGCGGGTAGAGTCCGAACAGCAGCAATGCCGCCATGGTGATTTTCCCATCCCGCGTGATGCCGGTCAGTTCATACTGCTGTGCCTCCGACATACCCGCCAAATTCGGACGCGCACATGTTTTTCTCTCCAAATACGTTTTTACCTTAGACATATCCAGCGATTGGAAGGACACCCTCTCCACTGGACGAATATCGTCTTGATATTTCTTTCGGAACGCCTCGTAGCTGTATACTTCGTACTCCGTCATGGGCTTGTCTCCGTCACCTACGCGGATATAGGACCCGTACAGCCGTCCCTTGGCTGTTTTGAAGCAAGGGCGTTCCGCAATATCAACGGGTGGGATCTCCGCAGAGACAAATGTAAGCCCATCTTCATCCACCTCGGTAAATTGCGGTCGAACGATCGGCGTCATTTGTTCGCAGTATTCCATTACCTTGCGCTCCAAGTCCTGTGCGTCGTAGACGCCCACCTTTGCGAAGCCATTCTTTTCCTCCAAGCCGAACACAAAGATTCCCCCGCTATTTTGATTGGAAAACGCAGAGATCGTATCATATAACCTTTCAGGACAGCCCTGCCGTGCCGCCTTTACTTCTATGGTTTGTCCTTCACAGCCACGAACCCGAATGCTTTCAATCAGATCGTGAAGCTCCTTTTCTACCATACAAATCACTCCCTTGCACCCATTCTAACATATAGAACGCAAGAAGTGAAGAAAATTCGCAAGACATTCCTTGACTTTTTTCGAGCTTTTCTTATGTTATTAAAAATAACGTAAGATGTTCTTGCGTTATTTCTAGGGTTATTGGCTTGCATCTTGCGACAAGTACCGAAAACTACTACGCTGGTCATGGTATGCGTAATTTGACCCCGCTGTAACCAAAGAATAGGCGTGGCAGCCGTGCGCTCACAGCTTCTTCAGCCACGCCAGAAACTCCGCCGTGATCTCCTCCTCTACATCCTCATCCTGCTGCTTGCTGGCCGTATCGTCGTCTTTCCACAGCAGCAGCACCTGCCGCACCGCCTGCTTATCACGCCGGAACGTGCGGGCGTCCAGCCCCTCATACGCCGCGTGGTAGTCGGGGTAGTGCAAATCATAATACCGGTAGTCCTCGATGGCGTTGTCAAATGCCGACAGTTCTCCATCGGGCGCAAGCACCGACGCCGCCATGCACACCAGCCGCGCCAAACGCCGCAGGTGGTCATCCTCCCAATCAAATCGTATCTCCGGCGCGAAGTTCTCTACCGGCGGGTCGGAGATGAACCGGCGGTTATGCCTGCAGTCCCGGTCATCTCCCCGCAGCTTCATGCGCGGTATAGCGCCGATCTTCTCCAGCTCCTTGGCGTAGCGCCGGTAGGAGGCGGTTGAATGCTGACCATACCAGGCATACGCGCCCAGCTCCACCTCACCGCAGTGGGTCAGCCAAAAACAGAAAAACAGCAGCTCTGCCGTCAGCTTATCCGAATGCTGGCGGTTTTTTCGACGCGGAATGTCCATGAAACCTCCTCCTCTCAAAAATATCTTACAGAAAAATTTTCGCAAGTCAAGATTTCGGACAGCAGTATGCAACGATTTCAAAAACACGCGTGCTATGATGCAGTCCCGCGAGATGCTTGAGATGCCCTCTCATCCATCTCGTCACCCCGTTGTATGATATGATATACAAAAGCGTCGGGAGAAACTCTGACGCGATTGGTGAAATGCTGAGAGTTCAAAGAAAGAGAGGTTATGAAAATGGATATCCAGAGGGCGGCAGAACTGCTGGCAGCGCGCAGCACGAAAGATTTCGGTAATGCACTGAAAGATCGTGGCGATCCGTTCAAGGATTTTTATAAATCCTTACCCATCTGCATTTTGGATGCCGTGTTTTCCATCGGCGTTCGGTACACCTCGGTCGTAAACGTGGTTAACAGCTATATGGCGACATTTGATCTCACCATATCCAGAACGCAGACGGACGAGACGGAGCATACGATCCGTGATTTCCTCACGAATGTCGCGAAGTATGATACGGTTGAGGACTTTTCAAAGAACGTGCTCCACAATATGCAGCGGACTTCCAGCCGCAACGGGATTTTGAAGGCGGAAGCGTGCCGGGAGGTCGCGCTGGTCTGCCAGAAGCACGGCATCAATAAGTCGCTCAGCCAGTATGTGCGGGACGCCGCCATGGACAAGGATGTGACAGTCATCGACGGCGTGGATGACCTCATCCGCGAGCTGCGGCGGCAGGGCAATAACCTGAATCAGCTGGTCGTCATGGCGCGGCAGGGTCACGTCGAGCTGGTCAACATGGAGCCGTTCATGGAGGTGTATGAAAACACATGGCAAACGTTAAATTCATTGCTGTCTCGCGTGGGCTGAGGGGCATCGTTGACTACGTCACCAACCGGGAAAAGACGGTGGAGCAGCTTATCAGCGGCGTCAACTGCGTTGCGCGGACGGCGGTGCCGGAATTCGAGGCGGTGAAAAAGCAGTTCCGCAAAACGGAGGGCCGCGGCTACTACCACATCATGCAGGCGTTTGCACCGGATGATCCGCTGGACTTCGCAACGGCGCACGAGCTGGGCGTGAAGCTGGCGGAGCATTTTAAGGGCTACCAGTGCATCGTGGTCACCCACATGAACACCGCCCACATCCATAACCACATTATCATGAACTCCGTCAATTTCGAGACGGGCATGAAATTCCATCAGTCCGCGCGGGAGATGCAGCAGGTCAAGGACTACTGCAACCAACTCTGTCGGGAGTACGGTTTGTCCGTCACGGAGTCCAAAGCTGACCCGTTCCGCATTCCGACGTGGAAGAGGCGGCTGACGGATCATATCAAAGAGGCCATGGAGCAGAGCCGCACGCAGCAGGCGTTCGTTGCGTATATGAACGTCTATGGCTACGATGTGAAATGGGAGCCGCATCAGAAATACATCACCTACACCACGCCGGAGAACATCCGCTGCCGGGACAGCAAGCTGTTCGACCAGACGCTGAAGCGCGAGAATATGGAGCTGTACTTCCGGCTGGGCGGTGCGGATTATCTGCAAGCCTGCCGGGAAATTGCCTATGACCATCGTGAGCCGACACCCACACTGGAGGATGCCGTCTGCGGCATGGCGGGTACAGTGGCCGCCATCTGCGCCCTGTGTGAGGACGAGGACAGCGAGGTCAGCGACCTTGCCCGTGAGCTGTATTACAGCAGCCTCTTGCTGCAGGAGCTGGTGGAGTGGTATCAGTCCCGCCGTCAGGAACAGGAAAATTACGAGGAAGAATATGGGCAGTATCACGGTTTCGACATGACCATGATGTAAGGAGGAGCGAATGAACGAATGTACCTATAAGAATTACGACGAGTTGCCCCTGATGCTGAATGTCGTGCAGGTGGCGGCGGTGCTGGGCATCTCCCGCGCCGGAGCGTATGAGTTAGTTCACAGTGATGGATTCCCTACGCTGAAGATCGGCAGCCGCATCGTGGTGCCGAAGGACAAGCTGCGGGAATGGATCGACGCCAACACAGCGCAAAAATGACCACGCTGTAACCAAAGAATACCCCCGCTGCGCAATTGATAACTTTCTCTTAACTCTGCCTATCTCCGATAGCTATTAAGGTCGGCTTGTGGTATGTGTATTGGCTACCAAGAAAAGGAGTTGATACCATGCCGAAGAAACGAGCAAACGGCGAAGGCAGCATCCGCAAGCGGAAAGACGGCCGCTGGGAGGGCCGCTACACCGCAGGCAATGATCCCGCCACCGGCAAGCCCATCCACAAGAGCGTCCTCGCTAAAACCCAATCCGAAGCCAAGGAAAAGCTCAAGCAGGCCATCAAGGACGCTGAAAAGCTGGACATGAGCCGCGCAAAATCCTACACGCTGTGGTACGAGGTCTACGCCGAGCCGCGGCTGCGGGAGAAAACCAAGGACTACTACCGCAACTACATCGACAACCACATCATCCCCGAGCTGGGCAACACGCCGCTGGAAAAGCTGACCACCATCCAGATCCAAAAATTCTACAACGACCTCCAAAAGAATGTACGTATCCAGAGGTACACCCATATCAAGCTGCAAGACAAAGGTCTTAGCACCCGTGTGGTACGGGGCATCCACGCGCTGCTGAACAACTGTCTGGAGCAGGCGGTGGCGGAGCGGCTGATCCTCGCCAACCCCGCTAAGGGCTGCCGCCTGCCAAAGCTGGAAAAGCGAGAGATGAAGATACTGCCGGAGGACAAGATCGGCCCGTATCTGGCTGAAGCAGAACGGCGCGGACTGTTGGCGGCCTTCTATCTGGAACTGACCACCGGCCTGCGGCGGGGCGAACTGCTGGCCCTCCAATGGACGGACTTGGATGTGGAGAGCAAAACGCTTTCTATCACAAAGCAGGTAAATCGAATCAACGGGGAACTGGTGGTCAGTCCGCCGAAAACTCGCAACTCCGTGCGAACGCTGGCCCTCCCGCAGCAGGCAGTCGACCTGCTGATTGCCGAGCACAAAAAGCACCCTCGCAATCCGTATCTGTTCCCATCGCCCAAGACCGGAACCATGTATGACCCGGACGCCTTCCGCCGGACGCACGATAAAATTCCCGCGCCAGATCATCACAGCAGACTCCAGCACGAGCCGCACCATCATGTGGCAGGCAGACGGCGGGCAGCAGGATGCATCCTTTGTACTGACCGCGCCGAACGGCAATCCTGAACCCTATGCACCAGAGGCCAACACCCTGCTGCAGGACGCGACGACCACGACGTTCTACACCGTGCACCTCACGGGCCTGGCACCCGCAACGCATTACGAGGGCACCATCCGGATGGCAGATGAGACCGTCACACTGCCGATTGTGACGGCTGCCAGTGAAGTATCCGCCTTCGAGGCACTGCTGATCGACGACTCCCAGTGCGGCGAAACATATGAACCCTTCGCACAGCTTCTCGAGAAAGCCCTGGCGCGCAATCCCCGGGCATCATTTCTCGCTGATATCGGCGACCTCACCGACAACGGCCAATCCTCTTGGCACTGGGACAGCTTTCTCTCCGTGCTCACGGGCAGCCGCGCGAAGGACATGCCGTTCGTCCCCGTCATGGGCAATCACGAGTGCTACGGCCTCGACTGGCAGTTTGACCTGCCGCGCCGCTATCTCGCATCCTTTTCGGTCCCCGATAACGGC
>OLWK01001471.1_pt1 | contig 10456 bp, 5 predicted proteins | sample 1674141 | NCBI WGS metagenome assembly OLWK01 (sample SAMEA103958148, study PRJEB25191) | human gut metagenome | reverse complement strand
GGATGTTCAGGATGCTGCAGGAAATAAGCTGGATAATATGCTTCATGCACATTTTACAGTAGATAACACTGCTCCTGTACTGACTGCGAACAAGGAGTTTGGAGACAGCAGCTATACATATCTTAACGCATCAAGTAATAGCGCATGGGGAGTAAAGGCTGTTGAGAACAATCTTAAAAGTATAAGTGTAGAGAGCGTTGATATTGCTAATGTTGGCGACTCATCAAAGAGCGCAGAGGATATCAAGAAGATCGTAACAGATACATTTACATATCCGGGTCAGGCCACACAGTTTGTCAAGAACAATGATGGCACATACAGTACCGGAAGCTGCAAGATTCCTGCTGAGGCAAAGTATACAGTAAATCTTAAGGCTGAAGATGTTGTGGGTAACATATGCAGGCTGTCTATGAGATTTTATTATGACAAGACATCAGCCAATATATCCGGTTTTTCTGTTAAGCCGATGTCTGACGATACAAAATACGAGGATTATAAGTCCTTCTCCAATGGAGCAATCCAGTTATCATTCAGTGCAAATGATGATGTCAGTGGAGTAGGAAAGGTTGTCATTGATTTTGAATCGGCAGATAAAAAGAACAGTGACACAATTGATTCTGAGGTATGGACATGCGGATCAGGAGAGAAGCTAACTAAGGCGTTTACCAAGCTTATAGACAAGAACTTTAAGGGTAAAATAAACATAACTGTATATGATGTTGCAGGCAATAAGGCATATCAGAGCAAAGAGGATGTGACAAAGTATTTTGGTGTAGTCAGAGAGGACAGTAATCTTCATGAGAGAACGTCATCTGTGGATATCACTGAGAACAGTTCAATTGCAACAAAATATGGTAACGTATATTATTATGGCAAGGATGAGAATGTAAGCCTGTCAATAAAGGCAAATGATGATTTCTCGGGAATAAAGAATGTTGTGCTTAAGGACAATGGAAACGTTCAGACTCTATGTGATAATACTGATAAAACATCCATTAAGACAAAGTTCAGTGGATCATACACGATAGGTTCCGCAGAAGAAAACGAGGGAGAGCACCGTGTGATGGCAACGCTCACTGATAATGCGGGAAACGTAATTACATCTGGTGTATATCGCAGATATGTGATTGATACCATAGCTCCAGTTATAAGCTGTACATATGATTCAAATAATGACTCAAACTTCTACAACAGGGCAAGAACGGCACATATCAGAATTGATGAAGTGAATTTTGATCCTGAAAAGGTTACTGTGTCAGTGTCTAAGAATGGTGTTGTGACTAAGCTTAAGAATAACTTCAGTAAGGATGGTAATACATATGTAATGGACTATGTATTCTCAGACGATGCAGATTATATTCTTACAGTTACATGTCGAGATAAGGCTGATAATAAGGCAAATGATTATTCGTCAGGAAAGTTCACAGTGGATGCGACAGCACCTGTATTGGAGGTTTCGTACGATAATAACAGTGCTCAGAATGGCACATATTACAATGCATCCAGAACGGCTACAATAAGGGTTGAGGAGCATAACTTTGATGCTTCACGAGTTAATATAGCTGTAACATCGGAGGATGGAACATCCGCAGCTCCGGGAGCAAGTGGATTTACATCAAATGGTGATACGCACGTTGCGACAGTCAATTTCTCTGCAGATGGAAAGTTCCGTATAAGGGTAAGCGCAACAGACAGTGCGGGAAATACTGCATCAAATACAGTTGATGATTCATTTACCATTGATATGACTGCTCCTGAGATTAGCATATCGCAGGTAGAAAAGGATGGAGTATACACAGATGAGGTATCGCCGGTTATATCTGTAACGGATACAAACTATAACAAGGATGGCATATCAATAAGTGTGACCGGCACAAGAGGCGAAGCTGGCAGTGATGATGTGGCATACAGCGCCGAGACGGTTTCAAATGGTGAGAAATATTCATATTCTAACTTTAAACAGAGCGAGAATGTTGATGACAATTATACTCTGGTTGTGACTGCTAAGGATATGGCTGGAAATGAAACAAGTCAGGAAATAGGATTTAAGGTAGATAGATTTGGATCTTATTTCGTACTTGGAAAGGCTGCAAAGGCAAGCGTCGACAGATATTATACGAATCTGAGCGATGGTGACATAGTTATAGATGAGTATAATGTTGCCGGTTTTGCGGATTCTGATGTGTACTATACAGTTGGCGACAAGGTAGTAAACCTTGAGAGCAATGAGTATACAGTCAAGGAAGACAAGCCGTCAAATGGATGGAACAAGCGTTCATTTACAATTCCTGCTGATACCTTCAAGGACGAGGGTGTGTACAGTATAGTTATCCATACCAAGGATGCAGCGGGAAAAGAAACAGATAATGAAGTAAAGAATGCTGCGGTTAAGTTCTGTATAGATAGAACAGCACCGGAGTATCATGTAGCTGGTGTTGAAAATGGTGCTGTGTATGAGAATACGGATTCTGTAGGTGCATCGGTTTCATTCCATGATAATCTTGCGCTGGGATATGCGGACATCACGGTTGACGGAGTCAAGACGAGATATGAAGCTAAGGACATAGAAAAGCTCGGCGGAGAGGTTAAGCTTGACGATATAAAGGCATCTGCAAAGAAGCACACAATAGTTGTGGAATGTTTTGATGCAGCAGGTAATGGCGCATCGGATAATGGTTCAGAAATAACATTTACTGTATCGAGTAATGCTATTCAGACGGCTATGGCTGAGGCTGGCAGTATCTCATGGATCATTATACTGATCATAGTTATTGTGGTATTGATTATTGCGGGAATAGTTATATTCCTTGTAAGAAAGAAAAAGAAGGATAATAACTAAGTTATTGGTATGGGCAAAGGGGATAGCCACATCTCCTTTGCCCATTATATATAAAAAAACTCATTAAGCATCATTTCCCCCAAAAATATGTTGACTAATAACTCTCAATGATATAGAGTAATGATTGCATTTATAGATATTAGAAAAACGCTCTTATTCAGAATGGTGGAGTCAGAAGGGACGAAGAAGCCATGGCAACCCCGATGTCAGATTCGGAAGGTGCCGACCTGAGCGACGCAGATATGTAGGTGATACAAGATCTGTGCTCGAACAATGAGAGGCTTGACAGACACGATCAAACCGCTCATACGAAGCGGTTTTTCTTATGTACAAAAAGGAAAGGAAGTAGTATGGAAAGAAGATTATTTACATCGGAATCAGTAACAGAAGGACATCCTGACAAAATCTGTGACCAGATATCAGATGCAGTGCTTGACGCGCTGATGGAGCAGGATCCAATGAGCCGTGTGGCATGTGAGACATCCATCACGACAGGTCTTGTGCTTGTCATGGGAGAGATCACAACCAACGCTTATGTGGATATTCAGAAGATCGTTCGTGAGACGATCAGAGAGATCGGATACGACAGAGCAAAGTACGGATTTGACTGCGATACATGCGGCGTTATTACAGCCATAGACGAGCAGTCATCAGATATTGCCATGGGAGTTGACAAGGCACTCGAGGCAAAGGAGCACCTCATGAGCGAGGATGACATCGAGGCGATCGGTGCCGGAGATCAGGGTATGATGTTCGGATTTGCAACAAATGAGACACCTGAGTACATGCCATATCCAATAGCACTTGCCCACAAGCTTGCAAGAAAGCTCACAGAGGTAAGAAAGAACGGAACACTCCCATACTTAAGACCGGACGGTAAGACACAGGTAACAGTTGAGTACGATGAGAATGACAAGCCTGTAAGACTTGATGCAGTCGTTCTCTCAACACAGCATGGAGAGGAAGTCAGCCAGGAGCAGATCCACGCTGACGTTAAGAAGTATATATTCGACGAGGTTCTTCCACAGGAGCTCATCGATGAGAATACCAAGTTCTTCATCAATCCAACAGGAAGATTCGTAATAGGTGGACCAAATGGAGACAGTGGTCTCACAGGACGTAAGATCATCGTTGACACATACGGCGGATATGCCCGTCACGGCGGCGGAGCCTTCTCAGGCAAGGATTGTACCAAGGTAGACCGTTCAGCGGCTTATGCGGCCCGCTACGTGGCTAAAAACATAGTTGCAGCAGGTCTGGCTGACAAGTGTGAGATACAGCTCTCATACGCTATCGGTGTTGCAAGACCTACATCCATCATGGTAGACACATTTGGCACAGGAAAGCTTTCAGATGAGAAGCTTGTCGAGATCATTAGAGAGCACTTTGACTTAAGACCAGCAGGTATCATCAAGATGCTTGACCTCAGAAGACCTATCTACAAGCAGACAGCAGCTTACGGACACTTCGGAAGAACAGATCTTGATCTCCCATGGGAGAAGCTGGACAAGGTGGATGTGCTGAAAGCATACTTATAAGCAGATTAAAAAAATTCAGACAAATATAAAAGCACATGTATCAGATTGAAACTGATACATGTGCTTTTTGTATATCACGTTATTCCGTGAGTATTAATCTTTGTATTTCTTTGCGGATTCAAGTGCCGCATCTATCTCGTCGAGGGATGCCTGGATCTTGCTCTCCGTACTCTCCGTATCCTCTTTGACGTCAAATGCTGAATCTATAGGCTCGCTGTCATCGGCGACATCCTCAAATGCAGTGTCGTCATAGTCGTCAGTGTGGATGACATCGTCCTCATCAGGAGATACCTGATTGTCGTAATCGGAGTCTGCGTAACTCTCGTGGATAACCTCGTTGTCCCCAGGGAAGAGCGCCTTGTTGTTGATGGTGGGCACCTCGCTATTGTCGTGGTGAGGCATTCTGACGTGTTCAGCGGCTTTTGCGGAAGGCTCGGCAGCTTCTGATGTTTCATTTGCTGTGCTTTCCTTCTCCTCGTTGTCCTTCTTCAGCTTGTCTATCTGAGCCTCGTAATCAGCGATGAGACCCTTGAGTGAGACAGCAAGGATGATGATGACAACGACCAGTATCACAAGAACTATGATGGCTATGAGCATTATTACGAACTTGTGCTTGTCTATGAAGCTGGACAGCGAATCCGTCTCCTCGATGAGATCCGTTGCGTCAAGGAAAGTTCCTTCATTTGGATTGAAGAAATACCAGCCCTGGTGTCCGTCGTTTGTTGCTGCGTAGAGGAGAACGGTGTTGGAACTGCTTCCCTTCATATAAGCTCTGATGTCCGTGTCGTTCAGGTTGATCTTCACTGGAAGATATCCGGTTGGCACTGAGACTGAATTAGGCTTTGGAATGATGTTATAAGTGTTGTTGTTTGAGTGAACGCTTACAAGGGTATCTGCAGGTGCGGATGCGTTCTGATCTGCCTCTGTGAGTGTTCCTACCTCATCCTCAGTAACAACAGGCTTGGTCTCGCTGTCGATCAATGCAAGAGGTGTTGCAGGCTCGGCTTCTGAACCGGTATCGCTGACAGTAGATGAAGCTGCTTCGGTGGAAGCGGCGGCTGACTTGTCGCTGATGGTTACCGAGTTGTATGACGGTGTCATGTCTATCGACTCTTCTGTGTCGGAGATGACCTCAACTGCTGATGTCTCTATGCTGGCAGTTCCGCTTGCAATGGCGGTAAATGTAAATGTTGCTGTCATTGCATCTCCAGGCTTTACATTTGCCTGGGAGTAGCTTACGGTGCCCTCAGATTCCACGGTGCCGCCGCTCACAGCCTTGAGCAATGTGGAATCATATGTGATATTGTAGCTGTAGCTTGATAAAGCCTGATCGGCTGCGTTTATACTTACCTTGATCTCCACGGTATCGCCAACAACGACCGTGGTGGATGGAACCTCAACACTAAATGCGACTGTAGCGGCATAAGTGGTATGAAGCATGAAAAGCATCATAGTCAACACACATGCAACTTCTGTCATAAACGTTCTAAAGCTAAATCTTGTAGTCCTCATAATATTCATATACGGTTATCCACCGAGTCCTCCTTATCCTCTGTTAATTATTATGGTGTAAGTACGTGTAGCTTTACTCTGGGATTTACATACTATCTTAAATGTATTCTTTCTCGATTTCAGGGTTTTTGTTCCCGTTCCGCTCACTGTGGAGTAGCTGCTTACAGGTGAAGCGTTTATTTTCACACTTGATACAGATGAGCGCACATTTACCGTGTACTGTGTAGTGCTGTTTATTGCAAATGTAGGTGACAGCTTCTTGCCGCTTACAGAGAGTGTTTTCAGGTAGTTGTTCTGGTTGCCCGGATTAGCCGCAGGCATCTTCATTGCTGTGCTTGGCATATTCTTGTAAACAGGTATGGCAAATGTTATGGCCTTGTTGAGTGCTCCTGAAGACTTGTAGGCATCATATACCTTCCATGCCTCTGTTGTAGGGGCCTGTACATTTCCCATGTACTGATGCCAGTACAGGCAGTCTGTGTAGGTTACGTTGAACTTCTGAGTATACAGAGTGTTCTGACCCTTGTTGATGTAGGACTCTCCGATATACATCGCACCGCCGATTATTGATTTGGCAGGTGTTGTCCATGGCCTGTTGTACGATGTGCCCGATGAAGCCCATCTCAGACCGTTTGTTATAGCGTTGCCTGATGCACTCTCAAATGCACCGATATTGTAGAAGTTATATATGCCGGGATATGTGGCATTCTTACCGTTTGTTCCCGAGGTTATCGAGCCTCCGACCTCCTGCTTGATACGTGAAGCAATGTGGTAAGGGCTGACGCCGGATTTCTGTGCTGCGGTGATTATCATGGACGAATATGTGGTGGTCGAACCGGTTGGGTGCGCATTGTGCATAAACGAACCAGATAATATAGCCTCAACTCCTGACTTTGTCTGTGATGAGTCGTATGACAGCTTTTCAAATGCGAACATGGAGCTTGCGGATGACATATATGTTCTCGGATCGAGGTAATACTTTACAAGATCGTCCGAGGCTGCAAACCATGTTGAACCATCATATGATGAGTAGGAGTCTGTCTTGTAGTTGTATCCAACGGTCTGTGATCTCCAGCCGTAGTTAGGACTGTAAGATGTACAGTTTACAAGGTTGTTGACACGTCCCTGTACGTTGACCTCGTTCTTGACCACGTCGTTCCAGTTAAGGTTGGTGTGTACCGCCTTGAATATCCAGTTTGGGTGCTCCGCATGGAGCTTTCTGAGAAGCACCTTGTAGCTCTCAGGGAAGTTCTGGGCGGATAATTGCTTTTCAAATGCTGCATCCGATGTCTGGTTACCGTCAGGTTCCTTGTATGTTCCCATTGTGATGAGCGATGAGGAGATAAATCCTGTATACTTCTTGCTGCTGTATGTGAGGTTGACCTTGTACCATGACTTGTTGGATGTATCAGTCACGGAGAGTGCCTGTCCCTTCATGAGCATGATCGCGCTTCCGTTGTAGGTTATAGGTGTACCCGCTGCCGTCTGGCGGAAGTATACATAGTCTTCATTCACGTAACCGCTCTTGGCTGCCTGAGCCGCTGTGGTAGGCTGCTGTGTAGTAGCCTTGGTCGTGGCCTTTGTTGTGGCTGAAGTGGAGTCGATCACGATGAACTTGGAATATACATAACCGGTGTAGCGCTTCTTCTTATATGTAAGCTTGACTTTGTACCATGTCTTGTTGGAAGTGCTCAGTACGGTCATGCTCTGACCGCCCATGAGCATGATCGGCGATCCGTTATACTTCAGCGGCGTGCCGTTTGGCGTTTTTCGGAAATATACATAGTTTTCATTTTTTCGAAGGTGAGCCTTCTTGGCGGTTGTCCTTGTTACCTTGATAAATGCGGAGTACACATAACCGGTGTAGCGCTTCTTCTTGTATGTAAGCTTGACCTTGTACCATGTCTTGTTGGAAGTGCTCAGTACGGTCATCTTCTGACCCTTCCTGAGGAGTATGGCCGAGCCGTTATATTTTATAGGCGTGCCGTTTGGTGATTTGCGGAAATACACGTAGTCAGACGTGAGAGTTCCCGTGGTCGCGGCTTCTGCGTGATTGTTTCCCACATACAGTCCGGTCACCGCGATGCAGACGACCGCCCAAATAAGCATTACGATAGAAATAGTAGTCCGGGTTCGTTTAGTATTGATATCCATAGTAACCTCCATTTTTCATAAAACAAATCTATATATAAAATAGTATTTATGACAAAATTACATCAGTCTAAGTTTACCATAATTATTGCAAATGAGCACCATTTTTGTGAAAAAAGTTATAAAAAAGTAATAAAATTGCAATAAAAAAGCTTTTGCTGGTCAGACAAGTGCTGACCGGCAAAAGCTTTTCGCCTTATGTCGTATATATTAACCTACTTTGAGTTTGAATTTCTGGATCTCTTTGTCCGTCTCTACCTTCTCGATGAGAGCACCGAGTCCGCGAAGCTTTTCGTCGAACTTCTCGTAGCCTCTCTGGATATACTTGATATCACATACAGTAGAGAAGTCGTTGGCCACAAGTGCCGCAATTACAAGTGCTGCGCCTGCTCTCAGGTCAGGTGCTGCAACATTTGCACCGGTGAATGTCTCCACACCATCGAGAATAGCAGTGTTGCCCTCGACTCTGATGTGTGCGCCCATTCTTGAAAGCTCTGCGACATACTTGAATCTGTTCTCAAATATGCTCTCTGTGACGATGCTTGTTCCGTTGGACAGTGCAAGTGTAACCGCCATCTGTGGCTGCATATCTGTCGGGAATCCCGGATATGGCAGAGTTTTGATGTTGGTAGCCTTGAGTCTCTTGTTGCACATTACTCTCACTGAATCATCGTACTCGATGACAGTGGCACCTATATCTGTAAGCTTTGAGGTTATAGCCTCAAGATGCTTAGGAATTACGTTCTTGATGAGGACGTTGCCTCTGGTGGCTGCTGCCGCAACCATGAAGGTTCCTGCCTCGATCTGATCCGGAATGATGGAATATGTAGTTCCGTGAAGTGACTTTACGCCACGGATACGGATGACATCAGTTCCGGCACCCTTGATGTTAGCACCCATACTGTTGAGGAAATTGGCAACGTCAACGATATGTGGCTCCTTGGCTGCGTTCTCTATGGTAGTCTTGCCGTTTGCCATTACGGCGGCCATCATGACATTGATGGTGGCACCTACTGAGATCACATCCATGTAAATGTGGCTTCCGATCAGCTCATCAGCCTCAACGGATATCATACCGTTTGCTATATCAACGTGGGCTCCAAGTGCTTCAAAACCTTTTATGTGCAGATCTATCGGACGGGCTCCGATGTCGCATCCGCCTGGAAGAGCGACCTGTGAATGGTTATATTTGCCAAGCAGTGCGCCGAGCAGATAGTAGGATGCTCTGATCTTTCTGATATATTCGTCGTCGACACAGAGATCGGTATTCGGATTGATGGTTCCACCACATATAGCAACCGTGTGCTCGTCTATGTAACGGACCCTTGCGCCGATACCCTGAATGGCCTGAAGAAGGACTCTTGTATCTCTGACGTTCGGTACGTTTTCTATTGTGACTTCCTGGTCGGTCATGACTGCAGCGGCAAGTATTCCAAGTGCGGCATTCTTAGCACCCGCAATGGTAACTTCGCCCTCCAGAGGACGACCTCCCTTGATAGCATACTGTTCCATATTTCACCTCTTAGATAATTCTCGGATTATCGCAACTTTATAGATTATAGCACATAAAACTGAAAAGTAAACAGTTACTTGTCTGCTTCACAGTATATACATCTGTAAATTCGCTTTTCTCTGTCTGTGAGTTTGAATATATGGGTTATTCCTTGCTCTGTGGTCGTAATGCATCTTGGATTGGTACATTTCTTTATTCCAACCAGTCTCTCAGGCAGTTCGATCTTACGTTTTTCAACGAGCTTGCCGTCCTTGATGATGTTGACGGTGATGCCGGGGTCGACATAGCCGATGACATCCCAGTCAAGGTCGAGCACCTGGTCGATCTTGATGATGTCCTTGCGGCCGAGTTTGCCGCTCGAAACGTTCTTGAGCAGCGCGACGGAGCAGTCGAGCTTGTCAAGGCCGAGGATGTTGTAGAGCTCCATCGCCTTGCCGGCGGAGATGTGGTCGATAACGATACCGTTGGAAATAGCGTCGATGATCATGTGTAAGTCCCTCCCTTATTCAATACCAAGCAGCTTGAGGATGAGCGCCATGCGGATGAAGCGGCCGTTGCGGACCTGCTTGAAGTAGCAGGCGCGGGGATCGTCGTCCACGGCGACGGAGATCTCGTTCACGCGCGGCAGCGGGTGCAGGATGCAGAGATCCTTCTTGGCGTTGCGCAGCTTCTCCGGGGTGAGGATGTAGCTGTCCTTCAGACGGAGGTAGTCTTCCTCGTTGAAGAAGCGCTCGCGCTGAACGCGGGTCATGTAGAGAATGTCGAGCTGGGGCATGACGGACTCGAGATCGGTCGTCTGCTCGTAGGGGATGTTATTCTTCTTGAGCGACTCGGCCTTCACGTAGCTGGGGAGCTTGAGCTCCTCGGGGGAGATGAGAACGATCTTGATGCCGGTGTAGCGGC
>OLWK01001466.1_pt1 | contig 10490 bp, 8 predicted proteins | sample 1674141 | NCBI WGS metagenome assembly OLWK01 (sample SAMEA103958148, study PRJEB25191) | human gut metagenome | reverse complement strand
GTCGAAGGCTGATGGAAGGTAGAAAGTGGCATTCATAGATATAATATTTCTCCTATTCGTTAAATTTTATCGGTATCTTAGCGAATACCTATAGCTAACTTATTGTAAACTTTATTTTTATTATACAAAAACAATTTTGCCGAATCAAGCATTAAAAGCAATAATATTATGAGCCTGATTAAATCTTGGAGGTTGTTAACAAAAATTCTCAGTAAATATATGAAATATAAACAAAGATAATACAGATTTAACTATCAGTAGGAAAGCAGGATGAAAAAATTCAATTCAAAAGTTTGCAGTTTTTTGAAATTCGATTATGTATGATAGCGAGGGTTAAAAATGCACAAAAAACTTGATTTTATTTTGTGAAATTAGACGAAAGTGTCAGTTCTTAGCAAAACATCTTGCAAATCACAGCCGATTTCGCTATAATAGAACTATATAAAGAACGGCATCGGCAGACAGAAAAAGTTATGAGTACCGTAGCTTTATAATTTGTGTGTGGAAAGAGTATAAAAGGAGAGAATAGTATGGCAGTTACACTTAACGACAAGTACCTTAAGGGCGTTGTAAACGCCGATGAGCTTAAGGGCATGGAGCCTATGGTAAAGGTCGCTCACGAGATGATCGAAAACAAGAACGGCTTAGGAAACGACTTTTTAGGCTGGGTAGATCTTCCCGTAAACTATGACAAGGAAGAGTTTGCGAGAATCAAGAAGGCAGCAGCTAAGATCCAGGCAGATTCAGACGTGCTTGTAGTAATCGGTATCGGTGGTTCTTACCTGGGTGCAAGAGCAGCCATCGAAGCTTTAAGACACAGCTTTTATAATTCAGTTGACAAGTCAATCCGTAAGACTCCTGAGATCTACTATGCAGGATCAAACATCAGCAGCACATACATGGCTCATCTGCTTCAGGTGATCGGTGACAGAGATTTCTCTATCAACATCATCTCCAAGTCGGGTACAACAACAGAGCCTGGTATCGCTTCAAGAATCTTCAAGAAGAAGCTTGTTGAGAAGTATGGCAAGGAGGGCGCAGCAAAGAGAATCTACGCCACAACGGACAAGGCAAAGGGAGCTCTCAAGACACTTGCAACAGAGGAAGGCTATGAGACATTTGTAGTTCCTGATGATGTAGGAGGACGTTTCTCAGTTCTCACAGCAGTTGGTCTTCTGCCAATAGCAGTAAGCGGTGCTGATATAGATAAGCTTATGGAAGGCGCAGCTTCAGCAAGAAAGGATTGTCTTGCACAGGACTTCGACGATTCAGATGCTATGAAGTACGCAGCAGTAAGAAATGTACTGTACAACAAGGGTAAGTCAATCGAGATCCTTGCTAACTTTGAGCCAGCACTTCACTATGTATCAGAGTGGTGGAAGCAGCTCTACGGCGAGAGCGAGGGTAAGGATGGCAAGGGACTTTTCCCAACAGCTACGGACTTTACAACAGACCTTCATTCACTTGGACAGTTCATCCAGCAGGGTTCACAGAACCATTTCGAGACAGTTATCAATGTTGTTAACCCAACATGTGAGATTGTTATGGAGGAAGAGAACTCAGATCTTGATGGACTTAACTATCTTGCAGGCAAGACAGTTGATTTTGCAAATAAGAGTGCTATGAACGGAACTATCCTTGCACACGCAGATGGTGGAATTCCTATCATCCAGATCAACATCGACAAGATTGATGAGTTCACTCTCGGTGAGCTGTTCTACACATTTGAGTTTGCATGTGGTGTGAGTGGATACACACTTGGTGTAAATCCATTCAATCAGCCAGGTGTTGAGAGCTACAAGAAGAACATGTTTGCTCTTCTCGGCAAGCCGGGCAACGAGGAGCTTGGCAAGAAGCTTCTTGCAAGAATCAACGGTTAATAGATCTTTACAGATTAATATATAAGAGATGCAGGTGTGTTTTGCCACACCTGCATTTTTTTGCAATTCTATATTTCTTGTAATCAGAATCGCACAATGTTATACTTATGAAGTGTATAGGCTCAGAATTGAGCCTGATCATTTGCATTGTGAATGGAAGGATAAGAAGGGCAGTGACATATGAATGAAAAGAGAGATGTAGAGGGGCTGTACAACCGATATAGACAGGTTCCATTGTATCTGATAGGAATGTTCTGTCTGATGACAGTGTTCATGTATTTTGTCGGAATAGGAGCCGGCGTTATAGCCACCATTTTTACGGCAGTATACTGAGCGGTGAGCATTGTTGTTTTCCTGAGGATGAATGCTTTGTCCCGCGACAGATATGTGGAATTTGCCATGGAGCACGGCAAGATGCAGAAGGAGCTCATAAAGGAGTTTCCGGTTCCGTACGCATTGCTTGACGAGGATGGAAAAGTTGTGTGGGTGAACGACGAGTTCTCAGGTATAACGGAGACCAGTAAGAGAAAGCTCATGAAGCTGAATATAGTTCAGGTATTTGAGGAGGTTACCGAGGAGAGTCTTCCTTATCAGGAGGATGTCACCGAGGGAGAGATAGCATTTAACGGAAGAGAATACCGTTATGAGATCAGACGTGTACAGGTGAATAAGGTTGAGCCTGCTATGGAAGAGACGGATGCCCAGCCGGGTGAGGCCGGCACAGACGGAGATGGGGCTGATGAGCAGAAGAAAGATACGAAGGCTTCGCACGGTGGTTCAAGACACCACGGCAAGACGGACACCTTCCTTGCGTTCTACATGTTTGATGTGACAGTGGTGAATCAGCTCGCTCAGGAGAACCATGACCAGAAGCTGGTTGCGGGTCTCATATATATTGATAACTACGATGAGATATTTGAGTCGCTTGAGGAAGTACGACACTCTCTTCTTGTTGCCCTGGTCGACAGAAAGATTAACAAATACATGGCAAATGTCGACGCCATAGTCAAGAGCCTTGAGAAGGACAAGTACATGTTCGTGATGCCACAGAAGTATCTGGATCAGCTCAAGGAGAACAAATTTGCCCTGCTCGATGAGGTCAAGGCTATAAATATCGGAAATGATCTTCCGCTTACACTCAGTATAAGTCTTGGTACTGATTACAAGAGCTTTATAGAAAACTTTGAGGCAGCGCGTTCCGCCATGGAGCTTGCTCTGGGCCGAGGCGGCGATCAGGCGGTTATCAAGTCCGCCGACAGGATCACCTACTTTGGCGGTAAGAGTCAGGGAACGGAGAAGTCCACGAGAGTTAAGGCGAGGGTTAAGACTCTTGCGTTCAAGGAGCTTCTTGAGACCAAAGAGAAGGTTATAATCATGGCCCACAAGAATCCGGACATGGATGCTTTTGGTTCAGGTATAGGAATATACAAGATGGTGACTGCGCTGGGCAAGACGGCGCATATAGTTGTAAATGAGGTGTCATCGGCCATAAGTCCGATATACGGCAATTTCACTTCGAGCAATTCCTACCCGGCAGATATGATAATCAACAACGATCAGGCGCTCAGTCTGGTCGATGACGACACGGTCGTAGTTGTGACGGATGTGAATAATCCTACGCTCACGGAGTGTGAGGAACTACTGGCATATGCGAAGAGCATAGTGGTGTTCGATCACCACAGGCAGACAAAGGATGTCATTGCAAATGCGACACTGTCGTATATAGAGCCATTTGCGTCATCTGCATGTGAGATGATCGCAGAGATGCTCCAGTACATGGATGAGAAGATAAAGCTCAGGCCTACAGAGGCGGACGCCATGTATGCCGGAATACTCATTGACACCGACAACTTCCTGAGCAAGACCGGTGTCAGAACCTTTGAGGCAGCCGCGTTCCTGAAGAGAAGCGGTGCGGATGTCATGCGAGTAAGGAAGATGTTCAGAACTGACATAGAGACCTACAGACAGAAGGCGGAGGGTGTCAGCCACGCAGAGATGGTGCTTGATGCATTTGCCATATCAATCATTACACCTGGGGATGGCCCTGAGTCGCCGGTGGTACTCACCGCCAAGATTGCAAATGAGATGCTGAACATCGCAGGTGTCAGAGCTTCGTTTGTAATAGCGCAGATGGGTGCGGATGTCAAGATAAGTGCAAGAGCCATTGACGATGTCAATGTCCAGATAATCATGGAGAGAATGGGTGGCGGCGGTCATGCAAATATCGCGGCAGCTCAGTTTGAAAATGCGAAAGCAGAGGATATAAAGAAGGAGCTTGTTGGGCTCCTGAATGAGATGTATAAGGAAGGAGATATTTAGGATATGAAGGTCATATTATTACAGGATGTTAAAAGCCTTGGAAAGAAAGGCGCAATGGTAGAGGTAAATGAGGGCTACGCAAGAAATTTCATCATTCCTAAGAAGCTCGGCATGGAGGCAACTCCAAAGAATATGAATGATTTCAAGCTCCGCAAGGCTCATGAGGAGAAGGTGGCAGCAGAGAATCTTGCTGATGCCAAGGCACTTGCGGCAGAGCTTGAGAAGGCTTCAGTAACTGTTAAGATTAAGGTTGGAGAGGGCGGAAGAACATTTGGCTCAGTATCCACAAAGGAGATCTCAGATGCCATCAAGAGCCAGCTCGGCAAGGATATAGACAAGAAGAAGATCGTTATGAAGGATTCCATCAAGGCGTTAGGAAGCTTTTCAGTGAAGGTCAAGCTTCACCCTGAGGTTCAGGCAGAGCTTGCTGTAAAGGTCGAGGAAGCATAAGGAGTATAGATAAAACATGGAAGATGCATTTGCAAGAAAAAAGCTTCCCTACAATCTGGATGCCGAGAAGTCTGTTATAGGTTCCATGCTCATGGACAGAGACGCCATAGTGGAGGCGTCCGATATGCTGACCAAGGAGGATTTCTACTACGGTCAGTACGGAATATTGTTCGAGAATATGGTAGAGCTGTTCAAGGAGGGTAAGGCGGTCGATCTGGTAACCCTGAAGAACAAGCTTGAGGAGAACAATGTACCTGATGAGGTCATAAGCACCAAATCCATAGCGGAGATATTGGAGACGGTTCCGACATCGGTGAATGCCAAGCATTATGCCGAGATCGTGGCGGACAAATCCATACTCAGGAAGATGATAAAGCTGTGCGAGGAAGTGGAGAAGGACTGTTATCTGGATTCTGAGGGAGTTGAACAGCTTCTTGAACAGGCCGAGAGCGGTGTGTTCAATCTGATAAAGGAGAGGAACGGCTCCAGCAAATTTGTGGGGATCGACAGGATCGTCATGAACGTTATCGAGCAGATAGAGGAGGCTTCCAGAAAGAACACAAGAGTAACAGGTATCCCTACGGGATTCATAGATCTGGACAATATGCTCACCGGTCTCCATGGATCGGAGTTTATACTGGTGGCTGCTAGACCTGCCATGGGTAAGACGGCATTTGTTCTTAATATTGCCCACCATGTTGCCGTGCGCAAGGGAATTGCCACTGCGATATTCAACCTGGAGATGAGCAAGGAGCAGCTTGTAACGCGTATGATAGCCATGGATTCCCTGGTTGATTCCCAGAAGGTACAGACGGGACAGTTGGCTGAGGACGACTGGGATCAGGTGCTTGCCAGTGCGGAGAGTATAGCTGCCGCACCGCTGTACATAGAGGATAGTTCAGCACTCACCATATCCGAGCTGAGATCAAAATGCAGACAGCTCAAGAGCAAGAACAATCTTGGACTCATCATCATCGACTACCTGCAGCTTATGAGCACGACGGGACGAGTTGAGTCGCGACAGCAGTTCGTATCTGATATGTCGAGATCGTTGAAGATGCTTGCCAGGGAGCTGGATGTGCCTATCATAGCGCTGTCACAGCTTAACCGAGAGGTTGATAAGAGACCGGATCACAAGCCTGTGCTTGCGGATCTCCGAGAGTCGGGATCTATCGAGCAGGATGCCGATGTGGTTATGTTCATATACAGAGATGATTATTACAATCCTGATACCGACAAGAAGGGTATCTCGGAGATAATCATAGCTAAACAGAGAAAAGGTGCCACCGGATCTGTGGATCTGGTATGGCTGCAGGAATACACGAAGTTTGCCAACAAAGAGCACTAAATATATTATGTTTTATAAGGAGAATTGAAAATGGTAGTTGAACCAAGAGTTAAAGATTTTATTTGTACAACAGCTCACCCGGTGGGATGCGCACAGAATGTAAAGAATCAGATCGAGTATGTCAAGTCAAAGGGAGCAGTTAAGAGCGATAACGCACCTAAGAAGGTTCTGGTGATCGGAGCGTCAACAGGATACGGACTTGCATCACGTATCGCAGTTGCATTTGGCTATGGCGCAGATACCCTCGGCGTTATGTTTGAGAAGGAGTCAAATGGACGCCGTACAGCAACCGCTGGCTTCTACAACAACAGAGCATTTGAGGAGGAGGCTCACAAGGCCGGACTCTATGCAAAGTCCATCAATGGCGACGCGTTCTCAGTCGAGATCAAGGAGCAGGTCATCGAGACCATCAAGGCAGACATGGGCAAGATAGACATGATTGTATACAGCCTGGCAGCGCCTAGAAGAACAACTCCGGATGGAACAAAGTACACATCTGTACTCAAGACGGTTGGTGAGGAGTACACCAACAAGACACTTGTACTCAAGGACAACACCATCACAGATGCACATATAACAGCGGCAAATGATGACGAGATCAATGCCACCATCAAGGTAATGGGCGGTGAGGACTGGATCGACTGGATGCAGGCACTCTCAGATGCCGGAGTTCTGGCAGATGACGTGATCACAGTTGCATACTCATACATAGGACCAAAGATCACATTCCCTATCTACGCTGAGGGTTCGATCGGACAGGCAAAGAAGGATCTGTACAAGTCAGCAGACATTATAAATGAAAAGTTCCCTAACATAAAGGCGAAGATAGCCATCAACAAGGCTCTTGTTACACAGTCAAGTGCAGCTATCCCTATCGTACCTCTGTATATCACACTTCTCTACAAAGTTATGAAAGAGAAGGGACTCCACGAGGGATGCATAGAGCAGATGCAGAGACTGTTCATGGATAAGATCCTGGATGACACCCAGGTGGACGACAACGGATTCATCCGTATGGACGACTGGGAGATGAGAGATGATGTTCAGGAAGTTGTTGCTGAGCACTGGGATACAGTCAACAATGACAATGTCAAGGATATAGCAGACATCGATGGATACTGGGAGGATTTCTACAACATGTTCGGTTTCAAGATCGACGGTGTGGATTACTCAGCAGATGTTGATATCATGTAATATTCATGGGTAGTTTCAATATATAAATACTACAAATGCCCCACAGATTCATAGAATTTGCGGGGCATTTCGGTAAGCGCTTTTTTGGTGTGCCTGACCCATTATTTTCGCAAGGAGGAAGACGGTATATGTACAAATATTTATTATTTGATCTTGATGGAACCATCACCAAGTCTGAGGAAGGAATATTCAACTGTATAAAATACGCTCTGGACTGGGCTGGAATTCCATATCCTGAATACAGAGTATTCAGAAGCTTTATAGGGCCGTCCCTGTATGATTCTTTTGTGAGAGAATTCGACATGGATGATGCAAGGGCAAAGGAGATGGTGGCCAAGTACAGAGAGAGATACAACGTGGTAGGTCTCTTCGAGGCTGAGGTGTACGACGGAGTGGCAGACACCCTGCGTGCCCTTAAGGAGAAGGGCTGCATACTCTCAGTTGCAACCAGCAAGCCGACAGAGCCGACACTCCGTATCCTTGAGAAGTTCGGTGTGGGAAAATATTTTGACGTTGTAGTTGGAAGTAATCCCGACGGAACAGGATCAGACAAGAAGCACATCATATCCCAGGTCCTTGAAAGCCTCAAGAAAGATCACGGACTGACAGAAGATATGATAAAATCAAACCAGGTTGTGATGATAGGCGACAGACGCTACGATATAGAAGGTGGCAAAGCCTGCGGCCTCCAGACCATAGGAGTCCTCTACGGCTACGGCAGCAGAGAAGAATTCGAAGCAGTCGGCGCAGACAACATAGTAGAAAGCCCAGAGGAAATCCTGAATCTGTAGATAGAAAGGTAGCTTATAGTTTATAGATGTCTGTGTTGATATATATTTTTTATTAAATATCTATGATTATTTTTGTGGGATGACACTCTGGGGAACTGAATAAAAGAAAAACAGGTAAGAGTCGATATCTATAATATAGTGTGGTGTATAAAATATATTTTTCAGCGAAATATGTCAGGAACATGATCTGAAAAGTATATATCCAACAAGACCAGGATGCCATACTCCCTGGGAATATAAAATTGGGTCTCTATATATGTAATCGGTAGCGAAGACGCCTGAACTTTGCTGCTTACTGCCAAGGCGGAGCTCGCAACGCTCTTATAGCGAGCGGGAGCCGCGTGCAGATATAAGCAAAGCAAAGTGAGGTAAGTCGAGCGTGATTACATATATAGAGACCCAATTTCTGTCCCTGGAGAGTATGTCATCCGTCCGTTCGTCATATCATCTCCTGACATTTGAGATATACCCGAAGAACGCTCCGATGATCCCCCCGATAATGTGGGTGAGATTCGACACATTGTCCTTCACAAACACTCCGTCAGCCACCTGTCCGCCGATATAAAGCACTGCAACAAGTATGAAGGTGAGCGGTATGGAGCCGTCCTTTATACATGCAAAAGAAGACAGAAGAATGTATGCGAATACCACTCCGCTGGCGCCGAGCAATGCTGTACCAGGGAAGAATATAAAATGCACGATTCCTGTCACCAGTGCTGTGGTGATGGTTACGATGAGCAGATCCTTTGAGCCGTATTTTTCCTCAAGTAGTGGGCCGATCACAAGCAGCAGCGTCATGTTGTTGATAAGGTGACTCCAGCTTGCGTGACCAAACACATGGGCAAACATGCGGATGTAGGTTAAAGGATCGGTGAGAGGGGCTCTGTATACTTCAAATAGAAGAAAGTTACTTTTGCCGCCTGTGAGGATATTCAGGAGATAAGCTCCCAGACAAATGAGTGCAAATGTAAGTACCACAGGTGAGTTAAAAGATATTCTTAATATGGTTTTGGATTTTGTCTTTGACATGGATCGGTTCCCCTCTTATTCATATAGTATAGAAAAATATTACCAGCGGATGACCGCTGGTAATATTTTTTTAAGCGTCATAATCTGGCATATCGTTAAAGTACATCTTGTAGAAGTTGGTACTCTGTTCGAGAACCCTCATGGTTGATGGAAGCGGTACGGCGATGAGGTCGTTGAACTCATACTCTCCGGCTGCTGAATCAATCACATGTCCCATCTGAGTCTCATTATGTGTGTAATCGGCGTTGAAACCGCCGTATTTATTGCCACGGGCATCAAGACGTATCCACTTCTTGAGATCCGGGTGATATACCGCATTAAGTGCATGCATAGCCATAAGTCCGCCCTTGTGCTTGATACGGATATAGCAGAATCCTGTATATAAGTTGTTGGCACGAAGCAGTGCTGCCAGCAAATTGGCCTTTGAATAGCTGATGCCCGTGCTGGCTTCCAGTACATCGGAAGCGCTGATAGTTATTACTGAAAAGTTGCTGTCATATGTGTGAGAAATCCTATCCCGGACAAAATAGTAACATGCCTGTATGATCTCATCACTGCTCTTGCAATCTGCAGCAAGTTCCTTTGCCTTTGCAGCGACGATAGGATTGTCATAATTTACATACTTGTCGTATTGCAAATATGCTGAATCCTTATTTCTCTGAATTAGTTGCATTGTGTCATCTCTCCTTTATTACTTGGAATATGTAGAACTTCAGATAATAAGATTCATCTGCAGCCCATAATATTGGGTGATCAGGAGCCTGTGTGCGGAACTCTACCTGGCGAAGTCTTACATGTGAATTCATGGCGGCCTGTTTTATGGTCTTGGTAAATAACTCGAAATCCATAAAATGTGAACATGAACAAGTTGCAAGGAATCCACCATCCCTTACGAGTTTCATAGCACGCAGATTAATCTCGCGATAGCCTTTGACTGCGTTCTTTATTGAATTTCTTGATTTTGTGAATGCCGGCGGGTCAAGTATGACAACGTCAAACTGTTCGCCTTTTGATTCCAGTTCAGGAAGAAGATCAAATACATCTCTGCACTCAAAAGAGACAGTGCTCTCCAATCCGTTGAGCGCTGCATTTTCTCTGGCCTGGGCAATAGCAAGTTCTGAAGCGTCTACTCCCAAAACGCTGGAAGCACCGGCTATGCCTGCGTTTAGAGCAAAGGAGCCTGTGTGTGTAAAGCAATCAAGAACCTTTGCATCTTTACATATTCTCTGAATAGCAAGACGATTATACTTCTGATCCAGAAAGAATCCGGTCTTCTGACCGTCTTTCACATCAACAATATATCGAACGCCATTTTCATTTATATGAACCTTTGTGTTAAATTCGTCACCAATAAACCCTTTATAGGTATCCATCCCCTCGTGTTTTCTGACTTTTGCATCGCTTCGTTCATAAACACCCTCGATTATTATACCATCATTTTTAAGTATATTTTTTAAAATATTTATTAACAAATTTTTA
>OLWK01001462.1_pt1 | contig 10514 bp, 8 predicted proteins | sample 1674141 | NCBI WGS metagenome assembly OLWK01 (sample SAMEA103958148, study PRJEB25191) | human gut metagenome | reverse complement strand
ATAAAGCGGAAGGTGATTCCGTCGATGAGGGTGGTGTCTTCGATTACATCTCGGGTGGTTCCGTGAATGTCGCTCACGATTGCCTTCTCCTCGTGGAGCAGACGGTTGAGCAGGGTGCTCTTGCCCACATTCGTCTTGCCTACGATGGCTACGGCTACTCCCTGCTTCAGGGCATTGCCGGTTTCGAAGGAGTGGGCGAGAGTGGTAATCTTGTGATTGATTTCTTCGGCTAGTGCCTGGAGTTCGCTGCGGTCGGCAAACTCCAGTTCTTCGTGGTCGCTGAAGTCGAGCTCCAACTCCAGGAGCGAAGTCATCTTTAATAATTTTTCGCGAAGGAGGGAGAGCTCGTTGCTGAAATGACCCTTCAGTTGGCTGAGTGCCATCTTGTGGGTTGCCTTGTTGGTAGAGGCGATGAGATCAGCTACGGCTTCTGCCTGAGAGAGGTCCATCTTGCCGTTGAGATATGCACGACGGGTGTATTCGCCCGGTTCTGCCTGGCGACATCCTACCTCTGTAAAGCGATGGAGAACCTGCTGAAGAATGTATCGGCTGCCATGACAGGAAATCTCGGTGGAGTTCTCGCCTGTATAACTGTGGGGTGCACGGAACACGCTCACCAGTACATCATCGATGGTGTTGCCATCCTTATCCTTGATTTCGCCATAATGCAGAGTGTAGGGCTTGGCTTCTTCCAGGGATTTGCCGTTGGCAGACTGGAAGATTTTGTCGGTGAGGGTAATGGCGTCGGAGCCACTGAGTCGGATAATTCCGATAGCACCGCCGGCTGGGGTTGCCAGGGCGCAGATACATTCTTCTTGATTCATTTTTTTATTGTTTAAATTCTATCTAATACAACCTTGATGAGATTGTCGATGGTGCTCTTGTAGCCGGTGTTGGCGCTGAGGGCACGGCGGTTGGCGATGACCATGCAGCAGGTTAATGCCTTATGACCGAGGAGAAGGGAAAGACCGGCGAGGGCTGAACTCTCCATCTCGAAGTTGTTGACGCGCAGACCGTTATACTCGAATGCTTCAATCTTCTGATTAAGTTCCGGGTCGGCAAGTGGGGCACGGAGCTCGCGGCCCTGAGGTCCGTAGAAACCGCCACAGGCTATGGTGATTCCACGAACCATATCATCGCCGGCTATCTGGTTGAGCAGTTCCGGATTGTTGTCTACACAGTATGGGTTGCCAATCTGGTCGTTCCATTTTACCTGGCGCTTGAATTCTGCCTCTGTTTCGAGGTCGCAGATTTCGTTGCGACGAGCATAGAAGTTGATGAGGCCGTCGAAACCGATGCTCTTCTGCGAGGCTACGAAGGTTCCGGCAGGGCAGTTGAGCTGCAGGCCGCCGCAGGTTCCGATGCGCACGAGGGTGAGCGTGGTGTGCTCGGGTTTCTCGGTGCGGGTTTTGAAATCGATGTTCTTCAGCGCATCGAGCTCGTTGACTACGATATCGATATTATCGCATCCTATTCCGGTGCTCTGCACAGTGATTCGCTTGCCTTTATATGTGCCGGTGATGGCGTGGAATTCCCGACTTGAAACTTCGCATTCCTTCTCATCGAAATGGGAGGCTACGAGGGCTACGCGACCTGGGTCGCCAACGAGGATTACTTTATCAGCCACTTGTTCCGGGCGAAGATGAAGGTGGAAGCAGCTTCCGTCTTCATTGATAATCAATTCTGATTCTGCAAAATATTTGCTCATGGTTCTTTTGATTTTAAGTTATACATTATTTATATTGGGGCTTTGCGCCCCCTCTGTGTTTAAGATAAGCAAAGATACGAATAAAAAATGAAATGCGATATTTTTTTAATGATTTTAAACAGTAAAAAACACGAAGGGCAAATCCCGAAAATGGAACTTGCCCTTCTCTTTCAAATCTCTCTTCTTTTATATCTAGTAAAGACTGCCGATGAACGGAGCCTTTTGCCGGATATTCAGATATGGTAAACCCGGATGAGGGGTTATGAATTCATAGAGAGCAGGAACTCGTCGTTGTTGCGAGTATGCTGCATATTCTTGTGGATGGTGCTCATCGCCTCGATAGAATTCATGTCGGACAGATACTTGCGCAGAATCCACATGCGGTCGAGCGTTGTCTTGTCCTGCAGCAGATCGTCGCGACGGGTAGACGAAGAAATGAGGTTGACAGCAGGGAAGATGCGCTTGTTGCTGAGTGAGCGGTCGAGCTGCAACTCCATGTTACCGGTTCCCTTGAACTCCTCGAAGATGACTTCATCCATCTTACTACCTGTATCGATGAGGGCAGTAGCGATGATGGTGAGCGAACCGCCGCCTTCGATGTTACGCGCAGCACCGAAGAAACGCTTAGGCTTCTGGAGAGCGTTTGCATCCACACCACCGGTGAGCACCTTACCAGATGCAGGAGCTGTGGTGTTGTAGGCACGGGCGAGACGGGTGATAGAATCGAGGAAGATGACAACATCGTGTCCGCATTCTACCATTCTCTTAGCCTTCTCGAGCACGATTCCGGCAATCTTGACATGGCGCTCTGCTGGCTCGTCGAAGGTAGAGGCGATAACCTCTGCATTCACGGTGCGGGCCATGTCGGTAACCTCCTCAGGACGCTCGTCGATGAGCAGCATCATGAGGTAAGCCTCAGGATGGTTGGCTGCGATGGCGTTGGCAATATCCTTCATGAGGATGGTCTTACCGGTCTTAGGCTGAGCCACGATGAGCGCACGCTGACCCTTACCGATTGGCGAGAAGAGGTCTACGATGCGGGTGCTGAGATTGGTGGTGCGGCGGTCGCCACAGAGATTGAACTTCTCATCAGGGAAGAGTGGGGTGAGGTGCTCGAAAGGAACACGGTCACGAACCTCTGACGGGTCACGGCCATTGATCTTGATGATGCTGGTGAGCGGGAAGTATTTCTCGCCCTCATGAGGCGGACGCACCTTGCACTCGATGACATCGCCAGTCTTCAGACCGAACTTCTTGACGAAGCTGGATGCTACATAAACATCGTCCGGTGAAGAAAGGTAATTGTAATCGCTGCTGCGCAGGAATCCGTAGCCCTCTGAAATCACTTCGAGCACACCGTTGGATTTCACGAGATTGCTGAAATCGTAGGCTGGTGCTTCCTGCTTGTTCTTGGCTGCAGGGGCAGCAGCAGGTGTGTGCTGGTGAGAAGTCTGCGGAGTGGTAGGACGGTCGAAGATATCGACAGTAGGAATGGCAGCCTGGTCTTCGATAGGAATGTCGACTACCAGGATGAAATCGGTTCCATCGCCCGGATCACCCTTCCAGGTTCCGTCTGCATCGAGTTCTACCTTCATACCTTCAGTATAGTGGATAGGAGCTGGCTCCTGTTTCTTATCGGTTGCAGTTTTTTCAGTAGCTTTTTCCTTTGCCTCCTCAGCTGGAGCCGGAGCTGCTGCCGGAGCTGCTGCGTTCTGTGCATTCATCTTAGCCTGGAGCATCGCCTGCAAATCACCGCTGATGTTAGCGCTCTCAGCGTTTCCGGCAGAGAACTGCTCTTCCGGAACGGCAACTTGCTCAGGAGCAGTCTGCTGGTTATCGGCTGTTGCCTCTTCCTGCTGTTCTGCCTCAGTAGCAGCCTGCTGGTTAGCCGTCTCCTGTGCATCTTTCGCCATCTGCGCTTCTAGCTCGGCTTTTACCGCCTGATGCTTTCTGATGGCAGCTGCTCTGGCTTCTGCAATGGCTTCGAGTTCAGCCTTGCTTCTTCTGCCGCGGTGTTTCGGGAAGGTGGCAAGTACCTGAGCCTCGATGTCTTCGCCTGATTGGTTTAGAGTCTGCTTCTGGGCAGCTGATTGTAAACTCTGCTCTGCCGGGCTGAACTGGATTTCTTCCTCAACCGCTGGGGCTGGGGCAGTTTCGCTCATAGCCTGAGGAGCAGTCTCGCCGCCGTTAGGACCCAATACCTGGTTCTTCTGCACGTCGAAATTCTCTCCTTCATTACCGTGTACGGAATAGACACGGTCTTCTTTCTTGGTTGCAATGCGGGTGCGCTTGCGCTTAGGGGCTGCTTCAGGAGCTGGCTGTTCAGCCTGGGCGTCGAGAATGGCATAGACGATAGTTTCCTTGTTATCGCTCTTCTTTACCTTGACTCCCAGTTCCTTGGCAATGTCCTTCAACTGAACGACACTCTTTGCTTGTAATTCTTCTTTGCTATACATATATTATATATTGTATATTAATGATTTTTTTCTGAAATGTCGCGTTTCTGAATGGAAACACGGTATTGATTGATAAATTCGTGTGCAAAGATAATTAAAAAATTTGTTTCTGCCAAATATTTTGCCTATCTTTGCACAAAAAAAATAAAAATGGCTAGTCAAATACCCTATTTAGACGTTCAAAACCTCACCAAACGCTTTGGTGCACAGGTTCTTTTTAATAATATTTCCTTCTCTATCGCTGAAGGACAGAAAGTGGGACTCGTGGCGAGAAACGGCACGGGAAAGTCTACGCTCATGTCGGTGCTGATGGATAAAGAGGGACACGAGAGCGGAGCCATCATCTACCGACGCGACTTGAAGGTGGGCTATCTGGAGCAGTCGCCGCAGTTTGATCCGGAGGAAAGTGTGCTGCAGGCGTGCTTCAATCATGAGGATGATCCGGAGAAGGTGCTGAAGGCGAAACAGATTCTCACCCAGCTGCACATTACCAACCTGGAACAGCCGATGGGACAGCTCAGCGGCGGACAGCAGAAGCGAGTGGCGCTGGCGAATGTGCTGATAACGGAACCCGACTTCCTGATGCTGGACGAGCCGACCAACCATCTGGACCTGGAGATGATAGAGTGGCTGGAGGGTTATCTGAACCGCGGCAACAAGACCATCTTCATGGTTACGCACGACCGATTCTTCCTGGACAAGGTGTGCAATACGATTCTGGAACTCGACGACCGCACCATCTACACCTACCGCGGCAATTATGCCTATTATCTGGAGAAGAGGCAGGAGAGAATGGACAATCTGAGAGCCGAAATTCAGCACTCGAAGAATCTCTACCGCAGGGAACTCGACTGGATGCGCCGTCAGCCTCAGGCTCGCGGACACAAGGCAAAATACCGCGAGGATGCTTTCTACGAGCTGGAGAAGGTGGCGAAGCAGCGCATCGAAGACAGGCAGGTAAGGCTGAAGGCTTCTACCGTTTATATAGGTTCGAAGATTTTTGAATGCCAGTATGTGAGCAAGGCTTTCGACGACAGGGGACAGAAGAAGGTGATTCTCGACAACTTCTACTACAACTTTGCCCGCTTCGAGAAGATGGGTATTGTGGGTAATAACGGAACGGGAAAATCGACCTTCATCAAGATGCTGCTGGGCGAGGTTCAGCCCGACAGCGGCAAGTTTGACATCGGCGAGACGGTTCGCTTCGGCTATTTCTCGCAGGAGGGACTGAAATTCCGTGAAGACCAGAAGGTGATTGACGTGATTACGGAGATTGCTGATTATATAGATCTGGGCGGCGGCAAGCACATGACGGCTTCGCAGTTTCTGCAGTTCTTCCTCTTTACGCCCGAGGAGCAGCACAACTACGTTTACAAGCTGAGCGGCGGCGAGAAGCGCAAGCTTTACCTCTGTACGGTGCTGATGAGGAATCCGAACTTTCTGGTGCTGGACGAGCCGACCAACGACCTCGACATCCAGACGCTGCAGGTACTGGAAGAATATCTTCAGGATTTTGCGGGTTGCGTCATCGTGGTGAGCCACGACCGCTATTTCATGGACAAGGTAGTAGACCATCTGCTGGTTTTCAAGGGCGAAGGCGAAATACAGGATTTCCCAGGCAACTATACGCAGTACAGGGAATGGAGCCGGATGCAGGCGAAGGACGAGGCGGAACAGGCGAAACCGGCAAAGAGCGGAAATGCAACGGCAGAAAACGACGGAGCTGGCACGGCCAAGCGCGACGCCAATTTTGAGAACAAGCGCAAGATGAGCTACAAGGAGAAGCGCGAATATGAGCAGCTGACCCAGGAAATAGATGCGCTGACCGAGGAACAGAAGAAGCTGGAAGAGGAACTCTGCAGCGGAAATCTATCGGTTGAGGAACTGACAGAGAAAAGCAAGCGCCTGCCTGAAATCAAGGATGAACTTGATGAGAAGGAAATGAGATGGCTGGAACTGGCTGAAATGCTCTAGACTTTGAAGTACGGGCTGAAGGCACAAAAGTTCTAACGCCTCTCGCCCTGAAAGGGCAGAAGCTCACTTGCGAAACTTGAAAATAATAAAAATAATAAAGAAAATAGAAAGAATGGAAATTAAGAAATCAGAATTTACAATATCGGCTCCACGAGTGAGCATGTGTCCGAAAGATACGAAGGCTGAATATGCTTTCATCGGCAGAAGTAATGTGGGAAAATCGAGCCTCATCAATATGCTCTGCAACCACAAGGGTTTGGCTAAGACTTCAGCCACACCGGGTAAGACGCTGCTTATCAACCACTTCATCATCAACAACGAATGGTATCTGGTTGACCTTCCTGGCTATGGTTTCGCCAAGCGTTCGAAGACCGTTCAGAAGCAGCTGGAACAAATGATAAGCAGTTATATTCTGCAGCGCCAGCAGTTGGCTAATGTCTTTGTGCTCATCGACGTGCGCCACGACCAGCAGAAGATAGACCGCGAGTTTGTAGACTGGCTGGGCGAGAGCGGCGTTCCTTTCTGCATCGTCTTTACCAAGGCCGACAAGTTGGGTCCGGTCAAGGCTCGCATGAATGCGGAGAAATGGATGCATGCGCTGGAAGACCGCTGGGAAGCACTTCCACCTTATTTCATTACCAGTAGTGAAAAGAAGATGGGACGCGACGAGGTGCTCGACTATATTGACGAAATCAACAAATCGCTCGCCGGAGAATAATCTTTCGGGAGAGAATAAACCAACAGAGAATGAAACAGATTAATTGGGGATTTATCGGCTGCGGAGAAGTAACCGAAAAGAAAAGCGGACCGGCTTTCAACGAAGTGGAGGGTTCGCAGGTGGTGGCTGTGATGAGCCGAAGCGAGAACAAGGCACGCAGCTATGCTGAGCGCCATCATGTGCGCAAATGGTACACGGATGCATCGGAATTGATAGAAGACCCCGATGTGAATGCTGTTTACATTGCCACGCCACCTTCTTCTCACGCCATCTTTGCCATCATGGCGATGCGTGCGGGCAAACCCTGCTATATAGAGAAACCGCTGGCAGCGAGCTACAACGACTGCATCCGCATCAACCGCATCAGCGAGCAGACGGGTGTTCCCTGCTTCGTAGCTTACTATCGCCGTTATCTTCCTTACTTCCAGAAGGTGAAGGAGATTATCGAGAGCGGAACCATCGGTAACGTGGTGAATGTTCAGGTGCGCTTCTCGGTTCCTCCGCGCGATCTCGACTTTCAGAGCGGCAAGGAAATGCCTTGGCGACTGCAGCCGGATATTGCGGGCGGCGGCTATTTCTACGACCTGGCTCCTCATCAGATAGATTTGCTCCAGAATCTGTTTGGTGTGATTACCCGTGCGCACGGCTATCCTGCAAACAGAGCGCATCTTTATCAGGCTGAAGATACGCTCTCGGCGTGCTTCTTCTTTGAGAATGGAATTCCGGGCAGCGGAAGCTGGTGCTTCGTGGGACATGAGAGTGCGAAGGAAGACTGCATCGAGGTGATTGGCGAGAAAGGTTCGCTCTCATTCTCGGTGTTCACTTACCAGCCGATAGAAGTGATTACGAGCGAAGGAAAGAACTTGATTACGGTTCCGAATCCGCCTTATGTGCAGCTGCCGCTCATCAAGAGTGTGATTCAGCATCTGCAGGGAATAGGAAAATGCGACTGCACCAGCGTTTCGGCTACGGCTGTCAACTGGGTGCTGGACCGAGTATTGTGGAAGAACTGATTTTTTACAAAATCATCATCAGGATTAGAGCGTAAGTTATGAAGAGATGTTTCTGTATAGTAGGATTTATCTGTTCCCTTGTCTGCACTTCGGCAAGGGCAGGGGAGTCCGTGGATTCTACCATGCTGGGAACGCTCTTCAACAAGACGATGTTCATGTCCAATTCCCAGGACAGCCTCGTGAAAGAGCGCCATCGCAAAACCTTCTTCCATCAGGTGGGAGATGTGTTCACCCGGTTCTTCAGAGAATTCAACAGTACGGATTCGGCTTATATAGAAGACCAGCATTACAATTATACGGTGATGCTGCAGAACACCAATACCTATGAGGAATATACGCTCAGAAACAGCGAAGGACAGAGCATTTCCTTCTCGCCTGATCCTTCTTACCGCCTGGGGCCTTATCTGGGCTGGCGATGGGTGTTTCTGGGTTATACGTTCGACCTGAAGCACATTAATTTCAGGAATAACCACACTAATAAAAAGGAGTTTGACCTGAGCCTCTACAGCAGTCTGCTGGGAATAGACCTGTTCTGGCGACAGACGGGAAATGACTATCATGTTCAGCGGATGAATCTGGGTGAGCACATCGATTGTGCCCCTATCCGCAAGGCTCCTTTCGACGGTTTCAAATCGAGCATCAAGGGATTCAATCTTTATTACATCTTCAACCATCGCCGCTTCTCTTATCCTGCCGCCTATTCGCAGAGTACGGTGCAGCGGAGAAGTGCCGGTTCCATGCTTCTGGGAATCGGTTACACGGAGCATGAACTGGAGGTGAACTGGGATAAACTGACCAATCTTGTAGATGAAAAGCTGAATAAAAATCTGACAAACGGGGGAACGCCGGAAGCCAAGATAGACAGTTCGCTAATGTTCAGCAAGGTGAAATACAGCGATGTGAACGTAACCTGCGGCTATGCTTACAACTGGGTTTTCGCCAAGAACTGGCTCTTCAACGCTTCGCTCTCGGTAGGTGTGGCTTACAACCGCTCGAAATCGGATAATGAAAGGGAACATCTGGACATTACCAACTTCAGTTTCAAGAATGTGAACCTGGATGGAATAGGCCGCTTCGGTATTGTGTGGAACAACACGCATTGGTACGCGGGCGCCAGCACCATCATCCATTCCTACAACTATAAGAAAAAACAGTTTTCTACCAACAATTCGTTTGGCTCACTCAATATTTATGTGGGTGTGAACTTCGGCAGGAAACGTCATCATTAACATATAAAAAGAGAAGAGATGAAAATATTTACGAAAATGGCAGCTGTCGTGCTGGCTTGCGTGCTGGCTGTTCCGGGAGAAGCCAGGGTGAATGTGGTTTATCAGCGGCAGGACAGTCTGCGGATTGTAGGACTGCTGCAGCAGGCAAGGGCGATGAAGAAGAAACCAGCCAGTTGGATGCTTTGGTTCGGCAAGCAGATGGTGGGCGTTCCTTATGTGGGCGGCACGCTGGACCGAACGAAGGAAGAGGTGCTCATCGTGAACACCCGTGAGCTGGACTGCACCACATACGTAGAGATGGTAACGGCGCTCACCCTATGCGCCAAGAAGAATGAGACTTCTTTCTCGGCTTTCTGTGAACATCTCCGGAATGTGCGTTATGTGGGCGGAGAGGTTTCCTATGTGAAGCGCCAGCATTATTTCACGATTTGGATGGATGCAAACGAGCGCGAGGGAATCGTGAAGAATATTGCACCCAATCCTCCTTTCTCGGCCGTTCAGACCGTGAACATCAACTGGATGAGTACGCATGTTTCGAGCTATAAGATGCTTAAGGCTCATCCGGAATGGAAATCGGGAATAAGAAAACTGGAACAGAGTGTGAACGGCAAGCGTTACCGTTATGTTCCGAAGGGCAAGATTGCCAACACGGCAGTTTTCCGCAACGCTATTCATGATGGTGACATTATCGCCATCATTACCAACAAAAAGGGTCTCGACACAACCCACATCGGTATTGCCTCCTGGCACAAAGACGGATTGCATCTGCTCAACGCCAGCAGCATTCACAAGAAGGTGATTGATGAACCGATGACACTTTATACTTACATGCATAAACATCCGGTGCAAATAGGAATCAGGGTTTGCAGAGTTCAGTAAAAAAATATTAGAAAAAGAAAAGATAAATGGAAGAGAAAAAGAATTTTGAAGCTGTCTTCAAGGAAGATCTTTATCAATATCTGCTGGGTATTGATAAGGTAGACGCTCATTTGCCGGAAGCTCCGGATTTGGAAGAGCTGTGGCAGAAAGTAGGCGAGAGTTATCTGCCTGATGCGATTCGCGAGTTTGCCAAATATCCTACGGTTTCATTGGGTTGGATCATGTATGTAGGAATGGCGCTTGCCAAGTATTGGGATGAGGATTGGGAACTCTACAGCAAGGTAGAGAATCATTATGAATATCTTCGTGATAGAATAGATTTCGACCACATGGATGATTACATCTGCGAAAAGGTTCTGCTGCTGAATGAGGAAGCGCATAAGGCTGTTACGAATGTAGTGGCAGAATGTGCTTCGCGCTCTTACAGCAAGCTGATTCATCTGAATCTGCAGCCTGGAAGCGAGGAAGCCTTCCGTGGTTTCGTTGCCGCCCTTCACCAGATGTTCCTTATGGGAATAGCCGTAGAGCTTAAAATGC
>OLWK01001459.1_pt1 | contig 10528 bp, 7 predicted proteins | sample 1674141 | NCBI WGS metagenome assembly OLWK01 (sample SAMEA103958148, study PRJEB25191) | human gut metagenome | reverse complement strand
ATCTCCCTGAAATAAGTATTTCTGAGATTGTTGCTGCTTCCGATTCCCTTCATACGGATATACCTATTTCTCGGATTTGTCGTGGTGAAATATATATAATCCTTGCTTATGACCTCCAGCGGTCTGAGGTTATGCGATGTAAATATAAACTGCCCCTTGCCAGACTCCTGGAACGTCTGCAGCACCTCTCCCAGAAGATACTCAAACACACCGGCATCCAGCTCGTCTATGGCTATCGTGCACGACTGCTCATTGTACGCATCTATTATCAGACTGAGCACCGACACGATCTTGCGGATACCGTCGGACTCGTACCTGAATGGCATGTGCACTCTTCCGTCAGGCGCAGCCTCCTGATTGTGGAACACACTCATGTCCGTCTCATTTCTGCTGGACACTATCTCCACCACATGTCCCATACTGCCATCCTTCATGAGGGCAGGCGACAGCTCGTGAAGATCAACATTAAGTCCCGGAACTATCTGGCTGAGGACTATGTTTATATTCTCAAACTGGCTCTTTATCTCGCTGAAGACTATCTCCGGCATGATGTTCGGCACATCCGTCTTCAGAAGGAATTTACCGCTCTGTGTGTATAGCGGAAGTCCGTAGTTGAGTCTTATATATCCTGTTGATTTCGTGTCTACCACATGAAGATAGAGCTGACTGTAGTACGCCAGCTCCAGTATAACCTGATAAAACTCAGAGTATAACCCGCACTCATCGCACACCTTTGCAGTTCCGAGCGAGAAGATAAACGACGCCGACTTTTCCTGCGCCAGTCTTCTCACCACATTCAGCTCATCCACGAACTTTCTGTCATTTGTTATGAAATATTTCTGCTTCGATACAGGCCCGAACGGCATGTCGTCAGTGCATGTGTCAATCACAGGCTGAAGTATCATCTTCCTGCCCTCAAAATCACCTGACATACTCAGTTTCTCACCCGATATGCGGACTCTGTAGCTCGGCTGGCCACTGTTCTGATCCTCTCCTCCGTACTGTCTGAATCCGTTATTTGTCTCATTCTCCACGGCGGACATGAGGAATTCGTACACAACCTTTCGGATGCGTCCGTCCTCGTACTGAAGGTCAAATGTAAACTCCAGTCTGGCCATCTCCTGACCCTTTGCCACACATTCTGCATACACCGCCGGAACTTCAGCTCCAATCATCAGAAGCTTCAGTATGGCAAGCGCCTCTATAAAACTCGTCTTACCCGAGCCATTCTGTCCATAAAGTCCCAATATATCTGATTCTGTTCCATACGGAACAAACTTCTTTCCACAGGCAAATACTATCTCTCCATGCTCCACACTCTTGAAGTTGTCAAGCACCGCTTTCTGCAGTCTTATCGTGGGAAGCCTATCCCAGTGGTCTTCTCTAAATTGTCTGATTCTCATTCACGGTCTCCTCAGATGCTCTTAATATAACGTCATAAAACTGTATTACCATTATATTGTTATCTCCAATTTCCGTCAACAGCCATCAAGTTTTTCGAATTTTATATTCTGTTTTTTTGATCTTTCACAGCTTTACCATTTCTATATCTTAACGGTGGTTCTCCCACCGCCGCAGAAAATTTCCTGATAAAATAACTTACATTTGGGTAACCTGATTTCATGGCAATCTCGGTAACCGACAGATCTGTGGACTCGAGAAGATGCCTTGCATACTTAAGTCTAACATAGTTCACATATTGTGTGAGCGTCATGTGAAATCTCTCACTGAAGAATCTTGACATGTACTTTTCCGACAGATGAAAATGTTCAGAAAGCTCAGCAAGACTTATGTGCTCATGATAATTATCCTGTATATATATAAGTATCTCCTTTTCCAGTCCACCTGACGCTCTCCCTGTCTTCGCTTCAAGCTGATCGTATTCCACTAAAAGATCTACAACCTGCAACAATCTGATTCTCACCTGTATCTGTCTGTGTGTTCCAAATTTCCCATTTTCCTCTGACAACTCATCAAGAATAGGTACAAGTTTTTCAAGCAGATTCCGATTCGTCACTTCAGGTCTGAATTCCCGTGTGTGATTCCTAAGAGGAAAAAATATCTCATCCTCCAATTCATCCTTGGTCTGAAATGATATGAATTCCATCGGAAACAGAAATGTAAAATAATCCACCGGTGTTTCCGGGGCGGCCATCATATGCAGCACTCCCGGACTTACTATATATACAGCTCCGTCATCCCCTATAAATTTCTGTCCATCAATCTCAACCATAAGTGGACCTTTCCTTACATATATTATCTCCACCTCATCATGCCAATGAACCGGGATCTGGAATGCATGTGGCCAGTATCTCATATGATACTCACAAAATGGATATTCTCTTGTCCCGTGTGGATGATTTTCCTTTAATTCTGCGTACATCTTAATCTCCTGCCTCCACATTTGTCTCATACTACGTTATCATACTACCCCATATGTGGAATATGTGCAACTTTTGATTGATATAGTACAAGATTCAGCCTGTGGAAATGCGATATTATACAATTTAGTTACAATATATAATTTGGCACTAGTCTGCAAAGGAGCAACGGTTATATGAAGAAATTATCTGCACTTTTTATACCTATATGTTTTGAAACACTTTTCTATATGTTGTCCGGTATGGTTGACACACTCATGCTATCATCAGTTGGGGACTATGCCGTGGGTGCTGTCGGAACCGCCAACAGTTATATCGGAATGTTCATCATCATGTTCTCCATCATATCATCCGGCATGATGACGGTCATGACTCAGAATATCGGCGCAGGCAGACCTGGGATTGCTTATCAGGCACGCCAGCTTGGTCTTATATTCAACTCAGTCATAGGTATGGGAATGTCTATATTCCTGTTCATTTTCTCCGGAAATATTCTTGATCTGATAGGAATAGCCGGAAACCTCAGGGAACCTGCCATGAGCTATCTTGAGATCGTTGGCGGAGGGTGCTTCCTGAATGCGCTGATTCCAATATTTGCAAGCTACCTCAGGGCATTTGGACATACAAAGCAGCCTCTCATCGCTACCATAATCGGCAACCTTGTAAACTTCGCCTTAAATGCAGTATTTCTCTTTGCGCTGCATAAAGGGGTGCAGGGTGTCGCTACAGCGACAGTCATATCCAAGGTTATCAACCTTGCAATTGTTATCTTTTTCTCCTGCACCCTTGTAAAAGCAGGAAAAAATCCCGAAAGGCTTTCTAACAGAACTGTCCTTTCACAGATCATCAGAGTCGGACTGCCATCTGCATTCGAATCCGTTCTGTACAATGTCGCCATGATGCTGGTGGTCAAGTTCCTGAACCAGATGGATACTGACGGAATAAATGTCACGGCACGATCCTACGCAACCCAGATAAGCAACTTCTCCTACTGCGTCGGCTCAGCGCTCGCCCAGGCAAATGCCATCATGACAGGATGGCATATCGGTTCCGGCGATATAGATGCATGTAAAAGAGATACCAAAAAGGCCGCCATCATCGGTGTGATCGTGGCGACCTGTCTTGAAACTTTATTTGCAGTCACAGCCCCATGGGCCATGAAACTGTTCACCGACAACCCGGACATGGTACATATTGTCACAAGGCTCCTTGCTATTGACATCATCCTCGAGGTTGGCAGAGTTACAAACCTTGTCTACGGCCAGGCCTTAAAGACCAGCGGAGATGCGGTATTCCCGGCCGTCATAGCAGCTGTCTTTATGTACGTGTGTGCTGTCGGCGGTACATGGATGTTCGGCCTGCACCTTGGGCTCCTTGCAACCGGCGCCTACATAGGCCTTACCTGTGACGAATGTGTACGCGCAGTTGGTATGGTCCTGCGCTGGCGAAGCGGAAAGTGGACGGAGAAGAAACTGGTGTGATAATACCCTAGTACCAGACATATTCCAGAATGTATCAGACCAGACATACGCCAGGCATTTATCACAGTATTCCCCCTATCATATGCACCACAAATGCTGCAAGCCACGCCACAACGCACTGCCAGATCACTACCATGACAGCCCAGCGATGTCCCATCTCTCTCTTGATGGAGGCGATGGCTGCTATACAAGGCGAGTAAAGCAGGCTGAATACGAGCAGCGATGCTGCAGCCCTGGTTGTGATAGCTGCGGTCACTGATCCGTTAAACAATATCTCAAGTGTGGATACCACACTCTCCTTCGCCATGATACCACTTATGAGCGACGTACATATTCTCCAGTCGCCAAGTCCAAGAGGCTTAAATATCGGCACCAAAAGTCCGGCTATCGCAGCAAGTATGCTGTCCTGCGAGTCTTTCACCATATTGAGGTGCATATCAAAGCTCTGAAGGAACCAGATACATATAGTTGCAAGAAATATAACTGTGAACGCCTTCTGAAGAAAGTCCTTTGCCTTCTCCCACAGGAGCTGGCCTACGTTCTTCGCACCCGGAAGTCTGTAATTTGGAAGCTCCATGACAAAAGGAACCGCATTGCCCTTAAACAATGTGCTCCGATAAACCATAGCCACAATTATTCCTATCGCAATTCCAAGGAAATAAAGCCCTGCCATAATAAGGCCGCCCTTTCCAGGGAAGAATGCGCTTACAAAGAACGCATATATAGGAAGCTTAGCCGAACAGCTCATGTATGGAGTGAGCAGAATAGTCATCTTTCGGTCTCTCTCACTCGGGAGTGTCCTGGTTGCCATGACGGCCGGAACCGTACAGCCAAAGCCTATCAGCATCGGAACTATGCTCTTGCCAGAAAGTCCGATTTTCCTTAACAGCTTATCCATGACAAATGCAACTCTGGCGATGTATCCACTGTCTTCCATAAGCGACAGGAAGAAGAACAGGGTAACAATTATTGGAAGGAAGCTGAGCACACTTCCCACTCCTGCAAATATTCCGTCCATAACAAGGCTCTTGACCACCACATTTACATTTGCTGCAGTGAGAAGCTTTCCCACCTGAACCGTGAGTGCATCTATCCCCATCTCTAAAAGTTTCTGAAGTCCAGCTCCGATCACGTTAAATGTCAGATAGAACACCGCCAGCATGATACCGATAAAGCACGGAATTGCTGTATACTTTCCGGTGAGGATACGATCTATCTTCTCGCTTCTGATCCTCTCCTTGCTCTCCTTTGGCTTAACTACGCAATTTTCACATACCTTTTCTATGAAATTAAATCTCATATCAGCTATGGCTGCACTCCTGTCAAGTCCTCTCTCTTTTTCCATCTGGATTATCAGATGTTCTATCGTCTCTTTCTCGTTCTCATCAAGTCCAAGCCTTTCAAGTATGAGATGATCTCCCTCTATGATCTTGGTCGCAGCGAATCTAAGCGGCAGATCTGCTGCCTTTACATGGTCCTCTATGAGATGCGCCACAGCATGTATACATCTATGTACTGCTCCGCCAAACTCATTCTCATCACAGAAGTCCTGTCTTCCAGGCTTTTCCTGATACTTGGCTATATGTATAGCATGTCTTACAAGCTCATCCACGCCCTCGTTCTTTGCCGCAGATATGGGTACAACCGGGGTTCCAAGCATTGCCTCCATCCCATTTACATCTATGGAACCCGAATTGCCTGTGACCTCATCCATCATGTTGAGTGCGACGACAACCGGTATCTCCATCTCAAGAAGCTGCATTGTGAGATACATATTTCGCTCTATATTAGTAGCGTCTACTATATTGATGATAGCCTTTGGGTGATCATCAAGCACAAAGTTTCTGGACACGATCTCCTCGCTGCTATAAGGAGACATCGAATATATTCCAGGCAGATCCGTCACGGAAGTATTCTCCCTGCCCCTTATCGGACCATCTTTTCTGTCGACAGTTACTCCAGGGAAATTGCCTATATGCTGATTTGATCCTGTAAGCTGATTGAACAGAGTCGTCTTTCCACAGTTCTGGTTGCCAACCAGGGCAAATGTAAGTCTTGTTCCTTCTGGAAGCGGATCACCATCCCCTTTGACGTGATATTTTCCTTCCTCGCCAAGTCCTGGATGTTCCTTCTCCTCTATGATCTCAACTCTGGTGTGAGCTCTGGATCTTGTCTCTATCTGCTCTGCATCTATCTGCTCTGCATCAGCCAGTCTGAGTGTAAGTTCATATCCATGGATCTGAAACTCCATAGGATCGCCCATCGGAGCAAGCTTCACAAGGGTGAGCTCCGCACCGGGTATAACACCCATGTCAAGAAAATGCTGTCTTAGCTCTCCTTCACCGCCAACGGCCTTTATTCTGGCGCTCTGTCCTACCTTCAAATCTCTCAGTGTCATAATTGATTATCCTTCTTTCATCATTCGTCCAGATTCATCCACGCAGTCTTTCAGTACCACAAAATCGTCTGTCGAATGCCGTCTCTTTATGTTTATTGATTTTTTTCTCAATTATAGCACGATGCGTTGTATGCGCAATATATAGATCCTGATTATCGTCTATATTTTCACGGCTTTTTCATGTGCATCTCTGTCTATAGAAGTCAGTTCCTTAAGTTCCCTCACCGTAAACACACCGCAGACAATCGCAGTTATTCCGTCCGCTATCGGTCCCGCATACATGACACCATCGATCCCCATGAATATAGGGAATATGATGATGAGAGGAAGCAGAAATAGTATCTGTCTTGTGAGTGACATGAACACACCAAGTCTCGCCTTTCCTATAGAGTTGAAGAAGTTTGATGTCACCGGCTGGATTCCATTTACGATGGTAAGAAACATATATATCCTGAAGTATCTCTCTGAAAACTGGAAGTACAGCTCGCTTCCCTCTCCAAATGCGCTTATGATCTGTCTAGGGAATATCTGGAATGCTGCAAATGCCACCACCGACAGAGCTGATGCTGCTGCCAGCGCCAGAAGATAAGTCTTTCTCACCCTCCTGTACTTTCCTGCGCCATAGTTGAAGCCTATGATCGGCTGGGTTCCCTGTGATATTCCTATAACGATCGCCATGAATATCATGTTTACCTTGCTTATTATTCCTGAACACGCAAGTGGTATGTCGCCTCCATACACCGACTGTGCTCCGTATCTTGACAAAGTATTGTTCATGACAACCTGGACTATCGCCATGGCTATCTGATTGAAACACGCCGACGCACCGAATCTGAATATATTGCCGCAGGGCTCTCCTCGCATAACAAAACTTTCCCTGGTAAGATGTATTGTCTTGAAATGGAACATATATCTGAGGCTTATGGCAAATGATATGATCTGTCCTGTGATAGTTGCCAGCGCCGCACCGCGCATACCCATATCGAGCCCGAATATAAGTATCGGATCAAGTATAGTGTTGATGATGGCACCTGTCAGCATGGATATCATTGAATACCTCGGACTTCCATCAGCCATGATCAGCTTGCTCATTCCGGTATTCGCTATCAGGAATGGGAAACCTATCGCTGTTATCCTTGTGTACTCCTGTGCAAATGGCAGAACCTTGTCAGTTGCGCCGAATGCCTTTAGCATAGGTGTCAGGAATATTGTCGTCACAAGGAAAAGTGCCACGCCAAATATCGCCATGAGACAGATTCCATTTCCTGCTGCCTCAGCCGACTTCTTCTCATCTCCGGCACCAAGCTTCAATGAAAAGCTGGTCGCACTTCCTATGCCAAGAAGAAGCGATATCGCGGTACATGCCGTTGAAAGAGGAAATGCTATATTTGTCGCAGCATTTCCAAGCATTCCCACTCCGTGTCCTATAAATATCTGGTCAACTATATTATAAAGTGCTGTCACCAGCATGGATATGATACACGGTATGGCAAAGGTTGTGAGCAGATGTGCCTCATTCTCATATCCAAGGGGATTGTTCTGATTTTCATTTGTCTTTGTGTTATCAGATGTCATGATTCTGTATTGCCTTTCTGTCTGTATTGCGACTCAGTTTTTCATTCCATATTTCTTCAGGTCTACCCGGTCATTTTCAACCTCTATGCCGTCTGCCCTCAGGCGGTCCGCCTGGACATTTGCTCCACCGAACGCAAATGCTCCCGCAAGCTCACCCTTGGAATTCACCACTCGGTAACACGGTATATTCTCAGGATCAGGATTCTTATGAAGTGCATTGCCCACGGCTCTCGCCATCTTCCTGTCACCTGCCATCTCCGCAACCTGGCCGTATGTTGCAACACATCCCTTCGGAATCTTCTTCACCGCATCGTAGATCCTCTTTGTCGGACTGTAGGTTACTATGTCATAGCTATCCGCTATCATCTGCTTCACAGCATCCTCTGGCACACTTCCATCCAGTATGATAGTGTTCCAGTGTTCTTTGTTCTGATGCCAACCCGGTATGACAGACTCAAATGCCTGCCTCCAGAAATCCCGGCTTTCCGGATCAGCCTTCACATTCAGATTGATATATCCATTCCTCTCATAAGTCCAAAGGAATGCCTTCTTGCTTCCCTTGACTCTCACAAGCTGCCAATTCTGGTCGTGAAATGGCGCCTCCTGGTAAGTGTCCGGAAATGAGAGACCATATGCCAGAACTTCCTCCCTTGTTGTCATGTGTATTTTTCCTTTCTTGTGTTGCGATTATGTAATTAGCTGCCAGTTTTCACCTCAGCTACATAACTTGTTGTTTTTATCTTTTTTCATTTTTCAGCTAAAAAGCGATAAACTACCTGTATCCCTTGAGATATCTCTTCTGCTCATCCGTTATACGGTAACTCTCCACAGCCTTCTGTATCGTCTTTCGGTGAACCCAGTCGGACATGCGGTGCTCTTCTATGTACGGAATGACCGCATCCCACTGCTTTGCCAGGGCTGTAGCCATGTACCACGCTATCATCATGTTGACATAATACTCATCAGACTCAACTCCCGCCACAAGCTTCACATACTCAGGCTCAAAATCCTCGTCAAGATAAAGTCTCATGAGCATTCCTATTCCATACCGTATAGTATAGGTCTCGCTTGAGGCAATCCAGCACTTGATGACCGGTAGCAGTTCTTCCTTGTGCTTTTCAAAACACTTCGGTGCCGGGAAATCACAGGTTGCCCAGTTGTCTATATACGGAAGAAATCTCTCTACCTCTGATAGACATTTATCATAGTCCTTTATCCAGGTTACGAGCATCATGTGAAGATTGTTTTCCTCGTAATACTGGTGTGGGAGCTCATCAATAAATCTGTCCTCCAGCTCCGTTCCAGCTATACTCTTCGCATACTTTCTGAGCACTGGAACTCTTATGCCTATGACAGTCTCCTTGTCGGTGTCAGGCATAAGCCTGCTGTGAAAATCTCTGTACTTTATATCCTGAAGTTCAAACAGATGCTTTTGAATCTCCTCCATATTTTCACCTTACGCTTTCTAATTTTCTCGTTGTTAGTTTTCCATTTTCTACATTTTTCTATTCTAACTCATAATTGTATACAACTATTATATCTAATACTATCTGAATTTCTTCACATGCTCCGATATAAACCGAAACAGTTCGATATTGACCTTCTCATTCTTCTCCTCCGCCTCAAGATATTCAGGCACTGAAATATCTGTCTGAACCTCTCCGCATACATCAACGCCCAATATTCTTGAATGTCTTATACCACCGTCATATCTTTCATCATTACGACAAGCGTCTGTATTTTTTTCTTCACCCTGACCGCCAAGAAAGACACTGAGCAGACGTTCAAGTCCATCGATTGACATATCCCCCTGACTCCAGTTTGTCTCCGTGTATTCTGTTCCGAGGACATCTTTGTCTATAGATATATACAGAGGCAGATCTGTTCTAATAAGTTTCAGCTTATTCTCAAGCAGATCACCATGCAGGTCTTCGGCGGAAAATGTCAACAATCTTCCGCTCTGACTCCCACTATAACTTTCCAAAGTCTGCTCTATATCTGACTCCGGCGGACCTACAACCACCAGCTGTCTTAGATTTTCATTCTGTATAAGAGTCTGTCCCGCCCAGTCTCCGCAGCTCATCATTTCTGGAACCATAGGTATCTGCATGTCTGTATGATGATCATACATAACCAGCCCAAACGGTTCGGTTATATGATCTGTTATAATCTTCGTTATATAATGATAATTTCCCGAATCTATATAATGTATACCCTGGATTCCGTACGGCTCTATCCTGCCCCATATTTTTTCATACGCATTTTTTGAACAATACATATCTGTCTCTTGTATATCAGAGCAATCTATGTATCTGAATCTATCTATATCCTTTATATCCTCATCACGATATACGTGAGTAAAATCCAAAATCATATTCTCATTTTTCACCTTGCTGTCACCCATATACAACCCCCATATATACAATAACAAGTCAATTTCGCAGCAATATCGATTAACCTGTCAATAATAAAATAATCTTAATACCAAAATCGCCCGACTGTATTCTAACACAACCGGACGATTTTAATCACTATTTGTCTTTCTTTTTCCTTATGTGGATCTCCGGGATTGCCACCGTGTCATATGTCACAGACGAGTCATCCTCACCCACATTATCCTCATTGTCATCATGGCTCTTTGTGTTCACCTCAGGAATAGCCAGATTGTCAAATGACATGTTGAATCTGTGATG
>OLWK01001458.1_pt1 | contig 10530 bp, 5 predicted proteins | sample 1674141 | NCBI WGS metagenome assembly OLWK01 (sample SAMEA103958148, study PRJEB25191) | human gut metagenome | reverse complement strand
CGATGTAAAGGCTGTAGAGTATTTTATCAAGGAAGAATTCGATAAGATCGGAGGCCTGGATGCTTACAAGGAATTTATCCATTTCGGTTTGACATCTCAGGATATCAACAACACAAGTGTGCCTCTCTCTGTAAAAGAGGCTTTGGAAGAGTGCTTCTATCCGCAGGTTGAAGAGCTGATTGCACAGCTCCAGACTTATGCTGATGAGTGGAAGGATGTGCCTATGCTGGCTAAGACTCACGGACAGCCTGCTTCACCTACCCGCCTGGGCAAGGAAATCATGGTTTATGTTTACCGTCTTACCGAGCAGCTTAATTCGCTCAAGGCTTGCAAGATTACAGCTAAGTTCGGTGGTGCTACCGGTAACTACAATGCTCACCATGTAGCTTATCCACAGTATGACTGGAAAGCATTCGGTAACAAGTTCGTCAGCGAAAAACTCGGTTTGGAACGCGAGCAGTATACCACACAGATCAGTAACTATGACTACCTTGGCGCTATCTTTGACGCCATCCGTCGTATCAACACCATTATCATCGACTTAGACCGTGACTTCTGGATGTATATCTCTATGGATTACTTCAAGCAGAAGATCAAGGCAGGTGAGGTAGGCTCAAGTGCGATGCCTCACAAGGTGAATCCTATCGATTATGAGAACAGTGAAGGTAACCTGGGCATAGCCAATGCCATTCTTCAGTTCCTGGCACAGAAACTTCCGGTTAGCCGCTTGCAGCGCGACCTTACTGACAGTACCGTACTCCGTAACATCGGTGTGCCTCTCGGTCATAGCGTCATTGCTATCCAGAGTACATTGAAGGGCTTGCGTAAACTGATTCTTCACGAGGAGAAACTGCAGGAAGATTTGAATAATACATGGGCAGTTGTAGCTGAGGCTATCCAGACTATCCTTCGCCGTGAGGCATATCCACATCCTTACGAGGCATTGAAGGCGTTGACACGTACCAACCAGCACATGACAGAGGAAACTATTCATGAGTTTATCCAGGGATTGAATGTGAGTGATAGTGTTAAGGCAGAACTGATGGCAATCACACCAAGCAATTATACAGGTATCTAATATACACAAAGGAATTTTGTAGTTTTAGTACATATATATAAGTAAAAATTAGATTTATTAACCCAGCCGTGAGGCTATTAAGTATTTTAAGAAAATGGATTCAGAATTTGAAAACAAACCTCAAGATCAGTCTTCTGAGAATGAGAGAACCCGTGAGGGCTACAACCCAGCAGGTGGTTATCAGAAGAGTTATCGACCAGTAGGTCGCACACAGCGTCCTCGTATCAATTCACATCGCGCATACAGCAGCGACAGAAGTAGCAGTAACAGCGAAGGCGCTTTCCGTCCTGAAGGTTTCGGTGCTGGCTTGCAGAGTACAGGCAGCAGCGAGCGTCCACAGCGCAGCAGCTATCAGAGCCGTGGTGGTTATGGTAACAGCAACCGTGGTGGCTACCAGCCACGTCAGCAGGGAGGCTATCAGTCTCGTCCTCAGCAGGGTGGCTATCGTCCTCGTTACAACAATAATGATGAGCAGGGTGGTTATCAGCCTCGTCAGCAGGGTGGCTACCAGCCACGCCAGCAGGGCGGCTACCAGTCTCGTTCTCAGCAGGGTGGTTATGGCAACAACCGTGGTGGTTATGGTCGTCCACAGGGTGGCGGCTATGGCAACAACCGTGGTGGTGGTTATGGTCGTCCTCAGCAGGGTGGTTATGGCAACAACCGTGGCGGTTATGGCCGTCCACAGGGTGGTGGCTATGGCAACAACCGTGGTGGCGGTTTCCGTCAGCACACTTCTGGTTACGATCCAAATGCTAAGTATAGCATGAAGAAGCGTATCGAATATAAGGAGGAAAACATCGACCCAACAGAGCCATTGCGCTTGAACAAGTTCCTCGCCAATGCTGGTGTTTGCTCTCGCCGTGAGGCTGATGAGTTCATCCAGGCTGGTCTGGTAACTGTCAATGGTGAGGTAGTTACCGAGTTGGGTACCAAGATTCTTCGTACCGATGAGGTGAAGTTCCACGACGCTCCTGTATCTTTGGAGAAGAAGGTATACGTATTGCTCAACAAGCCAAAGGATTATGTTACAACCAGCGATGATCCTCAGCAGCGCAAGACTGTGATGGACCTCGTAAAGGATGTTTGTCCTGAGCGTATCTATCCTGTAGGCCGTCTCGACCGTAATACAACAGGTGTACTTCTCTTGACCAACGATGGTGACCTGGCTTCTAAGCTTACTCACCCTAAGTTCCTGAAAAAGAAGGTTTATCACGTTCATCTCGATAAGAATCTGACTGCTCACGATATGGATCAGATCCGTGAGGGTATCACCTTGGAAGATGGTGAGATCAAGGCAGATGCTGTAGAGTATGCTGATAATCGCGACAAGGCACAGGTTGGCATCGAGATTCATAGTGGCAAGAACCGTATCGTGCGTCGTATCTTCGAGAGCCTCGGCTATCGTGTTACCAAGCTCGACCGTGTACAGTTCGCAGGTTTGACTAAGAAAAATCTCCGTCGCGGTGACTGGCGCTTCCTTACTGAGAAGGAGGTAGACATGCTCCGCATGGGTGCTTTTGAATAAGGATAATAAGATATAATAAGAAAGGAGACTATCTGTTTAGTCTCCTTTTTAACCTATTAATTAACAATGGAAAAAGTAAAAAGAACTAAAGTTGTAGACTTGCTCAAGAGTACAGCCTACGGCTCAATCGTGAATGTCAAGGGATGGGTTCGTACCCATCGTAGTAGCAAAGCAGTCGATTTTATCGCTCTTAACGATGGTTCTACTATTAATAATATTCAGATAGTAGTCGACCCATCAAAGGTCGATGAGAATCAGCTCCGTCAGATTACTACTGGTGCTTGTATCAGCGCCGTAGGTACGCTGGTAGAAAGCCAGGGTGCCGGACAGAGTGTTGAGATCCAGTGCGAGAGCATCGAGATTTACGGTCTCTGCGGCAGCGACTATCCTATGCAGAAGAAGGGACAGAGCTTCGAATACATGCGTCAGTATGCTCACCTCCGTCTCCGTACCAATACCTTTGGTGCCGTGATGCGTATCCGCCATAACATGGCAATGGCTATCCACACTTACTTCCATGAGCATGGATATTTCTATTTCAATACTCCGCTCATCACAGCCAGCGACTGCGAGGGTGCTGGTCAGATGTTCCAGGTAACTACCAAGAACCTCTACAACCTGAAGAAAACCGAGGATGGCAAGATTGACTATTCTGATGATTTCTTCGGCAAGCAGACTTCATTGACTGTTTCCGGTCAGTTGGAGGGTGAGCTCGGTGCTACAGCACTCGGCGCCATCTATACCTTCGGTCCAACCTTCCGTGCAGAGAACAGTAATACTCCTCGCCACCTGGCTGAGTTCTGGATGGTAGAGCCGGAGGTTGCTTTCCTGGATATGGACGGTTTGATGGAGTTGGAGGAAGACTTCATCAAGTATTGTATCCGTTGGGCACTGGAGCATTGCAAGGACGATCTTGCTTTCTTGAACAAGATGATTGACAAGGGTCTGATTGCCCGTCTGGAAGGCGTATTGAATTCTGACTTCGTTCATCTTCCATATACCGAGGGTATCCGCATCCTTCAGGAGGCTATTGCCAACGGTAAGAAGTTTGAGTTCCCATGCGAGTGGGGTGATGACCTGGCTTCAGAGCATGAGCGTTTCCTCGTAGAGGAGCACTTCAAGCGCCCGGTTATCATGACCAACTATCCTAAGGCTATCAAGGCATTCTATATGAAGATAGACGAGGAGGAGAGTGGTTTCGGTGGCAAGAGCGGTCAGACCGTTCAGGGTACCGATGTACTGTTCCCACAGATTGGTGAGATTATCGGTGGTTCTGTCCGTGAGGAGAGTTATGACAAGCTGATGGGTGAGATAGAGGCTCGCAACATCCCTATGAAGGATATGAACTGGTATCTCGATACCCGTAAGTATGGTTCATGCCCACACGCAGGTTTCGGTCTCGGTTTCGAGCGTCTGATTCTCTTCGTAACCGGTATGCAGAATATCCGCGACGTGATTCCATTCCCACGTACACCAAAGAACGCTGAATTCTAGTATAAAAAATGAAGCCTGTTTCGATGTCCTTCGAAACAGGCTTTATTGTTCTTCGCAAGTACTTGCGATGGCCAACGCAGCTACTTATGATTTTCTTTAATCTATTTCATCTATCTTCTTCTGTCTTTTTTCATTTACTCTATCACCCAATCCTCTATATTTCCCTTTGAAGAGTCGAAGTTGATACCAACTTTCGTTATAGGTTTGTTGCAGAGAGCGAAACGCTGGCGATAGTTTTTGAGATTGATTTGCTGCATTGCAGCCTGAGCACTCTTATCAAGTTTCAGTTCTATGATATATAAATCTGTTCCAGTCAACAAAACGGCATCTACCCTTCCCTTTGGAGTATGCACCTCTACATCTACCAGATAATCGGTGAGGAGCGAGAAGATGATGAAAAGCATCTGCTGATAATGCCCTTCATGATTGGTGACATTGCAATAAGGCACAGTACCCAGAAAATCCTGTAGCAGATGCAAAGCTCCATCCATGTCTTGCTTATCCAAAGCCTGTGCTATGCGACGAGCCGTATTGGTAGTAGCAAGCGTATTACCAGTAACATAAGACGGAATCAAAGCCTTTGTCAACCCTATCTTCACCTCCTTGTTAGGAATATCAAGCGTATAATAGTTATAATCTCTGTTATAATCCTTGATGGTCAAATAACCACTCTGGTAAAGCAGCGGCATCATTGTAGTCATATCCTCTGTAGGTGCATCAAATTCACTCTCGTCAGCCTCAACACGCGTAATGCTTGTAGGAAGCACATGATATTTACGCATCATATTGATAAGATAGGTTGGCGTACCTGAGGCAAACCAATAAGAACCCAACTTACCCTGAGCGAAGCAATTGAACAGGCTGTAAGGGTTGAAGACATCAGGTGAATAAGCTGAGAAATGATATCCATCATAATTCTCAGTCAACTTATCTAAGGTCTGCTCCTTGGTAAGATGCATTTTTGTAGCCAGCACTTCTATATCTTCTGACAATTGCCCGCTAAGTTCTTCCTTAGTAATCCCCAACATACCAGCATATTCATCATACATGGATACATTGGTGACGTTATTCAATTCACTGAATATACTCACTTGCGAAAACTTAGTAATACCCGTAAAAAAGACAAAACGAAGATAGGCTTCACGCGCCTTCAGCGGGCTGAAGAAATTACGCATGATGTTGCGAAGCTTAACCAACTCCTCTTTTTCGTGAGCCACGTCCAGCAAAGGGGCATCATACTCGTCAATCAGCACTACCACCTTCTTGCCTGTAGTCTGATATAAAGACATAATGAGGTCTTTCAAGCGAAGATTTATATCTATCTTCTCATTATGAAAGCTAAATTTCCGTTCCTGTTCTTCCATCAAATCTATCAGATATCGTTGTAGCTGATCTTCAGACATATACTTTCCTCCACTCATATCCAGATGGATTACAGGATATTCTATCCATTCTTTTTCAAGCTGTTCCATGGCAAGTCCTTTAAACAAGTCTTTCTTCCCTTCAAAATAACTTTGCATGGTCGAAACAAGGAGCGACTTTCCAAAACGGCGTGGTCTCCCCACGAAGAAATATGTACCATCAGAATGGGTCATGCGGTAGATATATTCCGTCTTATCTATATAGAGCTTGTCCTCCTTACGGATACGCTCAAAGGTCTGTATTCCCAAAGGATATTGTTTTATAGCCATAAGCGCTTATTTTTTAATACGTTGCAAAGGTACAACAAAATATTGAGAAACTGCAAGAAATGGTGAAAAAATAACAAAATGAGCAGGAGAAGGAAGGGATATCTGAAAGAAAAACGGGGCACCCCTGAGGATGCCCCGCCACCAATTAAAATAATTGGTTGTCGCATTATAAACTTACCGTACTACTTAGCGATCATGATCGTTACACGGTTCTCTGCGTTTTCTGCAAAAGGCTGCACACGTGCACCCTTAGATTCTTCTGTAATGCGCTCTGAAGGTATATTATATTTCTTTGTCAGCATCCAAACCACAGCTGCTGCTCGCTTGGCAGCGATGCGGTCGTTGATGACGTCATTGCCTGTACCCTTGTCAGCATAGCCGGTTACTACAACCTTTGCCTCTGTGTTCTTGTTTAGGAAGTCAACCACCTCACGGATCTTAGCATCCTCAGCAGGAGCAATCTTGTAAGAATTGATGGTGAAGAAGATGTCACGGCGAATCTCCTCTACCTTCTTCTCTACAGGAGCTGGCTTAGGCTCTGGCTTAGGAGCTACATATTCCTGCTTAGGAGCTGGTGCCGGAGCAGGTTCCTCTACCGGCTTAGCCTTCTTGGTATAGCTCTTGCCCAGGTTGATGCGTACACCTGCCAGTGCATTGAAGTACCAGTCAGGGTTATCTGCCTTCTTAGAGTTGTACTTGTCTGAAATCATGTTGGCATTGCCTTCGAGCATGATGCTCACAGCCTTGCTTACCTTGAATTCCAGGTCGATACCTGCTCTGCCGTAAGGGCGAACCTTCTTTCCCTGCCAGAGATATTCCAGGTTGTAGTCGTTGAGGTTCTCAAGCGTGGCAGCGATGTCGTTTATCTCTTGGTTACCGCCAGCCCAGTTGATACCACCGCCAGCGAAAGCACTTATATTAAACACACGGTTCGGGTTCCAGCCACAGAAAAGGTTGGAGAGGTTGAACATGAAATCCACACCAGGAGCTATATATTTAAACTTATATTTGGCGTTGTAAGGCTTTTCTCCCACTTTGGAGCGGAAACCAGCCCAGCCGCCCTTGCTCCAGAGTCCGTTCATCTGAGCACGGAGTCCGAAAACTGGAGAGAATTGATAGCCAATAGCTCCCTGAATATTAGGAGAGAGTAAGTCCTTGAACTTAGCCTCGCCCAGTGTATACTGTCCACCTCCCTGAATATCGAGGTAGAAGTGCTTCTTGAATTGATACTCATTGCCGTCCTTATCGGTATAGGTGGCTTGTGCCACGGCTGAAGTGCCGAGGGCGAGCATAGCAGATACAATGATAAACTTATAATTTTTCATGTCTGATAAGTTTAAAACTGATAATTAATTGCTTTTTATGGGAGCTGTAATGAGTTTCTTGCTCTGGTTGTCTTCTGGATTGATTGTTACAGCTTTTTTGGGAAGTACAGTTACTACTAAAGCTCGAGCTGTGTCATTCTTTCCATCTATGTAGTCAACAATAACAGAATCATTAGGAAGCATCACTCCATTGTTGTAACGAACCTCGCTGAGATTAAATACGATAGAATCTTCTCCGTCCATAACGGTAAGGTTCTTTAGGGTATCATCATCAACGCGAACATTTTTCACGGTGCCTCTTATCTTTTTAAGTTCAGGCTTTCCACAACTGCTGATTCCTAGAACCAGCAATAAGGTGAAAACAACCATATAAAGAAATGATTTTCTCATCTTCTTCTTTCCTTATTGTTTAAAAATAAGAGGGAAACGTTCAGATGAACGTCCCCCTCAGTATTATAGTAATGTTCTAGAATCTAACCGATTCTTGTTGTCGCAATAATTACTTAGAAGCAGGACGCTTGATAGTAACCTTGAATGACTGTGGTACCTCATGACCATAAGCATCAACAACAACGAACTCCAAGTTTTCTGTGTGATCAACTGTTGGAGCGTTCTCTGCCTGAATACCTGTCTGAGTAAAGATAAACTGACTCTTAGTGGCATCAACTTTAACCGTGAAGTATGGGTCAACCTGACCTTCATATGTCAAGTGAGCTGAACCAGCCTTAACCTCCAGATACTTGTTAGTCAAGAGCTGCGCAAATGTACCACCGAAGAAATCATTGTTATATGTATTCTTAACAGCAATGTTCTTGATGTCTGTCTTGATTACATTTGCAGTAGCCTTCCACTGGAGTGCTGGCTGTTCTTTCCAAGAATAGCTGCTTGCAGAATGCCAGCAAGCGAATGTAACTGACAGACTCTTACCGTAGTCTACAGAGTAAGCCTTCTTTTCCCACTGACCAGTCTTATCATTCTTAACAAGACTAATCTCGCCATAGTTGTACTTAGCTGTAACAGCATGCTTGGTCGTTGAGTTGATGAAGTCCTTAGCAGCAACTGTCGCAACAAAATTGTTGGTCTTGTCTGCCTTAACACTTGTCAACTTGTCATTTGCATCCTTAGCTGCGTCTGCGATTTCGAAACTAACGTTATCATCGAGATTATAGAATACGTTATGCAAGTCTACAGAACCATGTACGCTCTTATTGGTTACTGTGTAGCCATTTTCTGGCTTCATGTAAGCGATGAAGTAACCAGTACCCTGACCTGTTTCCTGTGCTGGACGGAATGTGATGTCAGCAGGGAATGCCTTAGGAAGAACCTTGGTGTATGTAGCTGTTACGGTACCTACCTCATAGAGGTTGTTAGCAGTATTCTTCTTCAAAGTTGACTTCAATGAAACTGTTGCACCATCAGCGATGAGGCCTGGGTCGCTAACCTTGAAGGCAATCTTTGTAGCCTTATCCAGTGTAGTCTCATTGCCATCCTTGTCGTAATAAACAGGAGTGAATTTAGGCTTCTCGCCAAGAGGATAGGCATTGTCGTCATCTACTGGCTCCCAATCACCATAGATTACACCCTCAACTGGGCTGAAGTCCTTCTTCTCTGTAATCTTGTTTACTGCATCCAAGTTACCTACGATACCTGATGTATAGTTCTCACCTACAACTACGTAGAAGGCCTTACCATCTGGGTCGAGCAACTTACCATCCTTGTTTACTGCATATACACGGAAACCGATGATGTCGTGGTTTGCAGCTTCGGTCTGGATTGTAAGAGTCAAGTTCTCGCTTGCAGGAACAACCTTGTTCAAATTATCAATTTTATAGCTATTCCAAGCGTTGAGCTCAGAAACACCAGACTCGATAGCATTATCCTTGTCGAGTACTACATAGTAATAATCCGCAGCCTTATTGTCTGAAGTCTTCAAATCAGTGATAGAGAATGGCTTACCAACTTCAACCTGCAAGAGACTATTCCCATATCGGAAATCATATCGGAGACTACTTGCGTTTGCGTTCTCAACGTTCTTCTTCTCGCCTTCCAAAACTGGCTCTGCGGCAGGATCATTTGCCCAAGCAAGTTCAGGATTCTTATCGCTTGAGAATTTGCTGTTTTCGCCAACAATTTCATAACCATTCCAACGGTTGTGGATTTCACTAACATCCTTACCACCAACCTTGAATGTGAAATCGTTGCTAGGCACGAACTTATTGTAAGTAGGCTTAACATCGTAAGTAGACACTACGTAGCGGTCAGCAGCAGCCTCTGCCTTAGAATCAACAGTGTTATTGATAGCTACAGCATAGAGGATAGCTTTTTCATTACCATTCTCATCTTTTACTGTAACTGCCTTCTTGAAGTCTTCCTCTGAAACGCCTTCTGCTACAGAAAGAGGGAGCTTCCAAAGACCAGTCTTGACAGTAGCTGCAGCACGAGTAGTAATCAACTTGTCGAACTTAGAAGGAGTACCTACCTTAACAATGTCCTCAAGGCTTTCACCCTTAGAGTTCAAAAGAATAATCTTAGCACCCTTTGTGAGGTCAGCGTTAACTGGGTTTACGCGAACTACAATAGAAGCATCGTCTTTCACATCGATATCCTTACCCTTAACGTACTCAACAATAGGCTTAGCGTCATTACCATTCTCATCACCAAACTTAGAGTCGTCTGAAATCAAACCATGAAGCATCTCTACTGTGAGAGGTGTTATGCCATTTGTTGTATTCCAATTACTTGTAAATCCGTTAACACCAGAATATGTCTCAACGAGCTCAACGCTAGTTACTGCAGAATACAACTCCTCAACAGCGCCCTTGTATGCATTAACCTTAACGGTCAAGCTACCGATAGTCTCTTTGTCACCATCAGCACCGAGGAGTTCTTCTTTGAGTTGAGTGAGCTTCTCATCCAACTTGTCTGCTGTAACTCGGCTTGTTTCCAAGTTACCGATGCGCTCCAGAGCCTTCTCGAAGTCAGCTTGTTTAGCGGCAGCGTTAGCTATAGTAGCTGCAGCTGCGGCATCCTTAACAGCCTGGTCAGCTTGATCCTGAGCAGCCTTTGCTGCCTTAGCAGCAGCATCTGCTGCCTTTTGTGCTCCGTCAGCTGTTGTCTGTGCATTAGCAGCGTTACTGATTGCTGTTGCTACGTCAGTGGCAGCCTTGTTAGCTGTAGTCTCAACAGCCTTGATAGCTTTTTCAACATCTGCTTTTACAGCTGCATCATTAGCCTTAGCTAAAGCAGACTCTGCAGTAGTCTTAGCTGCTGATGCAGTAGAAGCAGCATCCTGCAACTGTGTTTTTAATGCATCGATGTCGCTCTGCAAACCAGCCTTGTCAATCTGGCTCTGCAAGTTGTCGATGTCATCATCGTAATCTTTACAAGAAGTAAATGTGCTTACAGAAGCAATTGTCA
>OLWK01001455.1_pt1 | contig 10557 bp, 8 predicted proteins | sample 1674141 | NCBI WGS metagenome assembly OLWK01 (sample SAMEA103958148, study PRJEB25191) | human gut metagenome | reverse complement strand
GCACATCTTTGTCCAGAGAATCGCAGTAGAAAAATTCCTTCCACTGGTCTGCAAGGGTTCCGCCCAGTGCGCCCATACCTGCTTTGATAAGACCCATAGTAATTTCCTCCTGTATGTTTTATTTGTGCAAACGATAACTTTCTGTTATCGCACGGTTTCCGGTTTTGGTCACGGTTCAAGGGTTAGATCCGGGGAGTCGTTTTTCCAGTAAATGGGACGTGTGTCCCGGTCAAACAGCACTTCTCCGGCGCGGTATTTCAGGCTGCAGCCGCTGGGGCTGCCGTCATCGTTCAGCAAAATGGCCCAGAACTCGCACGGTCTGCCATCCGTGTCGGTCAGCGTGAAGTGCAGCTCGGTGCCGTCCTCGGTGCGGCTCTGCGTTCCCTCTGCGGTGCCGGTCAGAATGCCGTTCCACCCGTCCCATTCCACGCTCATGCAGCAGCTGCCGTCCGGCAGGAAGGTCATCCAGCGGATGCCTTTTGCGGTCTCGTCTCCGGCGCGGTAAGTGCCCCACAGCCTGCGGGGGATGGCGGTGTAGCCGATATCGTCCCATGCCTCGGTGCGTTGAAAAACGTACCAGACCTCACTGCCCTTTTTGGGGCCGGTGGACTGCATCCGCAGCGAACCGTCCTCCATCATGGAGATGGTCCAGCAGCTTCTGCCGTCCTCGCTGAGGCTTGTCAGGTTCCAGCCCTGACTTTTTTCCCCGTCCCAGCCGGTCACAGCGCCGGCATTCAGCTCTCCGGTGCGGGTCTCGGCAGCGGACTGGATCTGCGGGCTGACGTATGTTTCCCGGATGAAGGAGACGGTCACCGTGCCGGTGATCTCGGCCTTTTCCAGCCGCAGGGTAAAGCTTTCGTTGCGGTCGGCGGGGGCATAGCTTTCACCCTGCGTCACCGCCGTGACTGCCATCCACTCGGCCAGCACCTGCTGCTCCCAGTCCTGCGGCAGCGGCTGCGCGTCCAGCGGGATGGTTGGGGCATCGTTCACAAACTCTCCCCCGGACGCGCTGAACCGGCGGACGAAAAAGGTAACGTTCCCCGCTTCGTCAAACGAAAGCGGCAGCTCATCCAGTGTAGCCCACCATGCGGTGTTGCCCTCTTTCAGGCTGCCGGGGGGCAGCAGCCCCCGCTCACAGGCGGTCTGCCGGTCCAGCTCATCCCGGCGCTTTATGTCGCGGTACAGTGCTTCTTCCAGCGCGGCGGGGTCTGCCCCCATGCGCTGCAGCAGCTGGATGGCGGTGAGCTGGTTTCCACTTTCAAAGTCGAAGCACCAGCCATTGTGGAAGGGCGCATCCGTACCGCCGTAGCAGCTGCTGACCACAAGGCTGACGCAGTCGCCGTACCAGCTGGCGTTCCAGTTCATCTCAATGCAGATGTCCCACACGTCCGGGTCGGCTGCCTCCGGGCAGTCTGCGTACTCCTGCACATCGTATTCGTAGAGCCGGGCGATCTCGGCGTTGATGCGAGCGGCGTCGGCGCTGTCGCTTTCCAGCCGGGGCAGATGGATGTTCAGCCGAACCTTGCCGCCGTTTTCCGCCTGCACCACCTTTTCAAGGGTGTACTGCTCGGTGATCGCCGCGGTGGCGTGCATGGAATCCGGCGGGGTCGATTTCAGCTCCCGGCTGCCAGCCGGGCGGGCAGAGGCTGCGGTCTCTGCCCCGCAGCCTGCCAGCAGCGCCGCCAGCAAAACTGCCGGTATCCAGTGGAACGCGTTGTGTTTCATGGTGGTTCTCCTGTGTTCTCAGCGGCTGCGCCGGGGTCAGGGATCCGGGCAGCGGATCAGCTCCAGCTGGGTCTCTCCCTCGGCAAAGGGGTTTTCCCCGTCGATCATGGTAAGGTTCAGGGTCTCGTTGAACAAATCGTACTTCACCGCCACCACAAAGGTGATGCCCTGCATTCCGTCCTCCGTCTCGCTGGCAGAGATGCCCAGCACCATGCCCTCCGGCACCACGCCCAGATAGTCGGCGAAGCCCTGATAGAAAACATTGTTGTCCTGCACGCCCATCTGGACGGAGCCGTTGCTCTCCACGTCCATCCAGTCAAACTGGTTGTCGCCCATGTCGTTGAAGGCACCGACGGCCTCCGAGGGGAGCTCCTGCCCGTTCCACTCTTCCGTCAGGGGAGCCAGCTCCAGCACAGAGCCATCCTCCTGATGCAGGTTCACCTCGCTGCCGCTGCGTTCCAGCGCCACGCCCTGATTTGCAATATAGATAGGGTCCTGACAGACCAGAGCGCTGCCGAACATGAGGCAGTGCAACACATCCACATACTCCACCACGCCGTCCTTGGTCAGCAGATAGACCACCGGGTGGAAGGAGGCGCCCAGTTCTCCGATGCACAGGTCGATATACTCATTATAGATACCAAGGATGGGGTAGGTGCGGTCCTGTTCCAGCCGGATGCCGTAATCCGCGTCCCATGCGGCGGTCTCCGGCGTGCGGCGCAGGGTGATGGTGCCCTGTGTTCCTTCCAGCTGCACCGAAGCGCTTCCGTAGGTATCGGTCAGCACCGTCTGCGGCTGCGGGTCAGCAGCCTGCAGCGGGATCTCCACATCCAGCTGCCGCCAGCCCGACCCGGCGGGGGAGCTGCACCCGCCCCGGAGCACCAGCCGGTTTTGTTCCGGCAGCAGCAGGCACAGGTCCTCCAGCTGGTTGTTTTCCAGCGTGTTCATCCGCATGCTTGCCAGATTGCCGCCGCTGAGCAGGCCCTCGTAGTAGCCGCCCTGCGCCATGTGCCGGTCAAAGGTCTGCATAGTCTGCCGCAGCATCTGCTGCTGCACGGCATCCGGGTCCAGCCCCATGCGCTGCAGCATTTCAGCCACCGAGACCTGCTTGCCGGTGGCAAAATCGAAGCACCAGCCCCGGGAATACCCCGGGTCGGTACCGCCGTCGTAGCGGAACACCACAAGGCTTACGCAATCGCCGTACCAGTAGGCGTCCCAGTTGATATAAATCTCCGGGCTCCACTCGTCCTGCTGCGGCTCGATCTCCGGGCTGTCCTCGTACTGTCGGAAGTCTGCCGCATACATGGCGGCAAGCTCATCGTTGAGATAAGCAGCGTCCGGGCCGTCGCACACCAGCTGCGGCACATGGATGGTCAGCTTCTGTGCGCTGCCCCACTCGTACAGCTGGATGGTCTTTTCCAGCGTAAACTGCTCGGTGATGCGGTCTTTTTGTGCTGTCTGCACCACCGTATCTGCGGCGCTTTGGGCAGCTGCGCCGGAGCCTGCGGGGGCAGCGGGAGCCGCCGCGCCGCCGCAGCCGGTCAGCCAGAGAGCCGCCACCAGCACTGCAGCGGCAAGGCGTTTGTGTTTCATGGTCGTTCTCCTGTGATCTCAGCCGTAGCTGCGGGTCAATTGCAGCTGGGTCTCGCCCTCGGCAAAGGGGTTTTGCCCGGCGATCATGGTCAGGGTCAGGTTCTCATTGTACTGGTCGTTCTTGAACGCCGCCACAAATCCGAGCTCCTCATCGGCAGAGATGCCCAGCACCACGCCCTCGGGCACAACGCCCAGATACGCGGCATCGCCCCGATAGATGCGGCTGTTGTCCTGCACGCCCAGCTGAACGCTGCCGTCGCTGGTCAGATCCAGCCAGTTCCAGCCGGTTTCGGCGGTGTAGTTGTAGGAGCCGGTGACGGAATAGGGAATCTCCTGCGCGCTCCACTCTGCCGACAGGGGAGCCAGCTCCAGCACAGAGCCATCCGCCCGGCGCAGGTTCACCTCGCTGCCGCTGCGTTCCAGCGCCACACCGTTGTTGGCAAAGTAGATGGGGTCCTGACAGATCATGGCATCCCCGAACATGAGGCAGCGCAGCACGTCCACATACTCCACCACGCCGTCTTTGGTCAGCAGATAGACCACCGGGCGGAAGAATCCGTCCTCCTGCTCCCCGATGCACACGTCCACATACTCGTTATAAGCGCCAAGGATGGGGTAGCTGTGCTCCTGTTCCACCCGGATGCCAATGTCTCCCCATTGGTCGGTCTTTGGCGTGGGGCTCAGGGTGATGGTGGCCTGCGTTCCCTCCAGCTGCACCTGCACACCATCGTAGGTGTCGGTCAGCACCGGGGTGTCAGTGGGGGGCAGCGAGAGCTCCATATCCAGCTGCTGCCAGCCTTCTTCGCAGCTGTACTTACCCCGGAGCACCAGTTGATCCTGCTCCGGCAAAAGCAGGCACAGGTTTTCCAGCTCATTATATTCCAGCGTATCCATCCGCATTTGCGAAAGCTCTCCGCCGAGACGCAGGCCCTCGTAATACGCGCCCTGCGCCATCTCCCGGTCAAAGGCCTGCATGGCCTGCCGCTGCACCTGCTGCTGCACTTCGTCCGGGTCCAGCCCCATCCGCTGCAGCATCTCGGCCACGGTGATCTGCCTGCCGGTGGCAAAATCGAAGCACCAGCCGCTGTAACGCCACGGGGCGGTGCCGCCGTAGCGGCTGCGCACCACCAGACTGACGCAGTCGCCGTACCAGTAGGCATCCCAGCCTACACCGATCTGCGGGTACTCGCCGCCCGGCTGCCCGGCCTCCTCGCTGTTCTCGAACTCCCGGAAATCCGCCGCATAGATGGTGTTCAGCTCATCGTTGATGTAGGCGGCGTCCGGGCTGTCGCATTCCAGCTGCGGCACATGGACGGAAATGCACTGCACCGCTTCCTCCCCCCACACGCCCGAAACGTTCTTTTCCAGCGTGTACTGGTCGGTGATGCGGTCTGTCTGGGCGGCCTGCGCCACCGCGCCGGGGGTGCTTCGGCTGCTGTCGGAGCTTTGGTCGGCAACGGCGCTGGGGCTGCTCTGGGTGCCGCCGCAGCCGGTCAGCAGCAGGGCCGCAGCCAGCACAAGGGCCGCAAAGCGTTGGTATTTCATAGTAGGCTCCTTTTCTATGGTGTGGTTCAGCCGTCTCCTATGCCTTGCCACTTGTCGATGATGTAGGCGGCCCAATAGGTCTTGTCGTTGATATCCACCACAGTGATGCCTACCTTATTCACCACCGGGTCGTCCTCATGAAGCCCCGGCACACCGCCGTAGTCCTTGATCAGTTCATCCACCAATTGCTGGAACTGGGCCTCTGTGGCGGGGTAAAGGCGATCCAAGCTGTAACGTTGCTTTTCTTTGTGGTCAAAATCCACGCCTACCCGGTACTGATCGAGCATATGGAAGATGGCTGTGGAGCCGGAGCTGTAACCCGCCTCGTGCAGACCATCCCACATCTTTGCGGCATAGTCGCCCTCCATCCGCAGCCTGAGCCCTTCGTCCGACGGGAACTCCGGGCTGCCGTTATCCACAAACATCTGCACATCTGCCTGAATGGCGTGTTCCAGACCCTTGCTGTACTCGAACTTGATGTTCTCCACCTTTCGCCGGGCCAGCTCTGCGTTGAAGATGGTCAGAATTTTCTGCCCGTCCCGGATCACAGGGATCGGCGGCGAGGGAGGCGTTTCTGTGGCAGAACCGGAACTTGTGGAGCCGGAGGCGCAGCTATCGTCACAGGCTGCCAGCGCCAGCATCACCGCCGATGCGCCGGAGAGCTTGAGGAACGTCCGTCGGTCATATCGTTTCATGGGGGTGCTCCTTTCTATAAAGCCCCGGACACAGGGGGAGTGTGCCCGGGGCAAACAGGGGGAAGTCTGGTTATCTTATGCCTTGTTATTTCGGAACACAACAGCGGTCATGTAGGTCTTGCCCTGAACCACCGGGCAGTAGATGCTGATGAACTCTGCCTTGGCGCTATCAGAATTGTTCAGCAGTTTTGCTACAAAAGTCCGAACGGCAGTATTCTCGCAAGAATACTCATCCTCCAGAGCCACCACATTCTCGGGAGACGGTTCGGAGATGCCGGCCATACCTGCCAAACTGTCCTTGCCATACTTGTTCCGTATCTTGTCCTCAAGTCCATTGAGTTCCCCAAAAATGATCTTGTGGTCAGGGTCTTTCAACGTATGCGGTGTCTCGTTGGCCTCTTCAAAAACACGTCCGTAGCACCTTATGGCACCCACCGCATCCTGATTGAGGGTCAGCTGCTCGTGGACAACCGCCCCTGCATCATGCTTTTCCTTCCAGACCTTGTTGATAGCTGCCACCAGCTCAGCTTCCTTGCTGCCAGCGGGCGCTGCGGGCGTGGAAGGGGTGCTGCCGCAGGCAGCCAGTGCCAGCAGGGCGACCGATGCGCCGGAGAGGGCGAGGAATTCGCGTCGATTCATCTCTTTCATGAGGGTGCTCCTTTCAATACAATATATGATAGATTACGGTTCGCAACTTGCGGGAAGTCCGTGCATCCCTGCCCCGCTTCAGATCGGTGCAAAGTTTACCATTACCGCCACCGTATAGGTCTTGCCCTTAATGGTGGGGCAGTAGAGCCCGATCATCCACTGCTCGGGATGCGGACTCGCCAGTCCATGCCCGACCAGATCCCGCACAAACGCCTTGACCTCGCTCGGATTACGAGGATACAGTTGCTCTAATTGCAGACCGTCATGGGTGTAGTTAGAAACTCCCGCAGTTCCCCGATAGCTTCCGTTTCCATATTTTTCCCTGATTCCCTCTATCATTTCAGACTCACGGCGTTGGTACTCGTGGAATACATCATCAGGCAAGCTCCATTTGCGGTAATCCTCCTCGTCTACTTCAGGTTCATTGTTTTCAAAGGGGCTGGCTGTAAACTTTGCGAGGTCGGCAGCCTCCTGACAGTAGACCAAAGACTTGCAGATCTTAAGGTCGGGATGGGTGATTACTTCTCTGTTGACTTCATACCAGACCTCGTTGATGGCTTTGAACAGGGCCATCTCTTTGCTCTCAGAGGCCGGAGGTGAGGGAGGTGAGGAGGGCCCGCCGCAGCCTGCCAGCGAGAGCGCCACAACGGCTGCGCCGGAGAGGGTGAGGAATTCGCGTCGGTTCATCTCTTTCATGGGGGTGCTCCTTTCTGTTTGTCCCCCCTGCTTTTTAGGGGGGCTGGTTTGGGTATTCTCTGCACTTGCAGTCCGCTCCATCTTATGCTATTCTTATGAATAGAATCCGCAGTTGCCCGTTGACACGTTTTGTGCACAGCGACAGGCTTTCTACACTGGCGCGGGACCTCTTCTGTTTGTACTGTATCATACCCGGGAAAAAATTGCCCCCTCAGAAAAGCCGTTTTTGGGGGGCAATTCCAAAAAAATTTTTGGGGCTTTGGGCTTCCCCCTCAAAAAATCCCCCCAAAAAGCCCAAAATTGGGGGGATTTGGGGGTGGTTTCCCACCAAAACAGGCGGCTGCAGCCCTGCCTGTGCCGGTTTTCTCCCTCTGGCTGCAATGTGCGGAAAGGAGTCATGAAAAATGGAACGAAGGACATTTTTAAAGCTTGCGGCGCTTGTCCCCGGTCTGGCTCTTGCGGGCTGCGGCGGCAGCAAGACCCTGCTTTCTCCCAAGGACCCCACCATGCTCAGCATCTGGCATGTATATGGCGAACAGGCAGACTCGCCCATGAACCGCCTGCTGACCGAGTTCAACGACACGGTGGGCAGAGAGAAGGGCATCCTGCTCAACGTGACCAACATGACCAACAGCGCCGCCATCGGCGGCCAGCTGCAGGACGCCAAGGCCGGCAAGCCCGGCGCGCTGGACCTGCCGGACCTGTTCTCGGCCCATTCCGCGGACGCCAGCGCTCTGGGCATTGAGAACCTTGTGGACTGGAACGACTGGTTCACCGCCGAGGACATGGCGGCCTATGTGCCCGGCTTTGTGCAGGACGGCATCATTGACGGGCGGCAGGTGGTGTTTCCGGTGTCCAAATCCACCCAGCTCATCTTTTTGAACGGCTCCCAGTACGCCCGGTTTGCGGCGGACACCGGGGCGCAGCTTTCCACCCTTGCCACATGGGACGGCTTTTTTGAAATGGCGGGTGCCTACCGGCAGTGGTCACAGGGCAAGCCCTTCTGCGCGCTGGATTACCCCCTGCGTCTGGTGGAGCTGAACGCGCTGGAACAGGGCAGCGGCGAGCTGTACAAGGGCAGCTGGTACGATCTGACCAACGAGACCTTCCGCGCTTCGTGGATGGAGTTTGCCCGGGCGCTGGTGCAGGGCGATATTCTGATCTCGGACCTGTACTCCAACACGCAGGTGATGACCGGCGAGACGCTGGCGGGCCTTGGCAGCTCTGCGGCCATCCTTTATTACAATGATTTCGTCACCTACCCGGACAACACCACCGAGCCCACCGACCTGCTGCTGGCTCCCCTGCCCCACGCCGCAGGCACCGCCACGCCCCTGATGCCGCAGGCCGGTGTGGGCCTGTGCGCCTTTAAGACCACCGGCCAGAAGGCCGAAGCCGCCGCCGTGTTCCTGCGCTGGCTCACCGAACAGCAGCGCAATCTGGAATTTGCCGCCGATACCGGCTACATGCCGGTGTCCAGCGCCGCCTTTGACGCCATTGCGGACTATCCCTTTGAGCAGCAGAGCTATCAGCGGCTGTACGACGTCTACAACGAAATGCGCATCCAGAACACCCCCCTGTCCGAACCGGGCATCGTGGGGTACCACGCCAAGGCCAAAACCTTGTACGACAGCCTGCGCCAGCGTCAGAAGGACTACCCCCAGCGCCTTGCGGACGGCGAAACGCTGGAAGCCCTTGCCGAGGAAACATGGCAGCTGCTGTGTGACAATGCCTGAGCCTGCCGCTCAGCCGGAAAGGAGGGACTTTGATGCACTTTGTTGACCGGCACCGTGAAAAGATCCGCCAAAGCCCCATGAGCAGTCGGCTGCTGTGGGCCTGCCTGCTGCTGGTGGTGCTGCTGGTGTTGACCTTTGGTGCAGCGCTGTTCCTGTTTGCCAGCCTGCACAACACCAAAAAGGACATCAGCCGCAGTCTGCAGATCCAGTTTTCGGTGTTCCAGAACGATATGGAGCGCTATTTTGACCAGCTGGCGGTCATGGGCGTGAACCTGTCCGAGGACATGAGCGCAGAGGTGGACAAGGAGCTTGCCCTGCGGCAGATGTCCTTTGCCCAGCTGAACGACTCCCCCGAGGTGCTGAACGCGCTGGAGGAGGAAATGCTCGAGCCGCTGTGCCGCCGTCTGCGCCAGACCGGCTGTTCCGGCGCTTTTGTGCTGCTGGATGCCACCGTTAACACCCACATGGAGGGAGCAGAGCATTCCCGCGCCGGGCTGTATGTGCAGAAAAGCGGTGCCGACACTCCCACCGTGCCCCTGCTGCTGTACCGGGGCAGTGCGGAGGTGGGCAAGGCCCACAGCGTGATGCCCCACCGCAAGTGGCGCATGGAGTTTCAGACCGACCAGTTCCCGGACTACGACCGCTGGATGACCCCCGGCAGCGTCCCGCTGTACCAGTCTTACACGCTGACCGAGCGGTTCGAGCTGCCCGGCACCTCAGAGGAGGTGCAGTTGTTTTTGCTGCCCCTGCGGGGGCGGGACGGCACAATGTACGGGCTGTGCGGCTTTGAGATCAGCGAGAGCTACTTCAAGCAGAACTTTGCCCAGCCCACCGGCTTTGACCGGCTGAGCTGCCTGCTGGCCCCGGCGGGAGACGGCCTTGCCGCCGATGCCGCCCTCAGCAGCGGCACCACCGGCGGCTACTACCATGCCCCCCGGAACACGCTGGTGCTGCGCAGCATGGGCGGCGGGCTGACCCAGTTGACCGGCCCCGACAGCGCCTATGCGGGCATCTCTCAGCTGTACCGCCTGAGCGAGAACCAGTCCTACCGGCTGGCGGTGTGCATCCCCATGGCAGACTACCGGAGACTGGTCTTTTCCGGCAATCTGCAGATGCTGCTCATCGGCCTGTTCATCGCCTTTTTCGTGGTGTTCTGCTGCATGAACTTCCACCGTCGCATCCTCTCGCCGGCGTTCCGGCAGTTCGAGGAGGACCGGCGGGAGTCCCGGCGGCGGATGGACGAGCTGCAGCTGGAACGCCAGCAGATGCAGACTGAGCTGTCCCGGCTGGCGGACGTGTGCCGCAACGAGTCGGTGCCCGATGCCTTCCAGACCTTTGTGGCGGGCATCCCCACCCTGACCAAGACCGAACGCCGCATCTTTGACGGCTACGCCGCCGGGCTGCGCACCCGGGAGATCGTGGAGCAGCTGGACATCAAGGACAGCACCCTGCGCTTCCACAACAAGAACATCTACGAAAAGCTGGGGGTCAGCTCCCTCAAGCAGCTGCAGCAGTTTGCCGCGATCCTGAATTCCGGCGGCAACAGCGCCCCCGACTCCGCCCCGGACGAAAGCGGCCCCAAGAAGGCCCGCTGAACTGCGCCGCTCCCGCGCCCCAGCTTTCGCTGAAAAGATGCAAAAAGAGCCGCCGCACCTCACACAGGTGCAGCGGCTCTTTTACATTGATTCTAGGTTCCGGACGCTCCGGGGACAATTCCGGCAGCTTAGTACAGCTTTGCGCCGGCGGAGCCCCGGCAGCCTTCTTTTACTGGTCGATGGGCTTCATGGTGGGGACAGGTCAAGGAAGGCTCACAAATGGCTTTATTTCCCTTTATAAGCCTATCCATGCGGCTTCCTTTTTCCCTCTCCCGTACGTCACCCTACGCAACTCTCCACAACTTACCGGCAATTTGGTGTAAA
>OLWK01001454.1_pt1 | contig 10560 bp, 5 predicted proteins | sample 1674141 | NCBI WGS metagenome assembly OLWK01 (sample SAMEA103958148, study PRJEB25191) | human gut metagenome | reverse complement strand
GCATTGTTCTCCTCCTTACGCGTATAACCGCTTGACCGCCGCGCGGGCCTCGTAAAATACCTTCTCGCGGTCGAGCGTCTTGTATTCGCCGTTTTCGTACAGAATTTTCCCATCCACCATCGTCAGCACCACGTCGGACGAGTGGGCCGCGCAGGTCAGCAGCGCGGGGGTATCGAAGTTCGGATAGAGGTGGGGCTTGTCCAGATCGAGCGCAATAATATCCGCCTTCTTCCCCACCGCCAACACGCCGGTATCGCTGCGCCCCTGTAGTCTTGCACCGTTGACCGTTGCCATGTCCAGCACCTCGGCGGAGCTGACCTCCGTCGGGTCGTGGCGGTAACCGCAGGGCATGATATCGGCCAGGTGCATTTCCTCGAACATATCTAGGTTGTTGTTGCTCGCCGCGCCGTCCGTGCCGAGGGCGAGGTTGATGCCCGCATCCATCAGCTTCCGCACCGGCGCAAAGCCGCTGCCGAGCTTGAGATTGCTCGTAGGATTATGGATAACATTCACGCCGTGGCGCTTCAGAATGGCAATATCCTCGTCGCTCACGGCGACGCAATGCGCCGCGGCGGTGGGGCTGTCCAGCGTCCCCAGCTCCTCGAACCACGCGACGGGGGACTTGCCGTAGCGCGCGATGCACTCGTCCACCTCGCGCTGTGTTTCGGAAAGATGGATGTGCATCCGCCCGCCGTGTGCCTTGCAGAGCTCGCTGTAGGCGCGGACGATGTGCGGCTTGCAGGTATACTCCGCGTGAACGGAGAAGTCGATGCGGATGCGCCCATTTTCGGCGTTGTGGTACTTCTCAAACAGCTCCACCGACTGTGGGATCTGCGTGTTCTGCCCCACGGTCTGGTTTTCATCAAAGCATTGCACGCAGCGGCTGATGTTTGCCTTCATGCCCGCTTCCGCGACGGCGGCGACCGTCTCGGCGGGGAAAAAATACATATCCGAAAAGCTCGTCGTGCCGCTCGCCAGCATCTCGAGGATGGCAAGGCGGCTGCCCGCCGCGATGTCCTCGGGCACCAGCCGGTCCTCGATGGGGAATACCTTGCCGAACAGCCACTCCTGCAGGGGCAGGCCGCTGCCCACGCCGCGCAGCAGCACCATGGGCGAGTGATTGTGGCAGTTGATGAGGCCAGGCATGAGCAGCTTATGCTCCATGCTTTTGTGCTCCTCATACTCCCCCGTCGGTTTTTCCGTGCCGATGTAGTCGATGGTATCGCCGCGCACGCCGAGGAAGCCGTGCAGCGTCGAGTACCCGCCGTCCTCCCCGCGCAGCAGAAGATCACAGTTTTCAAAAAGAATGCTCATAATAGTCTCCGTTTCGATTAGTGCATTGATTCTACCACGCATACACGGGAATTGCAAGAAATACGGCGCATGGTTCGTACACCGCGTGAAAAATGACCGTTCTCCCGTCGGAGAGCGGTCATTTTTTTCTGCTGCATCCGGTGCTTAGCGGGCTATCGGCAGCGCTTCCGCGTCCTGCGCCGCGCCGCCCTGCATCGCGCAGCGTGCGGAGGAAAGCATCAGCTTAATGCGGTTGAGCTGATTGACCTCGCTCGCGCCGGGGTCGTAGTCCACGGCAACGATGTTCGCCCACGGGTACGACTTGCGCAGCGCCTTGATGACGCCCTTGCCGACCACATGGTTCGGCAGGCACGCGAACGGCTGGATGCAGACGATGTTTGGTGTGCCGGAGGTGAGCAGCTCCGCCATTTCGCCGGTGAGGAACCAACCCTCGCCGTACTGGTTGCCGATGGCGAGGAACGGCTCGGCGAGCTTGGCAACATCCTCAATAGGCATGGGGGCCTCAAAGCGGCGGCTTTTCTCCAGCGCCTCGAGCGCGGGCGCACGGAGACGGCGGAGCATCTCCACGCCGGCCTTGGCGACCACGGAATCCTTCCACGAGGTGCCGAGGTTCTTATGACGGAAGTCGCGCCCGTAGATGCTGTAGTTGAAGAAGTCCAGCAGGTCGGGCACGACGGCCTCGGCTCCCTCGGCCTCAAGCAGCTCGACCAAATGGTTGTTCGCGAGCGGCATATACTTCACCAGGATTTCGCCCACAATGCCGACACGCGGCTTGCGCAGCGTCTCGTCGATGGGCAGCGCGTCAAAGTCCGCCACGATGCCGCGGCAGACGTCGGCATAGCGCCACTTCGTTTTGGGGTTCACGAGCGAATCGACGCAGATCTCCTTCCACTTCTGATGGATCGCCTCGGCGCTGCTCTTTTCCAGCTCATAGGGGCGCACATGATAGAGGCAGCGCATGAAGAGGTCGCCGTAGACCAGCGCGTGGACCGCGTCCATGATGAGGCCCTTGGAGAGCGTGAAGCCCTCGTTCTTCTCCATGCCGTTGAGATTGACGGAGACGACCGGAATGTGACCGTAGCCCGCCTTTTCCAGCGCGCGGCGGATGAAGCCGACGTAGTTGCTCGCGCGGCAGCAGCCGCCCGTCTGCGTCATCATGAGGGCAAGGTGATCGGTGTCATAGCGGCCCGAGGTCACCGCCTCCATAAGCTGGCCGACCACCGTGATGGACGGAAAGCAGGCGTCATTGTTGACGTATTTGAGCCCCATGTCGATGGCCCTTCGGTCGTCGTTCTTGAGCAGTACCACGTTGTAGCCGTGCTTGGCGAACACCGGCTCGAGAACATCAAAGTGAATGGGACTCATCTGGGGCGCGAGCAGCGTCCACTTCTCGTCGCGCATTTTTTTTGTGAAGGCCGCGCGGTGGTAGGCCGCGCTCTGCGGGTGCGCGTAGATGCCCTTCTCACGTCGGATCCTCATGGCGGCGAGCAGGCTGCGGATGCGGATACGCACCGCGCCGAGGTTGTTGACCTCGTCGATCTTGAGAACGGTGTAGAGCTTGTTGCTGCCCTCGAGAATTTCGGAGACCTGGTCGGTGGTCACCGCGTCAAGGCCGCAGCCGAACGAGTTGAGCTGAATCAGCTCGAGACCGTCGCACCGGCGCACGAATTCCGCCGCCGTGTAGAGGCGGGAGTGGTATACCCACTGGTCGTTCGCGCGCAGCGGGCGCTCGGGCGTGAAGTCGATGGGCAGGCTGTCCTCGGTCAGCACGTCAAGGCCGTAGGAGGCGATCAGTTCGGGGATGCCGTGGTTGATCTCAGGATCAAGATGGTAGGGCCGCCCCGCGAGAACGACGCCGCAGCGTCCCTCCTGCCGCATTTTTTTGAGCACCCGCGCGCCCTCGGCGCGAATATCCTCCTTGGCCCTTTGCTGCTCGGCCCAGGCAAGGGAAACCGCCTGCCGCGTTTCCTTCTCCGGTATTCCCCACTGCTCGCGGCAGAAGCGCGCCATGCGGTCGGCGACCGTCTTCTCGCTCGTGAAGGCAAGGAAGGGCTTGAGATACTCCACCTCGCCGTCGGCGGCCGCCTCCACGTTGTTCTTCAGATTCTCGGGGTAGGACACCACGATGGGGCAGTTGAAATGATTCTGCGCGTCCGGCGTTTCCTGATGCTCGAAGAACACGCAGGGGTGGAAGATGGTATGCACGCCCTCGTCGATGAGCCATTGCACATGGCCGTGGGCGAGCTTCGCGGGATAGCACTCGGACTCGGACGGAATGGACTCCATGCCGCGCTCGTAGAGCCTGCGGTCGGAGAGCGGCGAGAGGATCACGCGGAAGCCGAGGGCCTTGAAAAATGTCGCCCAGAAGGGGTAGTTCTCGTACATATTCAGCACACGCGGGATGCCGAGCTCACCGCGCGGCGCAGCCTCGGCCGCAAGCGGCGGATAGCGGAACAGCCGCTCGCGCTTGTAGGCGAAAAGGTCTGCTCCCTTTTCGTGCGCGTCCGTATTCCCCGCGCCCTTCTCGCAGCGGTTGCCGGTGGTGTAGCGCCGCCCGCCGGGGAAGCGCGTGACCGTCAGCATGCAGCGGTTGGAGCAGCCGCCGCAGCGCAGCGTCTGCGTCTTGTACTCCAGCGTTTCGATCTCCGTGAGCGGAAGCATCGCGGTCTCCTGCCCATGGTAGTGGCTGCGGGCGATCAGCGCCGCGCCGAACGCCCCCATGAGTCCCGAAATGTCGGGACAGACTGCCTCCGCGCCGGAGATCCTCTCAAACGCACGCAACACAGCCTTGTTGTAAAAGGTGCCGCCCTGCACGACGACATGCGCGCCCAGCTCGCTCGGGTCGGCGAGCTTGATGACCTTATAGAGCGCATTTTTGATGACGGAATAGGCAAGCCCCGCCGAAATATCCGGCACGCCCGCGCCCTCCTTCTGCGCCTGCTTGACGTTGGAGTTCATGAACACCGTGCAGCGCGTGCCGAGATCGACCGGGTGCGGCGCGAACAGCGCTTCCTTGGCAAAGTCCTCGGCGCTGTAGCCGAGCGAGGCGGCAAAGTTCTCGATGAACGAGCCGCAGCCGGACGAGCACGCCTCGTTGAGCAGCACATTGTCCACGCTGCCGTTGTGCAGCTTGATGCACTTCATGTCCTGCCCGCCGATGTCCAGCACGCAGTCCACCTGCGGATCAAAGAAGGCGGCGGCGGTGCAGTGAGCGATGGTCTCGACCTCGCCCTCGTCGAGCGAAAAGGCCGCCTTCAGCAGCGCCTCGCCGTAGCCGGTCGAGCACTCGCGCAGGATGTGCGCACTCTCCGGCAGCTCGCGCGCGAGCGCGGAGACGGCGCGCTTCGCCGTCTCAATGGGACTGCCCTGATTGTTCGCGTAGTACGACCACAGCAGCTCGCCGCGTTCGCCGATGAGCGCAAGCTTTGTCGTGGTCGAGCCGGCGTCCACACCGAGGAAGCAGCCGCCCGTATAGCTTGCCAGGTCTCCCTTCTCCACCACCGCCCGCGCGTGGCGCGCGCAGAAAGCGTCGTAGTCCCCCTGCGAGGCAAACAGCGGCGGCAGGCGGTGGAGCTCGAAGGCCATCTCCACGCCGCTCGTGAGCCGGTCAATGAGCGAGGCAATGGGCAGCGCCTCACACGCCGTTTCGTCGAGCGCCGCACCCATCGCGGCGAAAAGGTGCGAGTTCGGCGGGTCGATGGCGGTCTCGTCCGTGAGCTTCAGCGTGCGAATGAACGCCGCCTTGAGCTGCGGCAGGAAGTGCAGCGGTCCGCCGAGGAACGCGACGTGGCCGCGGATCGGCTTGCCGCAGGCAAGGCCCGAGATGGTCTGGTTGACGACTGCCTGAAAGATGGAGGCGGCAAGGTCCGCCTTGGTCGCCCCCTCGTTGATGAGGGGCTGGATGTCCGTCTTGGCAAACACGCCGCAGCGCGCGGCGATGGGATAGATCTGCTGATACTTCTCCGCCTCGCGGTCAAGGCCCGCGGCGTCGGTCTGCAAAAGCGCCGCCATCTGGTCGATGAACGAGCCGGTGCCGCCGGCGCAGACGCCGTTCATGCGCTCCTCAAGCGTCGTACCGAAGTAGATGATCTTCGCGTCCTCGCCGCCGAGCTCGATGGCCACGTCGGTCTGCGGAGCCTCGCGCCGCAGCGCGTCCGCGACAGCCACGACCTCCTGCACGAATGGGATGCCGAGCGCCTTGGCGAGATTGATCGCGCCCGAGCCGGTGATCTTCGCCCGCAGAGCACAGTCCCCCACCTGCTCGCGCGCCTCGCGCAGAAGCGCCGAAAGCGCCTCCTGCGTGTGCGCGCAATGCCGCCGGTACTCGCCGAAGAGCAGCTTTCCCTCCTCGTCCAGAAGGACGAGCTTCACGGTGGTGGAGCCAATGTCGATGCCTGCGCGATATGTATTCATGAAAGAACCTCTTTCTGCCGGAAAATTGTCTGTGCGAATGCAACGTATGAATCGATAATTTTAGTATAGTTTTCCCAAAAGCAAAGTGAAAGTTAAGAAATAAGAAGAGGAAGTTAAGAAACTGTAAAAAATGGCATTGCACGCCGCTCCCGCGGAATGCAATGCCGTTCTCGTTTTTTCTCTTTGCGCGTCTGCGTCAAAGCTCCAAAATGCGGCGGATCGCCTCGCCCACGCCGTTGTGGTCGTTGTCCTCTGTGATCAGATCGCACTGCGCTTTGACATCCGCCTGTGCGTTACCCATCGCCACGGAAAGCCCCACGTCGTGCAGCATCGCGCGGTCGTTATCGGAGTCGCCGATGCCGACGGTCTGCGCCATCGGGATATGCAGATAGTCCGCAAGTGCCTTCAGACCGCTGCCCTTCGTGACGCCCTGCGCCGTCATCTCCAATGTAGTCTCCTCCGGCATTGCAAAGGACAAGGGAAGTGTCCTGAGCTCCTCATAACACGCATGGCAATCCTCCGATGAGCGGAAGTAAATGTTCACCTTGCCGATGGATGTAAGATGCCGTGCCTCCTCGGCCATATCAGCGACCTTGCGCGTGATCCTCTCAAACATAGGCTGATAGATCCCCGCGTGAAAGTCCTTCATGTGCGTTACATCGTCTGCGGCAACAATGGTCTCGTCGTCCGTGAGGATATGCGGCATCGCGCGATACCGTTTTGCAGTCTCCGCCAACGCAGCAGCCAGTTCCGATCTGACCGGACGGCGGTCAATGCAGCGTTTTTCCACGCGGTCATAAACAAGCGCGCCCGTGCTGCACACAGCGTAGCGCATCATCGGCACCATATCAAAATACAGCTTCAGCTCCGGCACGGCGCGGCCCGTGCAGTACACCACATGAATGCCGCGCTCGCTTGCCGCGCGGATATCGCGCACAGTGTCCGGGGCAATGGTCTTGTCCGATGTCAGGAGCGTTCCGTCCATATCCAACGCAATGATGCGGTAATTCTTTCTCTCCATGCATGACCCTTTCTTCAAATTCAGAAGGTCTCCCCTGCGTCTCCGCGGGAAGACCTTCCTTTTATCGTTTGAGATGCCCGGCAAGGGCGGTGATGAGCGCGTCCTTGCCCTCGCCCTTCTCGGCGGAAAACGGCACGAGCACATCGTCCAGCCCGAGGTCAAGCGTCTCGCGGATGAGCACGAGGTTCGGCTCGATCTCGCTCCTTTTGAGCTTGTCGAGCTTGTTCGCCACGATCACGACGGGACAGCCCGTCTGCACGAAGTAGTCGTGCATCGTCACGTCGTCAGCCGTCGGCTTGTGCCGCGCGTCGACGATCTGCACGCCGAGGTGAATGAGCCCCGCAGACTGGAAATAGTTTTCCATCAGCTTGCCCCAGCGGTCACGCTCGGTCTTGGAGACCTTGGCGTAGCCGTAGCCCGGCAGGTCGACGAGGTAGAGCTTGCCGTCGATCTTAAAGTAGTTGATCTGCGAGGTCTTGCCCGGGGACGCACCCACGCGGGCAAAGTTCTTGCGGTTGACGAGCCGGTTGATGACGGACGATTTGCCGACGTTCGACCGCCCCGCAAACGCGAGCTGCGGCATCCCGTCGCGCACGAACTGCTTTTCCGACGCCGCCGAGAGGATGAATTCGACCTTGTTGAAGTTGATCGCCATGGTTTTCGTTTCCTTTCAGCTCATTTCGCCCGCACGCAGCGCGCTGTGCGCGCTCTCCTGCACGGGAGGAAGATAGCTCTCGTGCGCGGCAGCGGTGCATTTTTCGGGCAGCACCAGCGCTTCGGCAAAGACGGCGTCCACCGTCTCGACCGGCACAAAACGCAGCTTTTCGCGCACCAGCGGGTCGATCTCGTCGAGGTCCTTTTCATTCTCCTTCGGGAGAATGACCGTATGTACGCCCGCGCGCAGCGCGCCCATTGTCTTTTCGCGCAAACCCCCGATGGCGAGCACACGGCCGCGCAGCGTAATCTCGCCCGTCATGGCGACATCGCGGTGTACCGCCTGCCCCGTCAGCGCGGAGAGCACCGCTGTCGCGATGGCAATACCGGCGCTGGGTCCGTCCTTGGGGATGGCCCCCTCAGGGAAGTGGATATGGATGTCCTTCGTCTTGTAGAAGTCCGGCGCGATGCCGAGCTCCTGCGCCCGCTGGCGCAGGCACGAGAGTGCCGCGCGGCAGCTCTCCTGCATCACGTCGCCCAGGTTGCCCGTGAGCTCGACCTTGCCGCTGCCATCCATCACGCCGACCTCGACGGGCAGAATTTCGCCGCCCACCTCGGTCCACGCAAGGCCGTTCACCACGCCGACAAGGTCCTTTTCGGGAATCTTCTCCTGTGCAGCACGCGGCGCACCGAGGAAGTCCTTGATGTTCTTCTCTGTCACGGTGACTCGCTTTACATCGCTTGTGGCAAGCTGCATTGCCGCCTTGCGGCAGATCTTGCCGAGCTGACGCTCAAGCGAGCGCACGCCGCTCTCGCGCGTGTAGAGCGCGATGGCCGCGCGGATGGCGCTCTCGTCCACGCGCAGGCTCGAGGCCGTCAGCCCGTGGGCCTGACGCTCCTTGGGCAGCAGGTGCCGCTGCGCGATCTGCACCTTCTCCTCGTCCGTGTAGCTGGGGATTTCAATGATCTCCATGCGGTCGAGCAGCGGGCGCGGAATGGTGTCGAGCGTGTTGGCCGTCATGATGAACATCACGCGGCTCAGATCGACGGGAATTTCAAGATAGTGGTCGCGGAAGGCGTAGTTCTGCTCGCTGTCGAGCACTTCGAGAAGTGCGCTCGCGGGGTCGCCGCGCCCGTCGCTTCCCATCTTGTCGACCTCGTCGAGCACGAGCAGCGGATTCATCGAGCCGCTGCGGGAGATAGCCTCGATGATGCGGCCGGGCATCGCGCCGATGTAGGTCTTGCGGTGGCCGCGGATATCCGCCTCGTCACGCACGCCGCCGAGCGACAGCCGCGCGACCTTGCGGTTCATCGCCTTGGCGACCGACAGCGCGATCGACGTCTTGCCGACGCCCGGAGGGCCGACGAGACATAAAATCTGCCCCTTTGCCTCGGGGTTGAGCTGGCGCACGGCGATGAACTCTAAAATACGCTCCTTGACCTTCTGCAAGCCGTAGTGGTCGCGGTCAAGAATCTTGCGTGCGGCGTCTACGCTGGCGCGCTCCTTCGTCTCCTCGCCCCAGGGCATTTCCATGCAGGTGTCGAGATAGTTGCGCAGCACACTCGCCTCGGCGCTGCCGAACGGCTGCTTGGCGAGCTTGTCCACATCTTTCAGCAGCTTGCGCTCCACTTCTTCGCTCAGGTGCGCCTTGCTGATCTTCTCGCGGTACTCGTCGAGTTCTTCGTCCTCCCCGCCCTCACCGATCTCGTTCTGTAAGACCTTGATCTGCTCGCGCAGGACAAAATCCTTCTGAATTTTTCCGACGCGGGAGCGGACCTTGCTTTCAATGTCCTGCTCCATGGCGGTAACTTCGATCTCGCGGCGCAGAATCTCGTTCATGCGCTGCAATCTCGGCAGCGGGCGCAGCTCGTCGAGGATATCCTGTTTGTCCTGATAGCGCAGGTTGAGCTGCTGGGCGATAAAGTCAGCGAGATAGCCGGGATCGTTCGTCGACAAAATGGCGGCGTAGACATCGTCCGGCAATTTCTGCGCGAGCTCGGCATATTCCGTCACGCTGGCGTAGGTCTGGCGCAGCATCGCCTCCGTCCGCTTGCTATGGCGCGAGGTGGCCGGCTCGTCGATGAGCTCGACCTGCGCCTGCAAAAACGGCTCGCGCTGCCACAGGCGGCGCAGCCGCGCACGGCTGCCGCCCTCCATGACGACGCGCATCATGGAGTTCGACGCGCGCAGGATCTGAATGACGCGCGCGACGGTGCCGACCTCGTAGAGGTCCTTTTCCTCCGGCAGCTCAACGCCCAGCTCGCGCTGCGTGACAAGGAAGATCTCCTGCCCCGTCTCCATCGCGCGCTCCAGCGCGCGCATGGAGATCTCGCGCTCCACATCAAAGCTCGCGGTCATGCGGGGGAAGACCGTGAGTCCGCGCAGCGCAAGGGCCGGGATGTTTTTGGTGATGGTTTCCATAGGGTCTCCTTACGTCAGGAGGCCGGCTCGACCGGCGGCAGCTCCGCCGCGGGCTTTCCCTCCTGCAATGCTTCTTTTCTGTGTCCGAGCTGCGGCGGCTCCTTGCCGTCCACGCAGTCACGGGTGATGGTCACGCGGTCGATCGTGCGGTCAGACGGAATGTCATACATCACCTTGGTGAGCAGGCCCTCCATCACCGCGCGCAGGCCGCGCGCGCCGATCTTGCGCTCGATGGCCTTGTCGGCGATCTCCTCGAGCGCGTCGTGATCGAACACGAGCTCCGCGCCGTCGTAGCTCAGGAGCTTCTGATACTGCTTGACCAAGGCGTTCTTCGGCTCGGTCAGGATGCGCAGCAGGGCGTCCTCGTCGAGCGTCTCGAGCGTGCAGATGATCGGCAGGCGCCCGATGATCTCGGGGATGATGCCGTACTGCATGAGGTCCTCCGGACGGACCTGGTGGATGAGCTCGTCGAACGTCGGCTTCTCGCTCTTGCTCGTGACCTCGGCGCCGAAGCCGATGGAGGAGTCAGCCTTCTGGAGGCGCTTGGCGATGACGTCGTCGATGCCGACGAAGGCGCCGCCGACGATGAAGAGGATGTTCTTCGTGTCGACCTTGATGGTCGGGGCCTCCGGGTGCTTGCGCTGGCCGCGCGCCGTGAACTCGACGACGTTGCCCTCGAGCATCTTCAACAGTGCCTGCTGTACGCCCTCGCCGCCCACATCGCGAGTGATGGAGG
>OLWK01001453.1_pt1 | contig 10566 bp, 6 predicted proteins | sample 1674141 | NCBI WGS metagenome assembly OLWK01 (sample SAMEA103958148, study PRJEB25191) | human gut metagenome | reverse complement strand
CCCAGGGCGCTGCCCTGGGCTAAGAGCTTCTGCCCTTTCAGGGCGTGCTGCTTGTAATCGGACAAAATGTTGACTATGGAAAGATGAAACAGGTGGACGAGAACAATGTACAGATGGGCGAGTTCTCTGCCAAAGACATTGCTGTGGCAGGCTATTTCTCCTATATGTTAGGCAAGAACTTTGTCGGCGGAATCACTGCCAAGTTCATCACCTCTTATATCGGCGACTACAACTCAATAGGAATGGGCGTTGACCTGGGAATTAACTATTACGACCCTGATCATGAATGGTCGATTTCTGCTGTCGCCAAGAACTTGGGCGGACAGTTGAAAGCCTACGATGAGGAATACGACAAAATGCCTATCGACCTGCAGATGGGTGTGAGCAAGCAGTTCCCCAACATGCCTTTCCGCCTCTCCCTGACACTTGTCAACCTGAACAACTGGGATGTCAACTTCAAAGAACACCTTGTGGGAGGCATCGAGATTCTGCTTTCCAACATCTGGATTGGCGCAGGCTACAATTTCAGACGGGCCAGCGAGATGAAGATACAAAGCTCCGACGACTCCTCAAGCAGTCATGGAGCTGGACTCTCTTTAGGTGCCGGCCTCAACCTGGAGCGTTTCCATCTCAACTTGGCTTATGGCAAATATCACGTCAGCAGCAACAGCCTGCTTGTCAATTTGGCTTACAGCCTCTGACACGTTCCGGCAACAATTCTCTATCTAGTAAATATCACAAAAACAACATACACAGATTTATGAAGAAAATTACAATAGCCATTGATGGTTTTTCGTCATGTGGCAAAAGCACTATGGCCAAGGACCTGGCCAAGGAAATAGGTTACATTTATGTTGACACAGGGGCCATGTACCGTTCGGTCACTCTCTATGCGTTGCGCCACAAGCTGTTCGATGCAGACAATCAGGTGAAGGTAGATATGTTGGAGAAAGAAATGACCAATATCCACATCAGTTTCAAGTTCAACAACGAGACTGGTCGTCCCGACTGTTATCTCAACGGCGAACTCGTAGAGAAAGAAATACGCTCTTTGGAAGTTTCCAACCATGTAAGTCCTATCGCCGCCTTGGGTTTTGTACGTGAGGCTTTGGTGAAACAACAACAGGAAATGGGAAAGGCCAAAGGAATTGTCATGGACGGAAGGGACATTGGAACCGTTGTTTTCCCCGATGCCGAACTGAAAATATTTGTAACCGCCTCGGCTGCCATACGTGCACAGCGCCGTTATGATGAATTAAGAAGTAAAGGGCAAGAGGCCTCTTATGAAAAAATTCTGGAAAATGTGGAAGAGCGTGACCGTATAGACCAAACCCGTGAAGTCAGCCCGTTACGGCAAGCGGATGACGCTATCTTGTTGGACAACAGCCACATGAGCATTGCCGAACAGAAAAAGTGGCTGACCGAAAAATTTCAAGCAGCGATAAATGGTTAACATAGAGATAGACGAAGGATCTGGGTTCTGCTTCGGAGTCACCACAGCTATCCGTAAAGCAGAAGAAGAACTGGCAAAAGGAAACACTCTTTATTGTCTGGGAGACATTGTACACAACGGACAGGAATGTGAACGCCTAAAAAAAATGGGGCTTATCACAATAAACCACGAAGAGTTTGCCCAATTACACGATGCCAAAGTACTGTTGCGCGCACATGGAGAACCTCCTGAAACATACGCTATAGCCCGTACCAACAACATCGAGATCATTGACGCCACCTGTCCGGTAGTATTACGCCTCCAAAAGCGCATCAAACAGGAGTATGACAATGTTCCGGCAAGTCAAGACACACAAATCGTGATTTATGGCAAGAACGGTCATGCCGAAGTACTGGGGCTGGTAGGTCAAACTCATGGAAAAGCAATTGTCATAGAAACACCTGCTGAAGCTGCTCATCTGGACTTCACCAAAGACATACGCTTGTACTCCCAGACAACCAAGTCTTTGGAAGAATTCTGGCAAATCATAGAATATATCAAGGAGCATATCTCACCCGATGCCACTTTTGAATATTACGACACAATCTGCCGGCAAGTGGCCAACCGGATGCCTAACATCCGCAAATTTGCAGCAGCGCATGATCTGATCTTTTTTGTCTGCGGACGAAAAAGCTCAAACGGAAAGATCTTATATCAAGAATGCAAAAAGATCAATCCGAATTCATACCTCATTGACCAGCCGGAAGAAATAGACCGGAACTTGCTCGAGGACGTCCGTTCCATCGGCATTTGTGGAGCGACTTCCACCCCCAAATGGTTGATGGAAGAATGTAAAAAAGCAATCTTAAACGAAAAATAGACCAATAAAAAATAGAAAATTATCGTTGTCCAACTGATAATTTGTTAACTTTGCGACATAAAAATATTAAAATGGGTATTTATGGGAACGATTAAAAGTATTGGTATTTTAACCTCTGGAGGAGATGCTCCGGGAATGAATGCTGCCATTCGTGCAGTCACACGTTCTGCCATCTATAACGGCTTGAAAGTATATGGCATTTATAGAGGTTACAAAGGATTGGTAACAGATGAAATTCAGGAATTCAAAAGCCAAAATGTTAGCAACATCATACAAATGGGAGGTACCATTCTGAAAACCGCCCGTTGCAAAGAATTCACGACACCCGAAGGACGGGCACAAGCTTACGAAAATATGAAAAAGCACGAGATTGATGCTTTGGTCATTATCGGCGGTGACGGTTCGTTGACCGGTGCACGTATCTTTGCTCAGGAATTTGATGTGCCTTGTATCGGTCTGCCCGGAACGATTGACAACGACCTGTATGGAACCGACACCACCATCGGCTATGATACAGCTTTGAACACAATTTTGGATGCAGTAGATAAAATCCGTGATACGGCAACTTCTCACGAACGCTTATTTTTTGTTGAAGTGATGGGACGTGATGCAGGTTTCCTGGCATTGAACGGCGCTATTGCCGCAGGTGCAGAAGCAGCTATTATTCCGGAATTCAGCACAGAAGTTGACCAATTGGAAGAATTCATCGAACATGGTTTCCGCAAATCCAAGAGCAGTAGCATCGTATTAGTAGCCGAAAGCGAACTGACCGGGGGTGCAATGCACTATGCCGAACGTGTGAAGAACGAATATCCGCAATACGATGTGCGTGTAACGATATTAGGACATTTACAACGTGGCGGACGCCCCACAGCGCATGACCGAATCATTGCCAGCCGTATGGGAGTGGCCAGCATCCAAGCACTATTGGAAGGACAACGTAATGTAATGATTGGTATTGATGATGATAAGATTGTTTATGTACCTTTCGCTAAAGCTATAAAGAACGACAAGCCTATAGACAGAGAATTGGTGAATGTACTTCACGAACTTTCTATCTAATTTCATCCACCACAGACAATAAAAAAAACGCAGATTTAATGAATAATCATAATCTGCGTTTTTTGTTTTGCCTGTTGGTAGCAAAACCTTATTTCAAGGTTGAGAAATAAGCATCCAATAACTTTTTGGCAGCAACAAACGAAGTCAGTTTGCCATTCAGCACCTCTTCCTCTTTTGCAGCCAACATAGAAATTATCTTTTCATTATTATAGAAACTATCACGCAAATGCTCGTTGATAGACTCATACATCCAATACTTGGCCTGTTCATTTCTGCGATATTCAAAATAACCATTCGCTTTCACAAAAGCGAAGTATTCATAGATCATATCCCAGATTTCTTTAATTCCAATACCATAAAAGCCGGAATACGTCATTACTTTAGGACTCCAGCCCGAATCAGGAGCAGGAAACAAATGTAAAGCATTGCGGAAATGACTGGCAGCCAGTTTTGCTTTCTCAATATTGCTGCCGTCGGCTTTATTGATAACAATTCCATCCGCCATTTCCATGATACCTCTCTTAATCCCCTGCAATTCATCACCAGTACCGGCCAGTTGGATCAGCAAAAAGAAATCCACCATAGAATGCACTGCCGTTTCGCTCTGCCCTACTCCAACCGTTTCAACAAAAATCTTATCAAAGCCCGCAGCCTCACAAAGTATGATCGTTTCACGAGTCTTACGAGCTACCCCTCCCAACGAACCTGCCGACGGACTAGGCCGTATAAAAGACTTCGGATGGACGGATAGTTTCTCCATGCGGGTCTTATCTCCCAAAATACTGCCTTTAGAACGCTCACTACTGGGATCAATAGCTAAAACAGCTAATTTTCCTCCCTTCTCAAGCACATGCAATCCAAATACATCAATAGATGTACTCTTGCCGGCACCGGGCACACCACTGATACCGATTCGCATAGAATTTCCGGAATAAGGCAGACACTTCTCTATCACTTCCTGGGCAATAGCCTGATGTTCCGGTTTTACACTCTCCACCAAAGTAACCGCCTGACTCAATACGGTCACATCACCTTTTACGATGCCTTCTACATATTCACCTACGGAAAACTCACGACGACGAGGTTTTTTACGTAGTTTCAAATAAGGATTCACAATAGATGGTTGCTCAATACCTTTGTTCACTGTCAATCCCTTATATTCTTCACTATTTTCAGGATGTTCCATAGCTATTTTTTTGAGGTTACTTTTACTTTTATAATTATCTTCGGATTGTTAGGATCATTGGTTATCATCAAGACACGCGGAGTACCCTTTACTTTCTTCAAATTTTGACCGAAAGCAGTAATCTTCAACTTGGTAGACGCACCCGGTTTCAAGACACGTTTCTTCAACTGGACCCCCAAAGCAGAATTAAACACCTGCAAATCAAGAATTTCCAGATTAGATTTTCCTACATTCTTAACAATAATCGTATGTGCTTTCTTTTCATCGCTTTTCAGTTCTCCCATCTGCAACTCTTTAGCAGAAAGATGAATGGCAGGCGGATTCAAGCGTTCCTGCTGGCTGATATGCGAGAAATCCGGCAATAATATGGCAGAAACCGGAATTTCATTTTCCTCTCCTACCTTATCTCCCGGAAAACGGGATAGATAAACAGAAGCTGTTGTCAAGCCCAATTTAGGCAGCTTATCCGTATCAAGAGTGATCTTGATTTTACCCGTACGTCCCCTTCCTAATTTTTCCGGAGTTGCAACAGCACTGAGGTAAGGAGGCAAATGCATCAGCACAGGGGTATATAGTTTATCTGACGTATTGGCAACCAACAATTCCATAGTCGGTTTATCACCTTTATTGGCATCCTCAAACTCTATTTCTTCCTTATCCAGACGAATAGCGCCAATTTGAAAAGGATGTGTGAAAGTGTAATTCTTAGGATCGGCTGTTACCTCTCCCCGGATAGCCAGATAGATAGGTTTATTCGAGGCATTGCAATAAATGCCTACGCTCTTCTGAAAACGTCCGATGGCTTTGGCGTCAAAAGTAGAACTGACAATCCCGGTCTTTCCCGGTGCAATCGGTTCTTTGGTCCAATCAGCAACCGTGCAGCCACAAGACGTTGTCACATTAGATATCACTAAAGGTTTATCTCCTTTATTAGTGATTTTAAAGGTTGCCGTCACCGGATTTTTCCATAAAATAGTTCCAAATTCATGCGTTGTCTTATCAAATAATGCTTTGGGTTGTGCCTGTACTCCCAAAGTCACTCCCATTAACAAACTTACTATCAGTATAATATGTTTCATACAATTATTTTATGCTTTTTAGATAGCAAAGATAGACAAAAAACATCCTTTACCCATTTTTTCAGCCTATAATTTATTTTATCTTATGAATAACCTTTATCTTTGTCCCGCATTAAAAATCAGATAAATTATGAAAATAGTAAAACATTACTGGTTCGTTGCCATTGCATTGATTACAATGATAAGTTTTTCTTCATGTGAAAGCGATGAGGAAAGAGGATTTGACATTTCAGGATTATACGGTAAGACTTGGTGGGGCGATATGGGATTTGAAGACCGATATGGAGAACCTCTTTACAGTTACATCACATTCACCTCAGGTGCTTTCACAGATCATGGTGTAGGTACGGAAGAACGCTGTTACTATAATGATGAACTTTATAGGGTATATAAGTTTGACTGGGAAATTCAAAACGGTTGGTTGTATCTATATTATTCAGATGGTTATACATTTATAATTGAATATCCATCCGTTTCAGGCCGCTATTTTTATGGCACGGCTGAAGATGGTTTTGAAATAAGACTAGAATGGGTGGACGGCAGAAGCATAAGAAAAAAGTAAGTTAGCAAGCTAACTTACTTTTTATGAAATCACACAATTAATTCCAGACATCCCGTGTCTTTATTCCACCATCACCCGATATCCTCCCGTATGCCCTCCGAATTCCGGAGCATAAGCAGACTGAACAGTTGCAATTCCGGTCTGATATTCTCCTGTCCGGTTCACATACACCTGATACTCTATGACATAAGTTCCTTTTCTCATCTGATCGATAAAGAACTGAGTCGAAGCATCTTTGGTAGCCTGATAATATCCCAGCCCGTTGCTCCAACGGAAGCCCGAAACTGCCTGTAACGGTTCCATACAAGCTGCACGGTCATCCTTGATCTGAACAAAATCCATATCACGGTCAGCCTTTACAGTCAGGCGAACGGTAATCTTATCGCCAACCTTTAACGGAGCAGATTCATTCAAAGCCTCATCTCCTTTATATAATTGACGGCTGACAGACAATCCGTTTCCCTGCTCACCTATTTGATCCATACTTTCCAGATATTGGGCATAAACGGCTCCCCAACCCATTCCGGTTCCTTCTTTATCCACCCTTACTTTCTTTATATTCATCACATCACCGATCACCGTCTTCTTGATATAACCGATGGCATCATCTACCGGAGTCCGGATCATTTCTTTACCTAAAGTAATCTCTACTCCTCCTGTATTTGCCAATAAATCCGAAGCCCCTGTAGCCATCAATGCATACACTGCATCAGCCGTTGCAATCAGCGTTTCCCAAGTCTGTGTCTGTTTCTGCTTCAACAGCCAGCGTTTCATTTCATCGATCGCTTTCGTATCTTTTGTTATACGCTGTATAGCTTCCATAGCAGCCACTTCAGTCGGAATTTTATAACTGAACCATGAATATCGGGCTTTAGGAGTATCAAAGTAACGTCCCATTTCATCCGTCACAACAGAATACTCCATCAATGACTGCATAAACAGCTTGGCTTCTGCCACCTTACCGGCTTGCTGCAAGATGATAGCTCCCAACGCCTTTCCATAAATCGTCAGTTCTTTTCCCTCACCGGATAACTTGTCTATGAAATACTGGTTCACCTTTTTATCAACCGGAGCCTTGCCATCCAAAACGCAGATATACAAATACCTGAGAACCTGCTCTGACGGACGGAGGCCGACGGCTCCTTTCTTTTCAGCTTCTTTCATTGACTTATACTCTTCGGCTGCCTGCTTGCCTAAATACTCGAACCCTTTTTGAATCATAGGCTGCATCCGGCTGTCAGCATCCTGATGAGTCAATGCATTCAGCCGGACCAGCATTTCCATTACCTGAGTGGTTACATAGCGGCTGCCTTGCATACCTTTATACCAACTCCATGCGCCATCGGCATTTTGCAATTCTCCCAGTTTCTCTACAGAAACAGCCAGTTGGCTATTCATTGTATTCAGGTCAAACAAAGTGGCGATACGCTGTTTTTGTTCGGCTTCATTGGTAGCTTCTGTCAGCCAAGGAGTTTCAGCCAACAGTATATTTTTCAGTTCCTGATTCTTTTGCAGATTGCTCATAAAAGTCTCCTTCGTGCCACTTTGAGCCTTCCAGCTATCAAAGATTTGCTTGATACGGGGATTTTCTTTGACTATACATGCAGCCAATGAATGGGCATAATAAGCGGTAGCCCAAGAAAGAGCATCTTCATTCTGAGGATTAGCCACTACAGGCAAAGCCTGCACGGCATACCAAGCCGGATGGGCAGTAAATTCTACGGTCAACCGTTGTTCGGAAGCCGTTTTGCTATGCTTGTTAAACAGGTTTTCCAAAGAGAAAATATGCGCACCTTCCCCATTCACGTTCAGAGGAACGGTTTCCGTCACCCACTGTTTGTCTGTCAGAACGGGGATGTAACGCTGTTCTCCATCACTGAAGGTATCTCCATCCGCTACCATCCGGCATGCCATTACCGCATATTTGTCACCCACTTCAAAAGTAAAGTTCACATGCCCGGTTTCTCCTCCCTTCACATCAAACTTCTGTTTTTGTGAATAGAATACCTTTTCTGTTTCCGGATTAAACAATTCCATGCGGACAGTCCCTTTCACTCCCTTGTCCGACAGGTTCATCAGTGAAGCGGCAATATTCGCTTTATCTCCCACGCGGACAAAGCGGGGCATATTAGGCTGAAGCATAAACTCCTTGCTGGCAGTAGCGGTAGCTTCTATCTTTCCATAATCCACATTCCGGGTATGTGCCAAGCCCATAAACTTCCATCGGGTAAGGCTTTCGGGCAGTACAAAGGAAATACTGACTTCACCTTTTTCATTGGTGCGGAGCTGTGGATAAAAGAATGCCGTTTCCGCAAAGTTTTCACGTATCTGTATATCACCCGTTTCTGCCAGTTCTTCAGAACTGCCCATTTCTACCTTTTCCTGTGCAGATGTTTCTACCATTTCTTCCTGGAGCACCATATCAGTAACAGCCTCCTGGTTCATCACAGCATTTGCGGCACTCCTGCCTCTAATCTTCAAAGCTCCTGCAAGAGTGGCACGAGGACTGCCTCCGTAACCTACCACCATAGCCTCCATTCTTCCTGTAGATGGAATGATCAATTCACTATATTCCAAAGGAACCGCACGGAGCCTCTTCAACGGGAAATCAACATACAAATAAGCATTCCGCATATAGGATGTATTCCAATAAGTCAAAGGAACCACATAATGAAAGTCCACTCCAAAGTCCAACTTATGTGCACTATAGATTTTATCCAGAGAAGCATCATACATAGTAGCCAGCATTTCAGCCTCAGCCGGGCTTCCATCCGGATAAAGTACCGTCAGTTTCCATTCCTCTTGCTGTCCAGGACGGAGTTTGTCACGGAACGTAGTCCATTTCAGCTGCAACTTCTTCTCAGGGGCCGGTTTCATAATCCGTGCATTATGACTGTAAAGTCTGCCATCTTTCACAAATGCCATACTTACCAGAATGCCGTCACCATATTCCTTCTTATAAGGGAAGCGGAAACTGACCACCGAGTCCGAAAGCTCTATACGTTTGCTTTCCAAGCGCTTATTTCCTGCAAATACATCATAAAGCAGATAGACATTCTTTTCGCTGCTACCTATATATACAGTAGCCGGAGATGCTGCATCAAATTCCAGACCATCCTGATAGAACCAATCCGTTATCACGAAAGGCGGACGCTTGTCGTTCAATGAAAACAGAAGGAAATTCTTAGATGCCGTACACTCTCTGCCCTGCGTATCCTTAGCCGAGAGCTTCAAACGATAATTGCCGGAAGGCAGGGCATAAATAGCCTCAGGAACAAAACTCTTGTTGGCTTCCACCGTACCGGTCAATACCTTTCTGCCTTCTTTTTCCTGACCGTCTTTCTGCTCCTCCATCTCGACTACCTGATAAGTAACCGGAGTATCTACCGGCTCACCCGAAAGATTCATGGCTGTCAGTTTTATTTCCAGCTTCTTTTCTTTCACCAAATTATCGGGCAGATTATCCATATTCAGCACCATTGAAGTACTTCCTAAAGGCAATGACAAATTAGCTTGCTGTGTCTCACCTGCACCATCCGTCACATCCGCCTGTATGTTGTACGTATAATACCACAACGGAGATTCTCTCCTGTCCGAGTCTATTTCAAAATGCACCGGAACGCTGAACTTACCATCCGCATCGGTCATTGCCTCTCCCTCCCAACGGGCTGAACCTCTGCCCATAAACCGCCAGACCCAGGCATAGGAACGAGATATATTATAGTGTACCCTGGCATTCTGCACAGGCGCACCGGCAAAAGTCTTTGCCATACCCACCACTTCTATAGAGTCACCCACTTGATACTCCACTTTCACGGGCTCAAACGTGACATCAAAGGTGGGACGTTTATATTCTTCTACCTTAAAACTGACAGAAGTATCGGCCGCACGCAAGCTAAAATAACCGGTCAGGCAAGGAGAGGGCAAAACAAACTGTCCGCTGAACGAGCCAAAACCATTCGTCCGTACTTCCACTTTTCCTGTTTCATTATTATTCGCATCATATAGGGATACCGTATATTTTTTATCCGCAAGCACACGCGTAGAATCCTTTTCCATTTCATAAGCCAAGCCGGATACATATACGGTTTGACCGGGACGGTAAATGGAGCGGTCGGTAAATAATTGCAAAACTTCTTTCCTCTTGCTCTCTTTATAGTAATAATCGTTTTTCCAAAGATTCAAGATGGGCATCGCATTATCAGCCGCCGTATGTGCATTATACCAGTATTTGTTACTATTCAGGAAATCCAGTTTCAAAGTACCCTGTTTATCCGCCTGGTAGGTCTGGGCGGAAGAAAAATCAACATTTCTACCTTGGTGAAAAATGCATATCTGGACACGACGAAAGAATTGGTCCTGTCC
>OLWK01001446.1_pt1 | contig 10590 bp, 8 predicted proteins | sample 1674141 | NCBI WGS metagenome assembly OLWK01 (sample SAMEA103958148, study PRJEB25191) | human gut metagenome | reverse complement strand
ATCCTCCTGCTGTCTCTCACGGACATCCCGAATAATACGAACATGACCACCGCGAAGGTTACAATGCCGCTGCTACTTCCCTGAGTCGCCAACGAGGCAAATCCGATCGTCACATATGCCATCAGCAACAGCTTTTTCCAGGTCATTTTCTCTTCCATCCGCCACAGCAGATAGACTCCCCCGAACAATATCGTCACCAGATACCCGCAATACCAGTTGATATTCCCTATCGTCGAGATAAAAGAGGTATTTACGAACTGCGGATCTATGGGAAACAGACAGAACTTATTCACATATCCCAGGGAGAAAACAACCGCAGACACCGGCAGTACCAGCACCGGAATCCAGCTCTTCCACTGCCACATACGGGAGATCATAAAATACACGATCACCGCTCCCAGCTGCGTCCACATTCCCATCCGCCAGGACGCTGTCCCCCACAATGCCTCTTCCCGGTAATTCGTAAACAGATACGACAATAGTACCGCGATCCCATATAACGCCGCGAATTTATCCGTACTGCTCAGGTTCCTCCACAATCTCCCCGGCAATTCCCTGATCCCCGGCAGCTCCTTTGCACGGATTGCTGTAATGAGACGAAAAACCGCCCACAGGATAAATACCGGCAGCAATGCCTTTCCTCCGTAGGTCATAGTCTTTCGGAAAAAATTCTCCTTCTCCGTTCCGATCTGTGCATAGCCTTTATTATAAAGCGGCAATACCACCAGTACCGCACACATATATACGCTGATCACAATATCACACAAAAAACCATTGAAACTGCAAAGCGTCTCCTCCACAGATTCCGTTTTCTTTTTTCCGGTCGTATGTTTTGCCATAATCATACCCTTCCAAAGCATCCTTCAGTAATAGAACTATCCCTTTTATGATAGCTTTCCGGACTTCTTTCGTCAATCTTTTCTCAGGAGCAAGTCTCTTCGTTTGTCTGCCGGTCGGACATCTTAGACAGGCTATGATACGTCTCGTAGATCAGCACAAATCCCAACGGTCCCTTGATGATCCCCCAGACGCCGAACAGTCGGATCCCGGCATACAACGACACCAATACAGCAATGGGAGACACTCCTATTTTCCTGCCGATGAGACGGGGCTCCAGTATCTCCCGCAGGAAAATACATACCACATACAGCACACCGCAGATAAGCGCTCTACCGAAGCTTCCCTCCAATAGCTGCCAGATTCCCAGTGGCACCAGCACCACCCCCGTGCCAATAAAAGGCAGTGCATCCAGAATCCCCGCCAGGATCCCCCACAGCACTCCATGCTGTATCCCCGCGATCCCTAACGTTGCCGCTGCCGTCAGTGCGATCGCCGACATGATAATCCCCTGTGCTTTTACAAAGGTAGCGATGTAGCGGACAATTCCGCAGATCACCTCCAGCAACACATGGCAGGATTCCTGATCCAGCAGATGGTTCATGATCCCGTCATAGTCTTTCGCCAGCAGTACCGACGCAATGAGAAATGTCACCAGGAATCCTCCCAGCTCCGCAAACCACCGCACATACTGCATGGATTGCGACAGCATCCCCGGCAGAATATTTTCCTCCAGCGAATCCAGTCCCTCCTGCAGTCTGCCGCTGACCGTATTTTCCAGATAGGAAGCGTCCACACCAATGATCTCTCCCACGCTGCGGCATAGGTTTCGGACCGCCTCCAGCCACTCCTGCTCCCTCGCATCCATACTCCGGATCCACACCGGCAGACTTCCCAGCACCCAGGAACTCAGTACCCATAACAGTACAGCCAACAGCAGTGTCGCCAGAATCAGAAGCACTATGGCGCTTAAGGGTCTTGGAAAATGCAGTTTGCGGTTCATCCGTTTCATCATCGGTCCGAATATCGTCACGAACAGCATCGCCAGCAGCACCGGTGCCAGCAGGGGGGTCAGATATTGCAGAAAAAAATAGACTGCTCCCGTCACCGAAAGCAGTACTATCATCTTTTTTCCTATAATGTTTTTACCGAATTCTCCCCAGTCCATTCCGCACACTCCCTTTTTGGGATTAGTGTGCTCTGAGAGACTTTTTTTATCCCCTTTTGGAGATTCCGGTTTCATTTTCTGTGAGTTTTTTCAATTCCTCCATCGCAAAACCCGCAAATGCCGGATTCTTCGGCACTACCCGGAATCCCATCTTTTTCCCGGAAACGGGATGAACAAGCTCCAGAGAATACGCGCATAGTGCCACGCCGCGATATTTCTGCGCAGGCATCACCTCTTTTAACGCTGCCGTTCCATACTTCGTATCTCCAAACAGTGGAAATCCCGCATGTGCGAACTGCACCCGGATCTGATGAAACCGTCCGGTCCCGATCGTTACATCTGCAAGCGCAAGCGGAGAAGGAGCGTTGATCTCTTCCAAAATGCGATAGTGCAGCGCGGCAATCTTCGCATCTGCAAATTCCTGCTCCCTGCCGGTCACTGCCACCGCCATATTACCTTCCTTGCGAAGGTAATCCACAAGATCCCCCTCCGCGCAGTCAGGATATCCACAGAGTACTGCATAATAATGTTTGTTCAGCGCACCTTCTGTTAATTGCTTCGACAATGCCGCTGCTGCCTTTTTGTCTTTGGCAAATACCAGCAGTCCTTCCACCGGCTGGTCCAGTCTGTGGACTATGCCCAGATACGGCTCTCCTTTTCCCTGTCTCCCCGCGTCGGGAAGCTTTGCAAGATAGGATTTCAACTCGCTGACCACATCCGATTGTCCGATCCCGGCGGATTGCACCGCCAGTCCTGCCGGTTTGCGGATGACCAGTATGCTGTTATCTTCATATAATATTTCCGTTTTCATAACCTATTCCTCTGTCATCCCCCTAACCGTTGTTCCGGATGTTAATCTATACCGTTGCATCTCTATCGCCTAATCACTTTCTCAGTCCTTTAGGATAATGATTCTTCATGACGCCACCTGCCAGTTTCCCCCAGCCAAGGCTACAACCGTCCACGCAGATCAGATACCAGCCCTTCTCGCCTTCCGCGGAAAAAGTCTGTCCCTTCAGATAAGCCGCGGCTTCCTCCACAGACAGCTTCCACACATGCTTCACATCCTCCGGACGCAGTGCCAGGGCTAACGCGTGCGCCGGTTCAAAACGATTCTTTTTCAAGGTGCCCAGATGAAGTCCCGGTCGCAATACCTTCAGTCCTTTCACCCCGGGCATTCTCTCCGGCATGCGGTACAGGTTATCGCCAAATGCCAGAAAGCCTTCTCCGGCAGTGCATAGTCCTGCTTTGATCGTCTGCTCTTCCGAAAAGGTCTCTTTTGCGAAGTTAAAATACTCTGCCCAGTCTTTTGTCAGATTCTTCGCCGGAATTCCCTTCTCTGATCCGGTGGCACTCACCGGCTGATATCCTTCCGGAAGCTTTCCCTTTTTCTGTAATACTGCGGCATAATGCCCCTCGCCACGTAACTTATGGGGCCACAGACGTAAAGTCCCCGTAATGCCGGGTGCCGGATTCTCTACACAACCGGGAATACCGTCGCAGCCTTCCGGGATCCCCAGTTCCTTTTTATCGATGGGGACAATCTCGAATTCCTCATGCTTTGCCAGGAAACGGCTGATGCTTCCCTCATTTTCCGCAGGCGCAAAGGTGCAGGTAGAATATACCAGTCTGCCTCCCGGGACTAACATCCGTGCCGCGCACTCCAGGATCCCGTCCTGTCTGTCTGCACATAACTGCACATTTTCCGGGCTCCATTCCTCACAGGCCACTTCATTCTTCCGGAACATTCCCTCTCCGGAGCAGGGTGCATCCACCAGGATCCGGTCAAAATATTCTTCGAAAATATCCGCCAGGTGCTCCGGCGTCTCATTCAATACACAGGCGTTGCTGATGCCCATGCGCTCTACGTTCTCTGACAGTATTTTCGCCCTCGCCGGATGGATCTCATTCGTGACAAGCAGTCCCTCTCCCTCCATCGCTGATGCGATCTGGGTACTTTTCCCTCCGGGAGCAGCACATAGATCGAGGATCCGCTCCCCGGGCTGTGGTGACAGTAGTGTCACAGGTGCCATAGCACTGGGTTCCTGAATATAATAAAGCCCCGCTTCATGCCAGGGATGCTTTCCCGGCTGGTCCTCTTTGGTATAGTAATATCCGTTCTCCGCCCAGGGAACCGGCTGCAGCTGAAAAGTCTGCTTTACTTTTTCTGTTATGACATGCATGTCATCCTTTTTTAACGGATTCAGACGCAATGCCTGATATTTTTCATGCTCAAAGCTTGCCAGGAACTCTTCATATTCCGATCCCAAAAGTCCCTGCATTCTCTCTGTAAATGACTGCGGAAGCATAGGTTTCCTCCATCTCTGTCCTCTATTCCGAACTCTGTTCCCATTAACTGTATCACAGCTCCTATCCGCGGGCAATCATTTCTTGCCAAGCTTCACAGACACAATTATAATATTTGTTGTAAGTGCTTGTTTTTTAGTTTTAAAAGGTAACCCATTGTTTGTATTTTCATTCGTTGATTCTCGAACTCGAATAAGAAAAGAGGTTATTATGTCTATTTTCAGAAAAATACTCAGCTGTGCGGTACTGGCAACCTTAGGCACCTGTGCTCTCGCTGGCTGTGGCAGGCAGGATACGCCGAATGAAGCCGCAACATCTGCTTCCCCTGAAGCGTCTGCTGCCATCACGGAAACCATCTCCGAAAGTACCGCTTCCTCTGAACAAACATCGTCCTCCGAAGCATCCGGGGCACAGCCCGCTGAAACCGAACCAGCAGTTTCCGAGGCGCCCTCTGTCGATGACTCCACTCCTTACGGACAGCATGGCACTCTCCATGTGGAGAACGGGAAGCTGACCGATGCAGACGGGAACATTGTCCAGCTCTATGGTATGTCCACCCACGGAATTGCCTGGTTCCCCCAGTATATCAATTATGATTCCTTCCGTACCCTGCGGGACGACTGGAATACCAACTGTATCCGCCTCGCCATGTATACAGCGGAGTACGGCGGTTATTGCGCCGACGGTGATAAGGAGCAGCTGAAGCAGCTGGTAAGAGACGGTGTATCCTACGCCACAGAGCTTGGAATGTACGTGATCGTAGATTGGCATATTTTAAGTGATTGTGACCCGAATCAGAACAAAGATGAGGCGATCGCCTTTTTCCGGGAAATGTCGGAATCTTTTGCCGACAATGACAATGTGCTCTATGAGATCTGCAATGAGCCCAACAGCGGTACCTCCTGGGACAGCATCAAGTCCTATGCCGAAGAAGTCATCCCGGTGATCCGGGAACAGAAGCCGGATGCCGTCATCCTCGTAGGAACTCCTACCTGGAGCCAGGAGATCGACAAAGCCGCGGCTTCCCCGCTTACCTTTGATAATGTAATGTATACCCTGCATTTTTACGCAGGCACCCACAAAGATGACCTGCGTAACCGCCTAGAGACCTGCGCGCAGAGCAATCTTCCGGTCTTCGTCAGCGAATTCGGCATGTGCGACGCTTCCGGCAATGGTGCCAACGATTTCGATTCCACTACCAAGTGGCTGGATCTGCTGAACAAATATCAGATCAGCTTCTGTTGCTGGAATCTGGCGAACAAGGACGAAAGCAGCAGTGTCTTCAAGGCTGCCAGCACGACTCTCTCCGACTGGACCGATGAGGACTTCAATGAATCCGGACGGTGGATCCGTGAGTATTTCCGCAGTATGCTGTAGAGATTGCACTACATTAATTCTTCGTCATAGACTGCCCTGCCACCACCGATGAATTTCGGTCTGGTACGGGCGCATACCACATGGGCGTCTCCGATCTGTCCGGTCCGGAGACGCACCGGTACTGCCACATCTCTCAGATGCATTCCGATCAACGTATCTCCGATATCCATTCCCGCTGCCGCCTGAATATGTTCTACTGCCACCGGATGTTCAAATGCTTTATACGCTGCCGTAGCGAAGGATCCTCCTGCCTTGGGCTGGGGAACCACATTGACCATGGGATAACCGTATTTTACAGCTGCCTCTTTTTCCAGGATCAGTGCGCGGTTCAGGTGTTCACAGCACTGGGCTGCCAGATAGACACCTGCTTCCTGCGTTGCCTGATAGATTCCACCGAAGACCACCTCTGCCAGCTCTGGGCTGGAATAGGTTCCGATGGATGCGCCTCCCACCTCGCTGGTGGAACACCCCACTACAAACAGTTCTCCCGCCTCCGGCTTAGCTTTCTCCAGGATCTCCCTGGCTGCGGAATATGCCTCCTCTGCAATGATTGTCATATCTTCTGTCATGACGAATACCTCCCAGATTTTTTAGTTATTGCCATCTTTTCTGCCTTTTCCGGCAGACAGACTGCTTTCTATAGTTACAGCAGACAGTTTTCCAATACCAATATCATTAAAAAAGCCATATTTGCTATGGTAAACCATCCAAAATACTTCTTTTTCTCTCCCGGAATCTGTCTGACCACTTGTTTATAAGAGATCAGACTGGCCATGGATGCGATCATCGTCCCCAGACCTCCCAGATTCGTGCCGATGATCAGTGCCGTGATATTTTCCGTAAATCCAGATAATAAAAGGGCTGCCGGAACATTGCTGATCACCTGGCTGGCAATCACGGCCGTCATGACTTCCCTGCCTCTGATAATCTTCTGCAGAAAATCACAGAATGCAGGCATTCTTCCCATATTTCCTATAAAAATAAAGAAGCCCACAAATGTTAGCAAAAGAGAATAATCCACTTTTATAATAGTTCCACGATCTAAAAGAAGAACCGCCAATGCCACAGTCACCAATGTCACCGGATAAGGAATCAAATGAGCCACAGTCAGCAGACACAACACAAATAACAGCAAATATGCCGGAAGTAAATATTTCTTTTGTTCCAGCTTCTCATCTTCTGTCAGCAAAACTTCTGCTCCCCGAACTTCGATTCTGCTTCGTTTTGCCACAATTACCCCACAGATCACCAGTAAAAGCAGTGACACCAGAGAATAAGGCAGCATCAAAAGTATAAATGTTCCAGCGGACATCTGTGTTTTCCCATATAAATACAGATTCTGCGGATTTCCGATCGGCGTCAGCATACTTCCCAGATTGGCAGCTACCGTCTGCAGAATGATCACTGGCACTGCCAGTTTTTTCACAGCTTCTTCGCCTGTCAGCCGCAGCACAATGAAGGTAAACGGTACAAACGTGATCAATGACACATCATTAGTGATGATCATACTGAAAAAGAAACACAAAAGTATCAATACCTCTACCAACTGTATAGTATTCTGTGTATACCGCAACAGCATTTTTGCAATATTACGGAAAACACCCAGCTTCTGTAATCCTGCCATCACCGCCATCAGGCAGAAAAGAATCGAAAGCGTGCGGAAATCAATATATCCTGCATATTCTCTGTCCGGCGGAGTCATCACCGCAGACACGATCGCTAAAAAGACAGCTACAGTCAGAACCGTCTCTCTTTTTAGAAATTCACTCAGTTTTCTCTTTAGTTTCATACTCATTTGTTCCTTTGCGTTGTATCTCACAAAAAATTTTTGCAGGAATATAGTAAAATTAAGAATATTTTCTACGGAGCATGCTATGTCTGTTCTTCCCTCATTGCTCTTCGGTATCTCCGCCAGTCTGGATGCACTTCTGGTAGGCTGCGCACTCGGACTGCAGAAGGTCCCTCTTCCTGTAAAACACAATCTGCTGATCAGCGCAGTCACTCATCGGTACTGTGATCTCTATAAGCCTCGGTAACCTTTTACTGCCTCTGATCCCCGGTGAGATCGCAACCCGGACCGGAAGCAGTATCCTGATCCTGTTCGGGCTCTACTATGCCGGAAAATGGCTGGTTTCCAGATGGCGTTGCAGTTCTTCAGATAACAGCAGTCTATGCCGGGAGAAGAAAAAATTTGCCGAACATCGGAATCTGACTCTCCCGCAGACGCTGGCTCTGGGCTGTGCCCTCTCCATGAATAATATCGGTATCGGATTCTCCGCCAGCATTACCGGACTTCCTTTTCTGCCTGCCTCGATATCCACCTTTTTCTGTTCCTTCGGATTCCTGACACTGGGGAGCCGCCTGGGACGTTCCGTCCTCCTGCAGCGAGTCGGAGAATATGCAGATCCCATCTCCGGGTTTTTATTGATCCTGTTAGGTCTGTGGCAATTATATCACTGATGGACTGAATAGTTACCAAAATAATGGGGAATCTATCTGAATAATACAATATACCCACCGGGCAGTCTATGCAATCATTATATCATTATTCAGAAAGGATTCCCTTTTTATGGCACAAAACATTTCGTTATCCACAGAACTTTCCCAAAATATTGATCTTCTCCACCGATTGCTTCCTCTGGGTAAAAGTTTTGACCTGATCACACGTGATCTCCGGTTGGGGGAAACTCCGGCATTCTGGCTGGGGATCAATGGTTTCTGCAATACCGAGATCCTCCAGCAGATCTTCTCCGACCTGCAGGATCCTCACTATACACTGGATTCTGAGATCCGCGATCTCCCACTCTATGTGCAGAGCCGGCTCGGCTACGCCCAGGTGTCGCTGACCTCCTCTGTGGATGATATCCTGCAAAATCTCTTAAGCGGGCCTTCCATCCTCCTGGTGGATGGCTTCGATCAGGCGGTGATCATTGACGTCCGTACCTATCCCGTCCGCAGTATCTCCGAGCCCGATACCGAACGGAGCACCCGGGGTGCCCGGGACGGCTTCGTCGAGACACTTTTATTCAATACCAATCTTATCCGCCGCCGGGTGCGTTCTGCGAAACTGACTTTCTCCATCTGCACCCTGGGAACAGAGAGCCGCACCGATGTAGCGATCGCCTATCTGGCAGACCAGGTTAACGAGGAGTTATTAGAGGCTCTGAAGCAAAAACTCTCCCGGTTACGGATCACTTCGCTGACTATGGGCAGCAAAAGCTTAGAAGAACTTCTGATTCATAAAAGATGGTGGAATCCCCTGCCCAGCATCCAGCTGACAGAGCGTCCCGATGTGGCATGCAGCTACCTGTGCGAAGGACACATTCTGCTCATCGTGGACAATTCTCCAGCCGTTTTGCTGCTTCCCGGTACGATCTTCCAGTTTACCCAGAGTCCGGAAGACTATTACAACAATCCCCTGACCGGAACTTATTTCCGCATGATACGCTTCCTGTGCATTCCGGTGAGTCTTCTGCTTCTGCCGGTATTTTTACTTCTCTCCGCCTATTATCCCGAGATCACCGCCTCGCTGCAGCTCACACCCGTCAGCGATCTGTCACCCTTCCGCCTTTTTTTCTATGTGCTGGCGGTGGAGTTTCTCTTAGACCTCTTCAAATACTCTGCCGCACTTAGTTCCAGCCGTGTCTCCGGTGCACTGTCTATCGTAGGGGGATTGTTGATTGGCGACATTGCTGTCAGCCTTAACTGGGCCTCTACCGAAGTCCTGTTCTATGCCGCCGTCACCATGTTGGCAAATCTGTCCCTCTCCAGTATAGAATTCGCCGATGCCCTGCGGATCTATCGAATTCTCCTGGTGGTCACCACCGTATTATGGGGTCTGCCCGGATTTATTATCGGTCTGACGCTTGTGTCACTCTCCATGATTACCACACCGACCTTCTCAGGCTTCAGTTACTTCTGGCCCCTCTTCCCCTTTAACGGACCTGCACTGAAAAGCCTCCTCTTCCGCCGCCCCACCTACAAGGCCCAGCCCAGTAAAGTCTGGTCCCGGGGACATGTGCATACAAAATAAAGCTCCTATACGGAGCGCGAGACATCGAGAACATACGGTACCTTGTTACTTACTAATCATTTCAGACGGATTTGTACTATCTTAGCCTTGAGGATCAAGCGCGAGACGGCGCACGAGGTCCGGGGGACCTCGGCCTGCGCGGACCGGAGCGGAGCGGAGACCGCAAGTTCGAATCTTGTCTATCTCAATGTATTGAACTTACATCCTCTAGTCGACACGAACTCACCGTTCGGGCACAGACCGCAAATTCTCCCCAATCCCCATAATCACAAACACCGTCGAAATATTCATCACCTGCTGAAAACTAAACATATTATTTACTGTATACGCCAGCACGCATATCCCGCAGGCTCCCACCAGCATCTTGTTCTCCCCGGCATGAAGGAAATCCCTGATCGCCGTGATCATCATTCCGGCATAACTGATCACTCCCAATACTCCTATATCCACCAGAACCGTCAGCCATTCATTGTGTGCATTCGTAAGCCGGTTCCCGCCAAAACGGTCATGCACCATCGTCTGCAGTCCCACACTTCCCTCGTTGGATAAAAATGCATACAGGCAATCCGGTCCCACGCCGAATATTTTATGCAGAAAATCCGCCTCCCAGAAGCATCTGGCACCTGCAGCCCAGGTACCGCCCCGGGCACTCCCCCAACTGACATTAAACGTCAGCCATTTTGTCACATTTGGGTCTGTGATGTTGGGAGTCAACGCACCACCGGCTAAGGTATTGATCAGCGTCAGTAACAAAACAACCAATATCATAACCGGCACCGCAATAGCGATCCCACAATATATTCTATGTAGCAGTTTCTCCGGATAACTCCGCTTCAGCCGAGCTCTGTGTATCAAGCATAAAATGGTT
>OLWK01001438.1_pt1 | contig 10624 bp, 10 predicted proteins | sample 1674141 | NCBI WGS metagenome assembly OLWK01 (sample SAMEA103958148, study PRJEB25191) | human gut metagenome | reverse complement strand
AATTAAGTTGCATCCAAACTTTTCTCCTTCTTATTCTCATTGTTTGAAAACAAAAACCATCTCTGTTTTATAAATAATTCTCTATGATTTTTTAATTGTAAAAAACAGTATAGTTCACAATAGTTTTGCAAATTCTTTGCCTTTTTGACTTTTCATAAATTGACAGCAGTAAAGCTTTCTTTTACAATTAAATTAGACAGGCTGTACATGCCTGCCTGATGTCCGTTAATACGAAAGGAGCTATAAAAATGAGTAAAGGTATTTTAGGTGTTATAGTCGCTATTGTCATTATGGCAGTTATGTTCTTCAGCAGCTATAACGGTCTTGTAAGCATGAACGAAAACGTTACCGGCAAATGGTCGCAGGTGGAAAACCAGCTGCAGCGCCGTAACGATTTAATCCCTAATCTGGTAAATACCGTCAAAGGCTATGCAGCACATGAAACAGAGGTATTCAAGGCTGTGTCCGATGCCCGCTCTAAGTTGGGCGGTGCCAAAACCGTAGCAGAAACAACTGCAGCCAACAATGAAATGAACAGTGCTCTGAGCCGTCTGCTGGTTGTTGCCGAAAATTACCCGGATTTGAAGGCCAACACCAACTTCCAGCAACTGCAGGATGAGCTGGCAGGTACCGAAAACCGTATCGCCGTAGCACGTAAGGACTACAATGATGCGGTACAGTCCTACAACGCAAAAATCAAATCTCTGCCTACCTCTTTATACGCCGGTCCCTGCGGCTTTACCGCCAAGGATTACTTCAAGGCAGATGCAGCTGCCCAAAAGGTACCGCAGGTTAAATTTTAAGCAGATAATCCCGCTAGCTGCAAGCTGCTGACGGAGGGATAATAATGAAACGTTTTATAATCTGCCTGCTGCTTATCCTGCAGACTTTCTTTGCCGCTTACGCCGGTGCCGCGCCTGCCATTCCGCCGCGACCGGCGGCCGGCAGCGGCATTTACGTACAGGACAACGCCGGTGTCATCTCTGAAGAGGATAAACAGCAAATGCTCAGCTTGGGCGCTGAGCTTGACAACAAAACAACAGCACAGCTGGCAGTACTGACAATCAACACTCTTGACGGAGCGCCTATTGAAGATTACGCGCTGGAGGTTCTGCGCCAATGGGGCATTGGCAGCAAGGAGCAGAATAACGGTGCACTCATCGTCATCGCTGTCAAGGACAGACGCTCGCGTATTGAAGTAGGCTACGGTCTGGAAGGCTCGTTGCCTGACGGTCTTACCGGACGCATCCAGGACCAGTATATGATTCCTTACTTCAAGGACGGTAATTACAGCAAGGGTATTTTGCAGGGCTATAAGGCTGCCGCAGCCAAAATTGCCCAAGGCTATAATACGGAGCTGAGCGGGGTGAAATATCAGGCTCCCGCTTCCCAACCGCAAAAAAATACAGGCTCCAGCCTGGATGATTTGCTGTTTGCTTTGGGAGTAATCGGTTTTCTTATTGTTGATAATCTTTTACTTGGCGGCTTTTTTACGCGCATCCTGCTGCTGCTGATTTTCCGCGGCGGTGGTCGCGGCGGCGGTGGCCGAGGCTTCGGCGGCGGCAGCGGCGGTGGCGGCGGTTCGTCCCGCAGCTGGTAAAAGCAATATAACGCTGACACTGAACTGCATCACCCATCGGTGGTGCAGTTTTTTTATGCTAACTTTACAGTTAGCCGACAATACAGCCACAATGCTAAAACTCCTGCCAAGGCACAATACCCGGGCAGGAGTTCATATCATTTTATATTATTAAACGAAATTCAGCAGTTATACCATGCCTCTGATTTTCATTGCTTCCTCCAGGCTGCCCAAAGCAACCATGTAGGCAGCAACACGCAGCGTTACATTATACTGCTTAGCTTTTTCATACACCGCCTTAAAGGCCTTGCGCATCAATGCGTTCTGCTTTTCAATAACCTCTTCCTCCGGCCAGAAGTAACGGTACAAATTCTGTACCCATTCAAAATAGCTTACGGTTACACCGCCGCCATTGGCCAGAATATCAGGAATAACCATCACGCCCTTAGCCTCAAGAATATCGTCAGCCTCCGGCGTAGTCGGTCCGTTTGCACCCTCGCAGATAATGCTTGCCTGTACAGCCGCCGCATTCTCCATAGTCAGCTGCAGCTCAATAGCGCAAGGCGCCAGCACTGTAACCTCCATCGCCAGCAGCTCGGCATTGCTAATTGCTTTACTTCCCGGATAGCCTATTACGCTACCTGTTTTCTTGACATATGCATCTACATCATAGCAGTCAAAGCCATCCGCTTTGAAGATAGCACCGTACACATCACTCAAGGCAATAACCTTAACACCTGCATCACAGAACAGCTTGGCAGTCCAGCTGCCTACGTTGCCGAAGCCCTGCACGGCAGCAGTTGCCTCATAGGGTTGAATTCCCTGCAGCTTCAGCGCTTCCAATGCAGCAACAACAACGCCGCGTCCGGTAGCAGCAGTACGTCCCAAGGAGCCGCCTACGCTGATTGCCTTGCCTGTAATAAAGCCAGGCTCATATTGACCGTTCAGCTTGCTGTATTCATCCATCATCCATCCCATAATCTGAGCATTAGTATTCATATCAGGTGCCGGGATATCACGTTTTTCACCGATAATCGGTGCAATTTTATCTATATAACCGCGTGTCAGACGCTCAAGCTCAGCTTTTGAAAGCTTTGCCGGATCTACGATAATACCGCCCTTACCGCCACCATAGGGCAAACCGGCTACGGCACATTTACAGGTCATCCAAAAGGCAAGCGTCTTTACCTCATCCATGCTTACATTCTGATGATAGCGTACACCGCCTTTTGCGGGGCCAAGGATTGTGCTGTGCTGGCTGCGATAGCCGGTAAATACTTTTGTAGTACCGTCATCCATTTTTACAGGAATAGAAACTTCCAAAGTACGTTCGGGAACCGCAATAATAGCTGCTGCGCCTGCATCAAGCTCCATTGTCTCAATCGCTTTATTCAGTGGAATTTGGGCCATTTCAAAAATATTCATAATCAAGCCTCCTTGCTTTCCAAAAGGATATAACCCCATATCCGTACTTTTATTATAACGTGTACATTATTCAGTGTCTACAGAATTTTTTGTAACTTTTCTTATATTCAAGAGCTTTTTTTACTTACAAAACCATTTTATTTACAGTAAAAACGCCAGCGAAGCCGCCGGCGTTTTACTTTAGTCTATTATAGGGAACTCGTCATATACTCTGCCAAAATCAATTCCACCAATAATTTTATGCTTGTACTGCTCGCGAATCGCCAGCTCGCCCTCCTCCATATGCTTGGAGGTTATGCCATAGCGACGCGACAGCCACACCTCTACAAAGGCCGAAAGATTATCGCAGCCTTTGAGCACACTGCCGTCAATTGCATGGAAGCCCGGCTTGTTGTACTTGCTGCTAATCTCTTCAATACTCGTATGTACTACCTTGCCGTCAATTCTGACACGATTGGAAAATTCATCCTGCGTATAATACAGAATATCCTCATGCCAGGTATAAGGCAAGAGCGGCAGGATCTTTTCAGCTACCATACGCTCTTCCATACGCTTAATCAGCTCATCAAGGCCCGGTACACTGCGTTTGACCGGTGAAATAATATCGCGTGTCAGCACCTCCGGCAAATCGTGGAAAAGGCCGCAGAGGAAATCGCCCACGATACGCTCATCACAGGCTCCCAGCTTAACTGCGCAAAAATAACCCATAATCGCTACCAACAGTACATGCCCCATAACAGAGGTTTCAGGAACACGCGGCGACTGCGCCCAACGCTTTTGGAAGCGAAGTTGGCCGACAAGATCGATAAACTTGCTGCTCTTACCCTTAAGCGCCAGCTTCTTTACTGCCGCCAAGTCGTAATGATCCTCCAGCTCGTTTTCTATAACAGCCTTGGTATCCTCACTGCCGTAAATACCCTCATTAAAGTGATATATCAGCTCAAATTCCCATTTTGTTGCCAGATAATGGGCAGCGCGCAAAATCTTTTTTTCCATAGCGCAGTATTGCGGGTCCTCAAAATAGAGCTGCATTTTTTCCATAAAATCTTCCTGAATATCAGGAATCCGCCGCCGCAGCTCCTGATAAACCCAGGCATTAAGCTCCTTGCCATAAACACGCATCATTTCATGGAAAATCTGCGGCTTGATATCAGTCAGCACGTTACGCTGCAAAAACTCAAAAATGCCGCCTTCTATCAGCAAACGCCAGTTGAGCTGCGCACCATGGTCATCCTCCTCATGGCGGGCCAGCACATACATAATCATCATCTTATGAGCCTGCTTATCAAGCTCTGTAAAGCCGCTAGGGCGGATATGCTCATTCCAGCGCTGGATATGCGCTGCATCATATAAAAATTCAATAAAGCTTTTGGTCAGCATTACTTCATCTCCCTCATTAACGCATCTACTCTTATTTAACAGCAAAAGCAGGCTTTTGGCAAGGACGTAAGTAATTTTATTTTATATCCGCATATATTAAAAGGCAGCCTCCGCCTGTGCGAAAACTGCCAGTTAATTAACTTATGCCTTTTTATCCAGCATCTGCTCCAGTGTATGCCAGCCAAGCACGGCGCATTTAACGCGCGCCGGCATATGGGATACATCCTGCAGCACACCTGCTTCCTCCAGCTCGTCAATTTCTTCCTCGCTGGCAGTGCCCTTAATCATGCGCAGGAAAATATCAGCAAGGCGCAAAGCCTCTTCCTCACTCTTGCCGATAACAAGATCCAGCATCATGTCAGCACTGGCCTGGCTGATTGCACAGCCGCTGCCCTGAAAGGCACCGTCGACAACAACGCCGTCGGCAAGTTTCAACTTCATGGTGATATCATCACCGCAGCTGGGATTGTAGCCACGCATCTCTACGTCTGCATCAGGCAAATCATGCTTATGACCGGGATGCATATTGTGGTCGATTAAAATTTCGTTATAAAAGGCTCTATTATCTGCCATAGCCCATTCTCTCCCTTATTGTAGATAAGCTGTTGATGAAGCGCTCTACATCTGCTGCCGAATTGTAGAAGGCCAGACTTGCACGGGCAGTCGCACCGGTGCAAAGGTGATCCAGCAGCGGTTGAGCGCAATGATTGCCGGCACGTACATTTACGCCGTCAGCATCAAGGATTGCAGCAATATCATGCGGATGCACACCTTCTACCGTAAAGGTAAGAATACCCTTGTGCTCCTCTGCAATTTTACCGCCGATAATATGCACACCGGGAATCTTCTGCATGGCATCAAACGCCAATTTCGTCAGCGCTGCTTCGCGCGCTTCGATTACCTCAAAGCCGATGCTGTTGATATATTCGATAGCGGCATGCAGTCCGGCAGCACCGGCAGCATTTACCGTACCTGCTTCAAACTTATGCGGCAGCGGTGCATATTCCTGACCGTCACGGCTTACAAAGCTGATCATCTCGCCGCCGCTCAGGAACGGAGGCATAGCCTCCAGCAGCTCCTTCTTGCCGTACAACACGCCTATGCCCATAGGTCCGAGCATCTTGTGACCGCTGAAGGCAAGAAAATCAGCATCCATTTTCTGCACATCAATCGCCATATGCGGTGCGCTCTGCGCTGCGTCAATAACAGCAACAGCGCCAACCTTATGCGCAGCACTGATAGCCTTGGCAATCGGATTCAGACGTCCCAAAACGTTGGAAACCTCTGCCATCGCTACGATTTTAGTTTTTTCGGTTACAGCTGCATCGATAGCCTCATCGCTGATGCTGCCGTCAACAGCACATTCAATGTACTTTACTACAGCACCGGTCTGCTGCGCAACCATGCGCCAGGGCAGCATGTTGCTGTGATGCTCCATAATAGTGGTAACGATTTCATCACCGGGCTTAAGGTTAGCCAGACCGTAGCTGTATGCCACCAGATTCAGGCTTTCCGTAGTATTGCGGGTAAAAATAATTTCCTGCTCGCTTTTGGCATTGATGAACTTCTGCACAGCAACGCGCGCATCTTCATAAATATCGGTTGCCTGCATTGCCAGGTCATACAAGCCACGCAGTGGATTAGCATTGTGTTTGAGATAAAAATCACGCTCTGCCTCAATAACGCAAGCAGGCTTTTGTGTGGTAGCAGAGTTGTCCAAATAAGCAACATCGTTAGCTGCCAGCAAAGGGAAATCCTTTTTATAATCAAAGGACAGTAAATCCTTATCATTCACCATCTGCCATCACTCCTTCCAGATAACGCTGCACCAGCTGCACCGTATCCTCATCGTCAATCTTGCGGCACAAAGCATCAATCTTCGCCTTAGCCATCATATCAACAGCCTCCTGCTCACTGAAGCCGCGGCTGCACAGGTAGAATAATAATTCGTCATCAAGCTTGCCGATGCTGGCACCATGGTTGCCCTGCACGTCCTCCTCGCTGCACAGAATCAGCGGAATCGTCTGGTTAACCACGTCGTCGCTCAACAGCAATACTGTTTCCTTTTCATCGCCAATCGCACCGGCGCTGCCGTTTTTGAAATCAATCGTGCCACGGTAAATCTTCTTGGCACCACCCTGCAGCACGCCGTCTGCAGTCATTTCGCAGGTAGTCTTTTTGCCGTAATGGTTGGCAATAAAGTTCATGTCCACAGTCTGTCCATGGCGGCCGTAATAACCGATAGCAGCGTTGAAATCACTGCCGTCACCGAGAAGCTCGGTGCGTGCGCCGTTGTAGATTTTATCTGCACCCAACTGGATTTGCAGAAGCTCAAAGGCAGCATTGTCGCCAAGCTCACTGCCAACGTCGTTGATATGCAGGAAATCCCTGCCTAAAAGCTGCACCTGCACCAGCTTAACCTTAGCGCCGGCAGCTACATCTATCTTAGTTTGTACACTAGCCTGACCTTTAGCCTGAACTGTGGAAATATAGGTCATCAGCACAGTAACATCACTGCCGGGCTTAGCTTCGATTTCAATCTGATTATAGCAGCTTGTATTATCGGCATAACGCAGAGTAACAGCAGCTACACTCTTGCCTGCGTCAGCAACAAGACGCAGCTTTTGGCCTTCGCCCAGACTACTAATTGCTTCACCGACACCGCCTGCTATTTTGGCAAAATCAGTGCCATGTACTGCGCACTGTGCCTTTTCGCTGCAGCCGCAGCAATTGCTGCCCTTGCTTTTATTCAGGCAAACGCTGCCTTCCAAGGCTACACGCGGTTCACAGCTATCCTGCGGCAGCTCCAAGCCGGCCAGCTTTGTTTCATTCATTTTTAACCTGTTCCAGGTTGGAGCAGGCAACTGATTAATCACTAATTCTTCTATCATGCTGCTCCTCCTTAACCTATACTGCCCTGCATTTCCAGGCGGATAAGGTTGTTCATCTCAACAGCGTACTCCAGCGGCAGTTCTTTAGAAACATTATCCGCAAAGCCACTGACAATCATCGCTCTTGCTTCTTCCTCGCTGATACCGCGGCTCATCAGGTAGAACACCGCATCATCGCTGATACGTCCGATTTTAGCCTCATGTCCGATATCTGCGTCAGCAGTACGCACATCAATAGCGGGAATGGTATCGGAACGGGAAATATTATCCAGCATCAGGCTTTGGCAGGAAACAGAAGATTTGGCCTGCTTAGCCTTATTGGTAACAACTACACTGCTGCGGAAGGTGCTGATACCGCCGCTCTTGGAAATAGAGCGCGTGTTGACAATGCTGGTAGTTTTCGGTGCATTGTGCACAACCTTGCAGCCGGTATCCAGATTCTGGCTGTGACCGGCAAAGGTTACGCCGGTAAATTCGCTATGCGCGCCGGTTCCGTTCAAAATACTCATCGGATAGAGATAGGAAACGTGAGAACCGAAGGAGCCGGAAACCCATTCAATAGTACCGCCATCTTCAACCAAGGCACGCTTGGTATTAAGGTTATACATATTCTTCGACCAGTTTTCAATCGTAGAATAACGCAGCTTAGCATTTTTGCCGATAAACAGCTCAACACAGCCTGCATGCAGGTTAGCAACATTATATTTCGGTGCGCTGCAGCCTTCGATAAAGTGCAGGTCTGCGCCCTCGTCAACAATAATCAGCGTATGCTCAAACTGGCCTGCGCCCTTCGCATTTAAGCGGAAGTATGATTGCAGCGGAATAGCCACACTGACTCCCTTCGGTACATAAACAAAGGAACCACCGGACCACACTGCGCCATGCAGTGCAGCAAATTTATGGTCAGTAGGCGGCACCAGCTTCATAAAATGCTCATGCACCATCTCCGCATAAGGTCCGTTCAAGGCGCTTTCCATATCAGTATAAATAACGCCCTGCTCTTCTACCTCTTTACGCACATTATGATAGACAACCTCAGAATCATATTGTGCGCCTACACCGGCCAGACTGCTCTGTTCTGCCTGTGGAATACCCAGACGATCAAAGGTATCCTTAATATCTTCGGGAACATCCTCCCATTTACCCTGCATGTTCGTATTCGGACGTACATAGGTAACGATGTTATCCATATTCAGACCGTCAATAGAAGGTCCCCAGTTCGGCACCTGCAGCTTATTATAAATATCCAGGGATTTCAGACGGAATTCCAGCATCCATTCCGGATCATGCTTTTCACGGGAAATTTTTTCAACAATCTCACGTGTCAGGCCTTCCTGAATGCGGTAAGCGTCCTTATCCTCGTTACGGAAGTCGTAAAGACTTCTGTCTATATCATCAACATAGGTTTTTTCTTCCATATTTTCCCCACCAGTTATTCCTTATTCTGCAAAAACTTTTCAAAGCCATTTTTGCTGACTTCATCAACCAGCTCCGGACCGGCGTTTTTGATAATTTGTCCCTGAGCCAGAATATGAGTGTGGTCAACATGCAGTGCATCCAGGATTTTAGTATTATGAGTGATTATCAGCAATGCTCCCTGACGATGCTCCTGGAAGGTTTTAATGCCCTGAGAAACAATCTTTACTGCATCAACGTCCAGACCGCTGTCCGTTTCGTCAAGAATTGCCAGCTTAGGATTCAGCATCAAAAGCTGCAGAATTTCTGCCTTCTTCTTTTCGCCGCCGCTGAAGCCGGTGTTCAAGTCACGCTCGGCATATTTGCTGTCCATCTGCAGCAAAGCCATAGCCTGACGCAGCTCCTTACGGAAATCCCAAGCCTTGATGCGTACACCGCGCTGCTGCTCCAAAGCAGTTTTCAAAAAGCTGCTCAGGCTGATGCCGGGAACCTCCAACGGATTCTGGAAGGAAAGAAACAGACCTGCCTTAGCACGTTTGTCTACGGCAAGTTTGGTAATGTCTTCGCCTGCAAAATTAATACTGCCATCCTTTACGGTATATTTTGGATTACCCATCAGCGCATAACCCAAGGTGGATTTGCCTGCACCGTTGGCACCGATCAGGGTGACGATCTCGCCCGCGTTGACGGTGAAGGAGATATCCTTTACGGCGTGGATGTTGCCGTAGTAGACGTTGATGCCGTCCACCTTCAGTAATGTATCAGCCATGGCTCAGCCCTCCTTTTTGCCCAGATAGGCCTCGATGACCTGCGGGTTATCGCGGATCTCGTCCGGGGTGCCCTTGGCGATGATGCGGCCGAAGTTCAGCACCGCAATGCCCTCGCAGATGCCCATGACAAGGCTCATGTCGTGCTCGATGAGCAGCACGGCAATGTTGAACTCGTCGCGGATGCGGCGGATGGTCTCGGTCAGCTCCGCCGTCTCGGAGGGGTTCATACCGGCGGCAGGCTCGTCCAGCAGCAGAAGCTTCGGGCCGGTAGCCAGTGCGCGCATGATCTCCAACCGGCGCTGTGCGCCGTAGGGCAGGCTGCCGGCCTGTGCGTTGGCAAGGTCTGCCATGTGGAAGATGTCCAGCAGTTCCAGCGCACGTTCGGTGCACTGCTTTTCCTCTTTCCAGTAGTTCGGCATCCGCAGCAGGGAGGACGCCAGATTATACTTCATGGACTCGTGCAGACCCACCTTGATGTTGTCGATGACGCTCAGCTCCTTGAACAAGCGGATGTTCTGGAAGGTACGCGCCACGCCCATGCGGTTGACCTGATAGGTCTTTTTCCCGGCGGTGGGCATCCCGTCGATCAGGATGGAGCCGCGGGTGGGCTGGTACACGTTGGTCAGCAGGTTGAACACCGTAGTCTTACCGGCACCGTTGGGGCCGATGAGGCCGGCGATCTCGTTGCGGCCGATCATCAGGTTAAAGTTGTCCACGGCGGTCAGACCGCCGAAGTCGATACCCAGCTCACGCACATCCAGAATGGGCTTTTTGTCCTTGTCGCGGTCGGTCAGAAAACCGCCGGAGGGCACACTGTGCAGTCTGGTCTTGAACTCACTCATGGTCAGTGGCCTCCTTTTTGGTATGTTTGCGGAACAGTTCGCCGTTCATGGCCTTTTCCACGATGCGGCTCAGGGAGAAATCGTAGCTGCCCAGCAGTCCGCCCGGGCGGAAGATCATCATCAGCACCAGAACCAGCGAATAGACCACCATGCGGTAGCTCTCAAAGCTGCGGGTAGCCTCGGGCAGGATGGTCAGCACGGTAGCGGACAGAATGGAGCCCAGCATGGAGCCCATGCCGCCCAGAACCACCATGACAAGGATCTCAATGGACTTCATAAAGCCGAAGGTGGAGGGGTTCAGCACGCCGATGTAGCAGGCGT
>OLWK01001435.1_pt1 | contig 10633 bp, 8 predicted proteins | sample 1674141 | NCBI WGS metagenome assembly OLWK01 (sample SAMEA103958148, study PRJEB25191) | human gut metagenome | reverse complement strand
ATCGAAAGAAGAGGTTGCCGGATGTAAAGCAAAAATAGCCTCCTCCTTGGCAGGCTTTACTACACCGCCGCAGTCCGGGCACTTGCCGTCTACCAGCTGGGACTCCGTCCAGAAAGACTCACAGGGAGTACAGTACATTCCCTCATAGGCCCCCTTGTAAATATCACCCTGATCATAGAGACGTTTGAATATCTTCTGTACCTGCTTCTCATGATCCTCATCGGTAGTACGGATGAACTTATCATAAGAAATGTTTAACAGGTCGCACAGTCCACGGATCACACCGGCGATCTTGTCCACATGCTCCTTGGGTGTGATACCGGCTGCCTCTGCCTTCAGTTCGATCTTCTGGCCGTGCTCATCGGTACCGGTCTGGAAGAAAACATCATAACCTTCTTTTCTCTTGAAACGTGCAATGCTGTCAGCCAGTACGATCTCGTAGTTATTACCGATATGGGGCTTGGCGGACGTATAGGCAATGGCAGTTGTAAGATAATATTTTCCTTTGCTTTCCATAAATCTGATTCTCCTTTTCTTAAAAATAAAAGCCCGTCTCCTGAAAGAACATGAAGTTCTTCAAGAAGACGAGCATAATCTCGTGTTACCACTTCTCTTCGTCTGTACCTCACAGCACAGACCTCTTCGGGTCCGTAACCCTATCCGCTGTAACAGGCGGATCCTGTCGCAGCCTTGCTTCTACCGTTCCTATTCTGTTCCGGTATCCGTTCGGTGCGCCGCTCAGAAGCCATCTTCTCTATCTGTCCGTTCCATTCCTCTCAGCCTTACGGAATGTTCTCTGTAAAACTTCTATGATAAATACTCTCTTCCTCATTGCATTTGCGTATTCTTACAGTAGCACAGGAACTCCGGACTGTCAATGCAGTTTTGTCTCATTACTGCTCCTCTTTTTCCCCCAGTATCAAAACGGAATATGCCGGAAGCGTGACCGCAGTTCCTTCGCGTTTGGCGCTCTCCTCTCCGGTATAAAGCTCTCCAAGCAGCACCAGATCCTCTGTTGCCGTGTCTCCTACGGTAAGCCCGCCAAGATCCACCGTTACAGCTTCCGCAGAAGTATTTCCCAACAGTAATAAAGTACTGTCTTCATAGCTTCTGGTCAGGGCAAAGACTGTTTCCCCGGAATACTGCTCCAGATAAGTGGTGTTGCCTCTGGCAATAGCGGGATTCTGGTTCCGGATACGGATCGCCTGCTTTACATAATTGTAAATGGAATCCGGATCCTCCTGCTGCTCTTCCAGACTGTCAAATTTCATCTGAAAATCTTCCATATCCGCAGGTCCCTTGCACATGCCTTCCGCTTTGTCATCCTTGCTCCAGTACATGGGAGCCCGCTTATTCTCATCCTTGCCGGAACCCTTCATTCCCAGTTCCTCCCCATAGTAAAGGAAGGCGTTTCCGCCGGACAACAGATTCAGGGCATTGCCAAGCTTCGTCTGTGCCTCACTGTTTTCCCCGGCATAGTAGCCTGTGCTCCGCCCCATATCATGATTCGTGTAAAAAGGGGCATTGATGTAATCCGGATTGTATTGCGCATACATAGCCTGCTCCGCTTCCAGATTCTTTGCATAGGATGCCGCGGATGCCTTGCCGTTTACCACATTTGCGATGATTCCGGACTTGTCAGCGAAGGTAAAATCAAACATGCTGTCCACGCCGCTCGCATAATATTGCGCATAGGTATTCTGATCTGTCCAACATTCACACACCAGATAATTCTCCGGGTCCTTGCCATGGACATAATCGGCAAACCAGCTTAAAATCTCGACATTGTCTTCCACAGAGCCGGTGACGTATTCCTTCACCGCATCCAGGCGGAAACCATCCACGCCCATATCCAGCCAGAAGTCCGCCACCTGTTCGAATTCCCGGCGCACCTCTTCATTCTGCAGATCCAGATCCGGCATGCCGTCCCAAAATCTTGCTTCATAATACCAGTCTGCCCCATTTACCTGCGCATATCCGCTCTGGGCTTCCCTTGAAAAATGGTAATAATCTATATAAGGACATTCTGAGGAGTCAGGCTCAGCTCCCTCCGGCAGATTTTTCAGATACTCCGTTGCCTGTAAAAACCATGGATGCCTACTGGAAGAATGGTTCATCGCCAGATCCAGGATCACACGGATCCCACGGTCATGGCAGGCTGTCAGCAGCTTTTGGAAATCATCCAGGGTACCGTACTGCGGATCAATATTCTCATAATCCGTAGTGTCGTATTTATGATAGGTCGTGGAGGGCATTACCGGCATGAGCCAGATGCCGTTGATCCCTAAGTCCGTATCCGTCGTATCGTCGCCATCATTCAGATAGTCCAGTTTGTCCAGGACTCCCTGCAGATCGCCGATGCCGTCACCGTCACTGTCATAGAAGGAATAGGCAAGAATCTCGTAGTAGGTGCTGTAGTTGTCGTCTATGATCTGTAACGCCCGACCATCCTGCGCTAACGATACAGCACTGCCTGTGTTGTCAGTGTTGCTGTCCGTGCTCTGGTTCTGTAGGGTGGCAGTCCCATCCTGTGTACCCGCAGACGCACTGCCTGCTGCCTGGTCGCTTCCTCCGCAGGCAGCCAGAGATACCGTCATCCCTGCTGCAAGTATCAATGCCCATAATTTTCTGTTCCATCTGCTCATCATTTTCTCTTACTCCTCCGATCCACTTTTTTCAAACCGGAACCATTTGAAATCAAAATTACAGCCCGGCAGAAAGACAAATGTCACCTTCTGTTCTCCCGTCACTTTCTGTATCAGGAATCGCATCTCACGATATTCCCCGCTATGCGGGAAGGGTAGTACCTGCGTCTCCCCATTACTGAATCGTAACTGTATCGTATTGTGCTGCAGAGGTGTCCTTCCGCATATGACGATGCTGTCAGTTCCTTCTGTTCCAAAATCCATATCCGCAAATTCCAGAGAAACATTGTTGCCGATCTGTTCAATGGCATCCGCGGTTCTCACAAAGCTGTCTCCATAAGTAACGCCGTCTGTGAGGGCAGACAGTCTCGCATAAGCTTTCTCCTGTTTGGTAAAATGAAACTCCTTCAGGAAAAATTTATCTTCCGACACAATTGTCAGATCGGTTACCCCATGCAATCTTCTTGGCAGTGTAAAAGTCTGCGGTTGGAATACTTCCCAGATACCCGGTTTCTGATAAGTAAACTCTCCCACAAGTGTTCCGGACTCACAGGATGCATTACCGTCGGATTCTCCTTCATAGATCCGGATCCTGTGTGGATCATTGTCGTTGGCAAAAATAGCCAGCGTGATCTCATCACTTCCGAATTCGCCGAAATCCATGGATCTATAGACCAGACCGGTAGGCTGTGCTTTATCCGTTCCGGCACTGTTCTCCACACCGCGGCTCACATCCCCGCCAAAGCTTGTGTCATAGGAAATAGCAGTAACCGGTTCATAAGGTGACCGAAACGTCTGTCCCATTCCCTCCACCTGAAACTCCAGCTGTGAGATCATTTTCACAGAAGGTGTACCGTTGCAGGACATACATCTCACCTGGAAACTTCCGTCACTGATGCCTGTGATACGGATGCCTTCGCCGTCCGGAAGCTCTTCCGGCTTTGCGATCGGGCTGGGAATACCTGTGGCATCCGTAATGCTCCACAGAAGCTTACGGTCAGTGGCTTCCATAGGATAAATACGGGTATGCAGCAGTACAGAAGGGTTTTCCGGTGTCAGCGTCGTTGCGGCTGCGCTCAGTTCCAGCTTGCGTACCGGCACAAATCCGGGGTTCACGAAGGCAGGCGGATATTCTCTGTTTTCTTCCGTTGCACAGATACCGGGACGGATCGGTGCTTCGATAGCATAAAGCGTCACTGTCGCCGTGCGGTGCCCGGCAGCTGCATTGTCCGGAGTCTCGACTACTGCCGTGGCTGTTCCGGTGACGGTTTCATCGGTCATGCTAGCAGTGGCTGTCCATGCGTCCTCCACGGTCACACGAATCTCTCCGGGGATCGTTTTCGCAGCGATCATCGCCAGAAGTTTCCCCTGGAACAGCTTGCGGACAGTTCCCTTATAGGCATCGTAGTCAGTACTGTCACCGTTATCCAGTCCTATCAGTCTTCCGGCACCTTCCACGGTCACTCTCACATAATCGGAAGCATTTTCCACGGAATAACCGTCCTTATCTTCTGCCGCAATCTCCAGGAAGATCATATCTTCGCCATCGGCTCGCAGAGTGGTTTTGTTTGCTTTTAATACATAATGATCGGTGTTGCCGAAGGAATGTCTCTCCTGCTTTGCGATCTCTCTACCGGTCTCATCGTAAGCCACAGCACAGATGCTGCCGGGCACATAAGGTACTTTCCAGGAAGGCTGCAGCACCGTTCCCTTTTCATGATCGATCTGCTGCCTTCCCTGTGATACACCGTTTACGAACAGTTCCACCTCCGGAGCATTGCTGGTGATCCGCACATCCACCTGCTGCCCCGGATTGAAATCCCAGTAAGGGTAGACATGAATCATGGGATCTTTTTTCACGTCTGTCCACTCTGCGCGGAAGAGATAATAGGAATCCTTCGGAAATCCCGCTGTATCCATCTGCCCGAAATAGCTGTTTTTCGTCTGATAAGGTGTCGGTTCACCGATGTAGTCAATGGCCGTCCAGATGAACTGTCCACAGGAATAGGGGGTATCTCTGTCCATAATGATACAGTATTCCGTATTTTTGGCTGCCCAGCTGGTAGTACTGTTCCCCAGAGCGGAGCACTGTTCGTCTGCTTCGATCAGTGTCGCCCGATCCAGCGGGAAATGATAGATGCCGCGGCTCTGTACGACAGAAGAAGTCTCACTTCCGTAAATGATCCAGTCCGGATACTTTTTATGGTGCTCTTCATAATATTTTTCCGCGTAATTATATCCCGCCAGTTTCACGATATCTGCACATTTCTGGGCATTTTCCCAGGGCATATAGTTCGAACCGATGGTCACAGGTGCCACATTTCGGTAGTCCCATTTTCTGACCGCAGCAATGAGGTTTCCGGTGATCTCCTGTCCGTGGGCATCCGCATGGGTGTCTGGGATCTCGTTACCAATGCTCCACATGATAACAGAGGGGTGATTGCGGTCCCTGCGGATCCAGCTGCGGACATCCTTCTCCATCCAATCCTTGAAAAATCTGGCGTAATCATATGGATTCTTCGCCATCTCCCACATGTCAAAGGCTTCAGACAATACCAGAAATCCCATCTCGTCCGCCAGCTCCATCAGTTCTACCGCCGGCATGTTGTGGGAAGTCCGCAGGGCATTGACCCCCATGGAACGCATGAGTTTGAACTTACGGCGCATGGCTTCCTTGTGGAAAGCCGCGCCCAGTGCTCCGAGGTCATGATGGTCACAAGCACCGTTCAGGCGGATCTTCCTGCCATTTAATAAAAAGCCCCTGTCAGGATCAAATTGTATGGTGCGGAAGCCGATACGGAAATGTTCTTGCTGACATAGTTCCCGGCTGTTGGTCTCCTGCTCTCTCCACAGGCATACCTGCAGATCATACAAGTAAGGATCCGTAATGTCCCATTTTCTCGGGTTATCCACAGGGATCGTTATGGATATCTTGTTCTGTCCACAGGTGAGAGGCTGTTTTACCCGGAAGAGCTCCTGGTTTTCTGTTTCTATGGGACTTTTGCTGTTATCAGCATCTCGCAGACAGTATTCCAGTTCATAATTTCCACTATCTGTTCCCCATTCCAGTTCCGTGTCGATGGTCAGATCATAACCATTTTTTGTCTCAACAGAAGATGTGTAGATGCCGTCCAGAGGAATATGTGTCTTGGGCAGCCGGGTCATCCACACATTCCGATAGATTCCGGCACCGCTGTACCATCTGCTGTTGGGCGCCTGAAATACGACACGCAGAACGATTTCATTGTCTCCCTCATGTAAAGCATCCGTAATATCCCAGTCAAAGGTAGAATAGCCGTATTTCCAGTCACCAAGGTGCTCACCGTTTACATAAATAGAAGAATCCATGTAGACACCTTCAAAGCGGAGGATGACACGGTCATCATTTCCTGTTTTATCCGGGGCATAGGCAAAGTTCTTCCGATACCAGCCGATGCTGTCTTCATAGAGATTCTTCGTATCATAGATCAACCAGTCATGGGGCAGATCCACCCGCTGCATTTTGGCTTCCCAGATCTGCCTGTCTTCCCAGTTCACACCTAATTCCGTTTTGGCAAAATACCAATTATCATTCCATAACGTTCTGCTGTTCATCACCGTTTTTGCCCTTTCTGTCTGATCCCGGTTTCTGTCCCATTATTTTATTTTTCCTGCACGTGTTCAGATTTATCTGCGTTCGATGCAGACTGCGCATCCGCCCGGTTCTCCAAGTGCCTCACAAGCCAGACCGCCAATAGTGCATCCAGCGTTCCCAATAAGATTCCACCCAGGATATCCGTCGGGTAATGAACGAAGAAGTAAAGTCTGGAAAATGCAATAAGTGCCGCCATGAGCAGACTTAAGAGTCCTGCTCTGCGATAATAGCAGAAGATCGTCACTGCACCGGCGAATCCATTGGAGCTGTGTCCCGAAGGGAACGAATATTCAGAAGGAAACGGGATCTTCAATATGACACTGTTGTCGACTGCGCAGGGTCTGGGTCTGGCGATCACATTTTTCAGAAACAGATTTCCCAGCAGATAAGTAATAGCCATTGCGATCATCATAGTCAGACCGCATTTTCTGGTCTTCGGTATACATGTCAGGACGATGGCGATGGCAATCCATACAAGCCCGCTTTCTCCTATGGTGGTAAAAAGACGCATGACGTCCGTCAGCCATCCCTGATGAATTTCTTGTATTGCGTGTAATATCTGTAACTCCATATCAATCTCCATTCCACAGACAACTGTCTATCCTTCCGTCACCGTCTGCCGGCAGTCTGCGCCTTCCACCAGGCGTTCACTCTGTTATGTCTGCCGTCACTACGCAGGCAATCGTTTTCTCAAAATTATTCCATTTTATTTAAGAACGCCTTCGCATTGGCCGCGATGTCATCCTTGAATACAGCAGAACCTGCCACGATAACATTAGCTCCCGCATCAAGTGCCAGCGCTACGTTGTCAAGATGAATGCCGCCATCTACTTCCAGATCGGTAGCCAGTTCTCTGTCCGTGATCATTTTACGGATCACCGCTACCTTATTCAGGCATTCCGGGATCAGCTTCTGTCCGCCAAAACCGGGCTCTACGGTCATCACCAGTACCATATCCACCAGTTCCAGATAAGGCTCCACTGCCTCTGCCGGGGTGGCGGGTTTGATGGTGATGCCGACCTTTTTGCCGGTGGCACGTATTTTTTCAATGCATCCCTTCACATCCTCTGTGGCTTCCAGATGGAAATTCACCAGATCCGCGCCGCAGGCAGCGAACTCTTCCACATAACGCTCCGGCTTCTCAATCATCAGATGCACATCCAGGAACATATCTGTATGGGGTCTCACAGCCTTCAAGACAGGCATTCCGTAAGAGATTGAAGGCACAAACAGTCCGTCCATCACGTCTACATGCAGCCAGGGCACACCGGCTCCTTCCACAGCTTTGATATCCTCTCCCAGCTTCCAGAAATCCGCCGAAAGAATTGAAGGTGATAAATAATTCATTTTGTTCCTCATTTCTGCCCCTTAGGGCCTTGTCTGCAACACTTTTTCCCTTGACAAGGAAATCGTATTCCGTATGCGTCTATTCTAACAAACTTGCATTCTTAAAACAAGACAAACTAAGAGGAACCTTTCCTTTCGGGAAAAGTTCCTCTTTTCTATAGATTTTTGACATCCTCTTTTAACCGGTCCCAGGCATCTTCATGCTCCGTATAGTATATGGGACATTTTTTCCCACCGCAGTCATAGTGGCGGAGGATATCCTCCGGTTTCAGTTCATAGGCGTCAATCAGCCATCTCAACAGCCTGATCAGGGAGTCGTAGGTTTCCTGAGTGAACTGTCCGTTGTCCGCCTTATAGCAGCATTCGATAGAGATGGAATCCTCGTTACGGGTCTGCACCGCGTAAGCGATCTCATCCAGAGGAACGCACTGGATGATCTCCCCGTTATAGCCGATGATAAAATGCGCGCTGGCACTGCGCTCATGATTGTCCTTAAGCTGTTCGAAATAGCTGCGGTTCTGTGCCGCACTGGTGCCGGGGTTGGCAGTATAATGCACGAAAATATTGTTCACCTCCGTCAAAGGATCTCCCGGTCTGGAATATTCATTTACCGTGAGGAAATCCTCTGTCCAGTCAGGATGCGCTGCGTAAGTCTCCGCCGACAGTCCCTGGATCCCGGTCCCAGTGATATTCTCAATCCCTTTTCCCACCTGCTGCGCCATGTCTATTGCTTCCATCGGTGTGCTGGCTTCCGCAGTACTGGCAGGCACCTTCAAAAGCTTTGTCAATGCGACGATTCCTACCAGAATTCCTGCACAAAGCAAAGTCATCCGGATATATCTGCGGATTCTTGCCCGTCTGCGGCGGCGCTGTCTCTCCGCCCTCGCCAGTCGGTGTCTATCTTCCTGCCGGGACGCTACACTGTGCTGAGGATATGTTCTTGTCCTTGTGCCCTCCTGAGACATTGCAGGTGTGCTGTGTTGTGACCGTTCTGTGTGCCTTCCTGTATGTCTGCTCGTATTTTTCCCGGTTTGATAATCCACCAGATACGGATTTCTCCGCATCTGCGTTATATGGATCTCTGCCTGTCTGCTTGAACGATTTTCCTGCGTCATATTGCCAGCCCCTCCAAATGAATTACTTTCTATGGGTTTCAATATAGCGCGGAGTTGTCACATTTTACGTCACATTTTTCTTAAGAAATTATAAAGAAAATCATTTTCGCGTTTTTTCGTGATATATCTTGATTTATCGTTAACATGATGTTATCATGTAGACGCAAAAGGAGGATTTTCTCATGGGCAGTACTGAACAGGAATTAAAAGATCTGATTATTAAAAAATATGGAAATCTCAGTAAATTTTGTGAAGTTATAGATATGCCGTGGACAACATTAGACAGCATCTTAAAAAGAGGAGTTTCCAAAGCCAACATTTCTAATATTATGAAGATTACGCAGGAACTGAACATTGATACGGAGAGTCTGGCTGTCGGATTGATAGCTCCCAAAAAAGAGGCTGTTCCAATTGCTTTTCTTCCCATTGAAAATTCAGAAAATTCTTCAGACAAAGCGCTTGCCCGACTGATAAAATACTATGGCATGTTAAATTCTGTAGGACGAGGTAAGGCTGTCGAGCGAATGGAAGAATTGGCACAGATTCCGCCTTATACGGAAGAATAGTTTATGTTTACAAAAAGAGGGGGGATATTTTATGTTTTTCTACTACTATGATGAGGAAAAAGATACCACTGTTCCTATGGAACTGGATGACAGTAAATTAAATACAGTTGATTTTGAATTTTTCAATGATGGTATCCGTAAGGTTTGGAATTTGCAGGAAGAGGAATGGTATTTTTCTATTGTAGATATCGTTCAGTACCTGACAGACAGCACTGACCCCAAACAGTATATCAAAAAAATGCGTATCCGAGATCCCGAGCTTAATTCGAACTGGGGTACAATTTGTACCCTGGTTCCGATGAAAGGCGCGGACGGGAAACAGCGGCGGACAATGGCCGCCACGACGCAGGGGATGTTCCGGATCATTCAGTCGATTCCCTCTCCGAAAGCAGAGCCGTTCAAACAGTGGATGGCGCAGGTGGCTGCCGACCGTCTCGATCAGATGCAGGATCCGGAACTGTCGATTCAGCAAGCAATGGTCGATTACAAGCGATTGGGGTATTCGGATAATTGGATCAACCAGCGTCTGAAAGCGATCGAGGTTCGTAAAGACCTGACCGACGCGTGGAAAAAGCGAGGAGTGCAGGAGGGCCAGCAATTTGCCACACTGACCGACATAATCACGAATGCGTGGTCTGGCTTCACCACCCGTGAATACAAGGCATATAAAGGGTTGCGGAAAGAAAACTTGCGGGATAATATGACCAATACAGAACTCATTCTCAACATGCTTGCGGAGGCTTCGACAAAGGATATAACCGAAGCAACCGACCCCCGGACGCTTGCAGCACACAAAGCGGTCGCGCGACAAGGTGGCACAATTGCCCGCAATGCCCGGCTGGAACTCGAAGCAAGAACCGGCCGCAAGGTGGTTTCTCCGTTGAATGCCCATCAGGTATTACAAATCGAGAAGACGGACGAGGCGGAATTGCAGGCCGAAGATGAAGAGTAAAAAAGCCCCCGGAGTGATCCGGGGGCTGCCGTTTCCAAATAGGTCGTCGTCAAACAATAACTACCGGTAACAGCAATTCGTCACAACACAATCGAATAGAACGGCGCCGCGAATTTGTGTAACGCTTCGATAATCTTACGACGTTGTGCCGGGCGTGGTTTACTTTTATCATTGGCATAACGTCCCAACTGGGCGGCTGGAATACCGGTCAGCTCCGCCAACTTGGTGTCCTTGATGTACTCTCGTGCATATTTCAATGCGCTAACCGCGTCATACTCCAGTTCGATCTCATACGCTCCGTCCAAATATGCCTTGTAGGGAAAACCCATCTCTTTGGCCGTTTTGATATAGAGTGCAACGCCCTCTTTCATGTC
>OLWK01001432.1_pt1 | contig 10646 bp, 8 predicted proteins | sample 1674141 | NCBI WGS metagenome assembly OLWK01 (sample SAMEA103958148, study PRJEB25191) | human gut metagenome | reverse complement strand
AGGACGAAAAGCCCAGCGAGATGAACTGGGCCACCCCCGGCGGCAGCTGGGCAGAAGGGGAGACCGCCGGTCTGCATACTTACAGCTGCAAGAGCTGCGGCGGCGAGATCGTGGGCGACGACACCATGGCCGCCTCGGCCTGCCCCTTCTGCGGCAATCCCATCGTCCTCACCGGACAGTTTGCCGGGGCCCTGCGGCCCGACCTCATCATCCCCTTCAAGCTGGACAAAAAGGCCGCCAAGGCCAAATTGCAGGAGCATCTCAAGGGCAAGACCCTGCTGCCCCGGGTGTTCCGCAGCCAGAACCACATCGATGAGATCAAGGGCGTGTATGTGCCCTTCTGGCTCTTTGACAGCGACGCCGACGCCCAGCTGCGCTTTACCGCCACCCGGACCCGCTGCTGGTCGGACAGCAAATACGACTATACCGAGACCAACTACTACTCCGTCCGGCGGGACGGCACCTTGGGTTTTGATGCCGTGCCGGTGGACGGCTCGTCCAAGATCGAGGACGACCTGATGGAATCCATCGAGCCCTTCGCCATGCAGGACGCCATCCCCTTCCAGACGGCCTATCTGGCGGGCTATGTGGCGGATAAATACGATGTGAGCGCAGAGGACAGCATCGAGCGGGCCAACAAACGCATCCGCCGCTCCACTGAGGAGACGTTCCAGCAGACCGTTACCGGCTACGATTCGGTCAAGGTGGATAACAGCAGCATCCAGCTGCACGGCGGCAAGGCAAAGTATGCGCTGTTCCCGGTCTGGCTGCTGAGCACCAGCTGGCGGGGTGAAAACTACCTGTTTGCCATGAATGGTCAGACCGGCAGATTCGTGGGTGACCTGCCCGTGGACAAGGGCGCTGCCCGCAAGTGGATGCTGGGCCTTACGGCTGCCCTTTCCGCCGCGTCCTACGGCGTGATGTGGCTGCTGTGGCTGGCACGGATCCTGTAAAGGAGGGACGAACGATGAAAAAGACTTCCAACCGACTGCACTCCCTCTTTGCGGCGCTGGCAGCACTGATTCTTGCGGCGGCGCTGGCTGTTCCGGCCTTTGCGGTAGAGGGCGGCTTTGCCGACCTGTACTACCGCATGTTCGACGACGCTGAGGTGCTGACCGAGGACGAGGACAACGAGCTGGAGGACGCACTGGAAGAGCTGAGCCTGCGCCAGAGCTTCGATGTGACCATTGCCACCATCGAGTCGATGGAAAGCGTGGACTACGACAGCATGGAGGCCTATGCCGATGACCTGTATGACTTCTGCCAGTTCGGCTACGGCTCCGATATGGACGGCGTGCTTCTGCTGGTGAGCGTGGGCGACCGCAAATGGCACATCTCCACCTGCGGCTACGGCATCACCGCCTTTACGGATGCCGGCATCCAGTACCTTGGCGAGCAGATGACCCCCTTCATGGCCGATGGAGACTACGCCGGTGCCTTCCGCACCTTTGTCCAATGGTCGGATACCTACATTGACGCTGCCCGGGCGGGCCACCCCTATGACGTGAATAACCTGCCCCGGGAGCCGCTGTCTCTCATGTACCTGTTCCTTGCGCTGGGCATCGGCCTTGTGCTGGCATGGGTCGTCGTCCATGTGATGAAAAGCCAGCTGCGCAGCGTGGCGTTCCAGGAGAATGCCGCCAGCTATGTGCGGGAGGGCAGCATGAATCTGACCAACAGCCGGGAGCTGTTCCTGTACCGTGACGTGCACCGCACCGAGCGACCGAAGGAGTCCCGCTCCAGCGATTCCGGCGGCAGCTCCACCCACACCTCTTCCAGCGGCACCACCCACGGCGGTGGAGGCGGCTCGTTCTGAAAGGAGCATGTTTATGAACCCTTATCTCTCGGAAAAAGCCCGGGGTGAGATCCCCCGTGTCCTCAAATGGCTGCGGAACGCAGGGCTTGCCTTCTGCGTGTTCTGCTCTTTTGGCGGGTTGTATACCCTCTGTCTGGACCTGCAGGCCAAGGACACCTCCCACGTTGTCGGGTATGTGTTCTGGATCGTGGTGGGCGCAGTGCCCCTTGTTCTGTTCGCACGCAACGAAAAACGCCGCTACCATGCAAGAACCATCGCCCGCAGGGTGGAGAGCTACTCCGGGCCGGAGGTGCCCCTGCGGTGGCTGTGCAACAGCGTTGGCATGGACACAAAGGACCTTGCATGGTATTTTGAAAACGGTTATTTTGTAAACCTCAGTCTGGATCTGAACCAGAAGATCGTCCGCAGGCGGACCGTGCCCCGCCATGACCCGAACCGGAGCTGAACCCTCACAGCTGAAACAGAAAGGAGTATTTTCATGGGACTTTTTGATAAGATGAAGCAGGCCGCCGCAAATGTTTCCGGCAACCAGACCGTCACCTTTACCTTTCAGGCTCTGCCGGAAAGCCTTGCCCAGATGCAGGCACTGCCGGAGGCCAGTCTGGACACCCCCTTCAAGACCGCAGCCCTCACCGTCTGCGCGCTGTGCGCCTACGGTGCCGACAAATCCATCGGGCTGGAGATGCTCAACTGGCTGCGGGGTCCCCGCCCCATGAACGGGCAGGAGATTTCCTTCCTGAACGACCGCTTCCGGGACGGCAAGAGCTATATCCCGTTCTCCTACTTTGTGGGTGCGTCGCCGGAAAACGGCTATACCCCCCGCCAGCCCTTCACCCTGCTGGTGGGCAGCAACCACACCTCCAACGTGGAGGAAGGTTACTGCAAGCTGTTCATCCCCTGCGGCGGCGCCGACAGCCCCCGCCCCATCAAGCTGCGCCGCAAGGGCGACGGGCAGTGGTTCTTGTGGGATCAGTACCTGATGACCGGTATCCGCATCCCGGCGTCTGCCGACCCGTGGGCATAAAACAAAGGGGCTGACATGAAAGCCATGAAAACTTTTGCAGCACTGCTTGCACTGGCTTTCAGTCTGGCAGGGTGCGGTGCGGTGGACGGCGACCCCGTCCGCCCCGCCCCCGGCAGCGCCGGGCAGGGCAGCAGCACAGCGGCTTCCGGTGCCGATTCTGCTGAGCCGGAGCAGCTTGCCGCGCTGCGGCAGCTGGCCGGGGACAGCGGAGAGCTTGCCGGGGTGCTCTATCTGGGCAGCGTCCCGGAGCGCACCACCGATGTGCATGCCGTGCTGGACAGCTTACCGGAACAGCCGTGGCAGTTCGTTGCGGACATCCCGGCAGACCGCTGGGTCACAGCGCCGGGCGGCGGGCGGGAGCTGTACTGCATCTTTGCCGTGCGTAAGGAGGATACGCTTTTTGTCTATGAAAAGCAGGATCCTCAGTACCCGAACGAGACGGGCAAGGAGCTTTACGGCAGGCAGGGTGGCCAGCCCATTCTGCTGCTGTGCAACGGCAGCAGGGAGGACACCAACACCATGGTAACGGTCTATTGCAGCACCGGACGCCCGCTGGACTGGAACCCGCAGCTTTCCGCCGAGACCGGCCGCCCTGTGCCGGTGGATGGCGTGTATGATTTTTCCAACTACCCGCTGACCGGCGCTGCCCCCTGAGGTGCGCCCCGGCAGGGCATGAGAAAGGAGAACCTATGAAAAACCTGAAACTTCTGGCAGCCCTGCTGGCGCTGACCATCGGCCTTGCAGGCTGCGGCGGGTCGTCCAAGGGCAGCAGCGCGTCCAGCTCCAAGCCCGAAAAAATGCTGGACGGAGACAACATGACCGCATCGCCCTCCGCCAAACAGGAGTACACCGAGCCGGAGAACGTGACCTATATGCGCCTTCTGGCAGGGGAGGACGAATACCGCGCCTGTGTGCTGTATCTGGGCGGCTCCTACGAGGTGACCACCGATGTGCAGAAGGTGCTGGACAGCCAGACCGATCTGCGGGATCTGTGGGGCTTCGTCTATGACATCCCGCAGGATCACTGGGTCGTGGCACCGGATGGCGGGTGCGATTTGTACTGCATCTTCCCGCAGGACCCGGATGCCACCCTGTTCGTCTACGAGACGAGCCTGACAGACGATGCCGAAAACCCGCTCCAGCGCGGCAAACAGCTTTATTACAGCGAGGACGGTCAGCCCATCCTGCTGCTGTGCAACATCAGCGATATCGTCCCCAACACCGAGGTGGAGCTGTACCCTACCGCTGGCGAGGAACTGGTGTTCAGCCCCTTCCTTTCCGGCGAGAACGGCCATGTGGTGGAAGCCGAGGGCGTGTGCGATTTTACCATCTACCCGGAAGGGGACGACTGGGAGACCGACACCAGCCCGTGGTCGTTGGAAGGCAACTGGCTAGAGACCGCCCGCGACACCGACGAGGGCTATTTTGAGACCGCCCCGGAGGATGCCGACCGGATGTGCTTTTTGCCCACAGACGCCGACACCGAGGGCGACCAATTGCCCCTGACCGCCAGCTACATCACCCCCTACCCGGAGCTGAACGTGGAGGAAGCCGACCTGTTCTATCAGGAGGGCACCCCGGAGGTACCCTTCCGGTCCAATCAGGAGTGGTACGCTACCTTTACCGGGGAGGACGGCTCCCGCTACGCCGTCACGCTGGAGGACGAGGACACCCTTGCCCTGAAGTTCTATCTGGACGGCGGGGAGAGCTACCTGAGCCTTGTCAACACGGTCTACTTTGCACGGCAAGAGGCCATGGGCTGACCGGCGCGCACCCCAACACCGGGAGGAATGCACCATGAAACAAACCAAAAAGATCACCATCCTCCATTCCAACGACCTGCACGGAGACTTTCTGGCAGAGCAGGTGGACGAAAAACTGGTGGGCGGCGTTTCCATGCTGTCCGGCTACATCGAAAAGGTGCGGGCAGAACAGCCCAACACCATCTACGTCATTGCAGGTGATATGTTCCGGGGCTCGGTCATTGATTCCGAATACAAGGGGCTTTCCACCATCGAAATTATGAACGCCCTTGCCCCGGACGTGGTCACCATAGGCAACCACGAGGTGGACTACGGCATCGCGCATCTGCTGTTCATCGAGAAATGCGCGCGCTTTCCCATCATCAACGCAAACCTCTACATCAAAAACACCCCCACACGGCTGTTCACCCCCTACAAGATCCTGCGGATGGACGGCATGAACATCCTGTTCATCGGCATCATCACGCAGGACGTGATCAACCAGACCAAGTCCGAATCTCTGGTGGGGTCCTTTGTGGACACCGCCGCCGCTGCCGCCGAGGTGGGCAAGATCTGCAACGCCCACAACAGCATCGATATTGATTTTACCGTGCTGCTGACCCACATCGGCTTTGAGGAGGACCGCCATCTGGCGCGCCAGCTGGACCCGGCGTGGGGAGTGAATCTGATCATCGGCGGGCACAGCCACACCCTGCCGGAGCACGCGGTGGAGGAAAACGGCGTGGTCATTGCGCAGGCGGGCACCGGCACCGACCAGATCGGACGCTTTGACATCATCGTGGACACGGACAACAACTGCATCGATTCCTACACATGGCGCACCGTGCCCATCTGCGCCGAGACCTGCCCCCGCAACCCTGCCATGGAGCAGGTGCTGCACCGCTTCACCAGTCAGGTGGACGAAAAGTACAGCCACATCGTAGGGCGCTTCCGCCGGGAGCTTACCCACCCCCAGCGCACGCAGGAGACCGAGCTTGGCAACCTGTTTGCCGATATCTTTACCCGCAGCCTTGGGGTGGATGTGATGCTGATCGGCTCCGGCAGCATCCGGGCCGAAAAGCTGGGCCCCATCGTTACCTACGGCGACCTTATCGAGGGCTTCCCCTACGATGACGGCGTATTCATGTTCAAGGTGACCGGCCAGCAGCTGCGTCAGATGCTCCATTACATGCTGCGGGAGGAAGCCTACACCGGCCATACGGAGTTCTACCAGCTGCCCTCCACCCTGCGCCTGCGGTACGACCGCCGCAAGGGCGATTTTGATTACTTTACCTACTGCGGCAGAGAGGTGGGCAAGGAGATCGGCGATGACGCCCTGTTCACCGTGGGCATGCAGAACTACCACTTTAAAAACATCGAAAGCTTTTTCAACATCTCCTACGACACCCTCTGCAAGATCCAGAAGCCCCGCAGCGTGGCAACCTCCTGTCAGGATATCCTGATGGAGTATTTCCGGGAGCACGAGATGCTGGACGCGGTGGTGGACGGCAGAATGACCATTCTACCCCCCACGGCAAGGGAAGGAGACTGACCCATGCGCACAGAAAGGAGGAGACGACCCATGCGCACTTTCTCGCTGGTGCTGCTGGGGCTGGCGGTGGGGGCGGCACTGCTCAGCCGCAGCCCCAGCCGCCCCGCCCCAACGCCCCCGGAGCCTGCGGCTGCTACCCCGACGCTGGCTGACCTTGAAACGTTGGAGTTCTGGGAGCGGGGCAGCTATATCCGGCCCATCTCCCGCACCTGCCTCACCCGCACCCCCGAGGGCACCCGGGTGGAACTGGAACTGTACCACGAAGAAGTGTATCAGGAGCAGGCCGGGCCGGAACTTCTGGAACAGGCCAAGGCCATTCTGGAAGAGTACGGCGTGGGCGGCTGGGCAGGCTTCTCCGGCCACGACCCCAACGTGCTGGACGGCAAAAGCTTCCGGCTGGAAGCCACTCTTGCCGACGGCACCCGCATCGAAGCCCACGGGGAAAACAAGTTTCCCCCAAACTACCGGGACGTGATGAGCGCTCTGGACGACCTCACCGCCGCCGCCCAGAAAAACGCCCTGCAGCAATACACCCCATAACAGAAAGGAGCACCCCATGAAACAGCGATTCTCAAAACGAACGCGCCTTGTCAGTGCCCTTTTGACGCTGGCTATGGTGTTCACCTTTTTGCCCTTCAGCGCCTTTGCGGCGAACACAGAAATTGATTTTAATTCGCCGGATTTTCAGCTTGATTTCCCGGATGCGGAATTTCAGCGCTTTCTCAAAGAAAGATGTGACACAAACCACAATGGCAAGCTCGATGCGCAGGAACTCAGCATCACAGAGATGACGATTACTGACGATTACAAAATCAAAAATCTTGAGGGAATTCGTTTCTTTGAAGATCTCGAAAAGCTGGATTGCCACGGTATCGGCTTGACAACACTTAATGTTGGCAAAAATTTCAAACTGAGGGAGCTGGATTGTTCCTATAATCAGCTGAAAGATTATCTTTATATTCTTTCAAGTGGACTGAAAATATTGAATTGCTCCCATAATAACCTGACCTCCATGGATCTGGGCATTCTCTCTGGGTTGAAACTTGAGGAGGTAGATTGCTCCTATAACAAAATATGGCGAATCGTAATGCGGAGCGAAGAGGAACTGATCAAATTTGATTGTTCCAACAACGAACTGACGGCGCTGGATGTTAGCCGTTGCTACCAGCTAAAACAGTTGAATTGCTCGGTAAATCAACTGGTAGAGCTGGATGTCAAAAACCAGACTAACCTGACACTGCTGGATTGTCACCATAATGAATTGATAGAACTGAACGTAAGCCGGAATCAGAATCTGGCATCGCTGACGTGTGATGGAAATCAGCTGACAACGCTGGACTTGAGCAAGAATAACAGCTTGAGCCATCTGAGCTGTGCGGAAAACCGGCTTGCTTGTGTGGACTTTTCCCATATGGTCGGAAGCACTATAAATGCTGATGGCAACAGGCGTCCCATTGCAGTTCGTACAGACGGAAAGTTTGACTTGGCCACACTGCCCGGTTTTGACGTGAGCAAAGCCACCAACTGGACCGGCGGCTCTGTTTCCGACACAACTCTAAGCGTGAATGCGGGCGCAAACGAGGTGAGCTACCAATACAATTGCGGCAATGGAGTAAAGCCCACATTCATCTTTGAAACCAGTCTGCCCATCAATGAGAAAAATTTCCCTGACCCTAACTTTAGAAAGTACATCAAAACCTACAAAGCAGGTGGCAGAGATGTCCTCACGGTGGAAGAACAAAGAAAAGTCGAAAGTATCGAAGTCAAAGGATGGAACATCAGCAACTTAAAAGGCATTGAGGCGTTCCCCAACCTGAAAGAGTTGAATTGCGAAAACAATTCTATCCAGAAATTAGACCTGAGACAGAATCCAGAGTTGGAAAAATTGATATGCAATAAGAATCAACTGACCCAGCTAGACCTGAGCAAGAATCCGAATATCTACTTTCTGAATTGCTCTTGGAACCAGTTGGAACAACTGGATGTATCGCATCTGAAAGATTTGGTGACGCTCGATTGCTCGCACAACGATCTGGAGCAACTGGATGTCAAAAATAGTAAATCTCTGGTAGCACTCAACTGTTCTGCAAATCAGTTGACAGAGCTGGACGTAGATGTGACTCATAAACCCAATCTGGAAAGGGTAGAATGCCAAAACAACCAGCTGACATCGCTGATTCTGGGCCAAAATAAACTGCTGAAGAAACTGAATTGTGCCCATAACCAGTTGACCCAGCTGAATTTGAACAATATGATTTCCTTAAAGGATCTGAACTGTTTCAACAACCAGCTGACCGTGCTGGATGTCAGCGATAGTCCAAAATTGACTACATTGTGGCTTGGGGATAACCATCTCACCAGCCTGAATCTGGACAACAACCCGAAGCTCGATTTCTCTCTTACGGATATTTACAGCGGTGATAATGTTTACACCGTTACCCTGAACCCTGACCGTACGTTTGACCTGAGCACTCTGCCCGGGAACTTTGATAAAAGCCGGGTTACAGGATGGGAGCATGGCAAAGCCAATGGGAACATTCTGACAGTCGATGAAGGCACAAACGTAGTGTACTACGCTTATAAGTGCAGAAGCGATATATTGGAAGTAAGTTTCAAGCTGGATGTGACTGGCACCGGCGGCACCGTTCCCCCGGTAACGCCTCCGGAACCCCCGGTGACGCCTCCCTCCGGCGGCGGTGACGGCGGCGGTGCGGTCGTCATCGTGGCAGCGGCTGGCGCAGTGGCGGCTGGCGTTGTAGGCTACGGCGTGTACAACTATGTTTCCGGCCAGAAGCTGCAAGCCCTGCTGCCGGAAGGTGTGGCTGCACCCGAGAACCGCGCCCAGACCGCGCTGCTGCTGTGGAACACCGCAGGCCGTCCAGAGCCTGCCGACGCTCCGGCCTTTGCAGACGTAGCAGACCCGGATACCGCTAAGGCAGCCCAGTGGTGCGTGGAGCAGGGCCTGATGAAGCGCCGCCTGAACGGCAAATTTGCCCCGGGCAGCAGCATCCCGGCCTATCAGGTGCTGAACGCCTACCGCAAGCTGGCAGGAGGCTGACAACCGAAGGATCATTCTGCCCCCTGCCGGGCAATGACCACTTTTTGAAAAAGGGTACCCTTTTTTCGGGGGAAGCTGACGCTTCTCCCGAATGGGGCCCTGAAAAAAATTTTACCACAGAAAGGAGCACCCCATGAAACAACGATTCTCAAAACGAACGCGCCTTGTCAGTGCCCTTTTGACGCTGGCTATGGTATTCACCTTCCTGCCCTTCAGCGCCTTTGCGGACGATGAAGTCCCTTTCTGGGTTCCCCTGAACAGCGAAAACTTTCCGGACAAAACGTTCCTGGAATATATCAGAACGACGTTTGACGAAGGAACGATTGGAAACTCGAATGGAATTCTGGAGCCAGACGAATGGAAAGCTGTCACTACGATCGATGTCCGCAACAAAAATATTACCAGCCTGTGGGGCATTACGTGTTTTCGCAACTTGGAGAAGCTGTATTGCTCCGATAACCAGCTGACATCTTTGAACCTAAGCTACAACACCAAGCTAACGCAAGAAAACCTCAAGTGCACTGGAAACAAGTACCCCATTACCATTGATGAGACCGAACGTACGTTTGACTTGAGTACCCTCCCTGCTGGATTTGACGTAAATAAGACCAGTGAATGGGTTGGCGGCACTGTGGAGGGCAACACCCTGAAGGTGAAGCCAGGTGCAACGCAGGTAACTTACACCTACGATTGCGGCAATGGACTGACCAGCGTATTCAGTCTGCAGGTGCTGACCTTGACCAGAATCAAGCAGGTGAATCTCCGTGTAAACACCCCCAGAAAGAACGAAATGCCGGACGAGACCGTTGTTATTCTGGACAACGGAGCAGACGTCTGTGACGCCAAGATCTACTGGGTCGAGGGCGACGGCGTAGGCGGCAAGCCGATCACCGGCACCTTCAGACCGGGCAAACGGTACACCCTTCAGGTGGGTCTGTACGCAAAACCCGGATATAAGTTTAGCAAGGATACCGTCTGCACAGTGAACGGACGGGAAACAGAGTTCATCTGGACCCAGAACGATGATACGGAATATTGCGCAATAAAACATTATTCGGTGTCGCTGAGTCCGGGCGGATTTGAGCACGACCACAAGATGGAAATGACCCACGACGAGTACAGTCACTGGATGGAGTGCCCCATCTGCCATACGGTGCAGGACACCGAAGCCCATGTCTATGATAACGACAAGGATACCACCTGCAACGTCTGCGGCTATGTCCGCAGCCTGACCCCGGGCGGCGGTTCTACCCCGGGCGGCGGCTCTACCGGCGGCGGTGACGGCGGCGGTGCGGTCGTCATCGTGGCGGCGGCAGGCGCAGTGGCGGCTGGCGTTGTGGGCTACGGCGTGTACAATTATGTTTCCGGCCGCAAGCTGCAAGCCCTGCTGCCGGAAGGCGTGGCTGCACCCGAGAACCGCGCCCAGACCGCGCTGCTGCTGTGGAACACCGCAG
>OLWK01001425.1_pt1 | contig 10686 bp, 9 predicted proteins | sample 1674141 | NCBI WGS metagenome assembly OLWK01 (sample SAMEA103958148, study PRJEB25191) | human gut metagenome | reverse complement strand
AGGAGCGGTACGAGCACTATACCCGGGAGGGCAGCCTGTAAGACAAAAAAATTCCTCTGCAAGCATGCAGAGGAATTTTTTTATTTCTTATCCCAGGCCTTCAGGTCCTTCAGCTCGTTATACAGCCGCAGGTAGCTGGCATGGCGGCTGCGGGGGATCCTCCCCTGCCGGACGGCCTCCAGCACGGCACAGCCCTTCTCTTTGGTGTGGCTGCACCCCACAAAGCGGCAGCCGCCTACATAAGGGACAAACTCCGGGAAGGTCTCCGGCAGGTGCTCCTTCAGCTCCAGGTCCAGCTCCTGGGTATCAAAGGACGCAAAGCCCGGAGTGTCGATGACATAGGTGTCCTGCCCCAGGGAAAACAGCTCCACATGGCGGGTGGTGTGCCGTCCCCGGCCCAGGGCCTTGCTGACCTCCCCCACCGCCAGGGAAAAACGGGGGTCCAGGGCGTTGAGAATGCTGGACTTCCCCACACCGGAGTTGCCGGTGAAGGCGCTGAGCTTCCCCGCCAGCTCCCGGCGCAGCTCGTCGATCCCCTGGCCGGTGACAGCGCTGACCCGCAGCACCCGGATGGCGGAGCCGCTGTATATCCCGTACAACTCCTCCGCCGGGTCCAGGTCGCACTTGTTCAGGCACAGCAGCACCCGGCAGTCCTTCAGGGCGGCAATGGCGCTGATGCGGTCGATGAGATACGGATCCGTCACCGGCAGGGCGGCGGAGGCGATGATCACCAGCTGGTCGATGTTGGCCGCCGCCGGGCGGTCGAAGGCGTTGCGGCGGGGCTCCACCGCCTCCACAAAGCCCTCGCCGCCGCCCAGCTCCCGGACCTGGACCCAGTCCCCCACCAGGGGGGACAGCCCCTCCCGGCGGAACTTGCCCCGGGCCCGGCATTGCAGGGTTTCCGCCCCGGTGTTCACATAGTAAAACCCGCTGAGGGCCTTTTCAATGCGTCCCCGGATCAAAACGTGATCTCCTGGGCCACAGCCTCGGTTCCGTTGATATACAGCTTGATGGTGGAGGTGGAACCGGCGCTGCCGTGGAAGGTGTAGGTAAAGGAGGCGGTGCCGCCGTCCACATAGGTGGAGTGGATGATGCTGCCGTCCTGCATGACCTCGATCTTCATATTGCTGTCGCTGTGGTACTGCTCGGGGATGTCGAACACCACCACCCGCTCAGCGGAGCTGGCGCCCTTGCTGACGGTGAACACGATCTGCGTGCCGGACTGCACCTCGGTGCCCTGCTGGATGCTCTGGCCGATGACGGTGCCCTCGGGCTTATCGCTGAACTCGTACTGATGCTCGCCCACGGTCAGGCCCAGGGCCTCCGCCTGCTGGGCGGCGTCGTCAATGTGCATGGTCACGAAATTGAGCACGGTGAGAGGCTTGGTCTCCGGCCCCTTGCTGACGGTCAGCACCACGGTGTCGCCCTTGTTCAGAGGCTCACCGGCGGTGGGAGAGCTCTGCATCACCTGTCCCTCGGGAACGTCGGGGGAATAGGCCTCCGCCCGCTGGATATCCAGGTCCAGATGCAGGTTGCCCAGCTCCGTCTTGGCCTGCAGGAACTCACTGCCCACCACGGTGGGCATCAGCGTGTCGTCCTCCTGGGCGCAGAGATAGACCTTGATGACCAGGTTGTTCTTGCGGCTGCGGCCGCTGGCGGGGTCCTGCTCCACGATCTGGCCGGGCTCATACTTGTCGCTGGGCTTGGTGCCCAGCACCTCGATGCGGAAGATGTCCTTCACCTCGGGCAGGGCCTCGGCCTCCTCCAGGGTCTTGCCCAGAAGGTCCGGCACCTGGTGGGACGCCGTGCCATTACCGGCGTCAAAGCCGCCGGCCACCAGCTTGAACACCACGAAAATCAGCACCAGGGCCAGGGCGAACCCGCCGATGACCAGGCCCACCACCTTGCGGCTGTGCTTCTTGTCCTCCTCTTCCTGGGCCACGGCGCTGTTGGCCCGGCTCACCGCCGCCACCTGGTTGGTAGGCAGGGGCTGGGTGGGCTCCTGGCACACCACGGCGGCCTTCAGGTCCTCCCGGATATAGTCCATGTCCACGGCGGGGTCCTTGCGGAATTTCTCCAGATCGTCCAGCATGGCGTCGGCGGTCTGGTAGCGCTTGGAGATGTCCGGGCACATGGCCTTCATGCAGATCAGCTCCAGGGCCTCGGGGATATCGGGATTCAGCTCCCGGGGGGTCTTGGGCACGGCGCTCAGGTGCTGGATGGCCACGGACACGGCGGAGTCCCCCTGGAAGGGCAGCTTGCCGGTGAGCATCTCATACAGCACCACGCCGGCGGAATAGATGTCGGACCGGGCGTCCACCCGGTCGCCCCGGGCCTGCTCCGGCGAGATATAGTGCACGGAGCCCAGGGTCTCCTGGGTCAGGGTCTGCCCCTGGTCCGCCAGGCACGCGATGCCGAAGTCGGCCACCCGGACGCTGCCGTCCCGCAGGACCATGATGTTCTGGGGCTTGATGTCCCGATGGATCACGCCCCGGCTGTGGGCATGGCTCAGGCCCCACATGATCTGGGTGATGAAGTGCAGCGCCTCCCGCCAGTCCATCTGGCCCCGGCGCTCCATATACTGCTTCAGGGTCACGCCGTCGATCAGCTCCATGACGATGTAGTCCACGTCATCGCTGCACGACACGTCGTATACCGACACGATGTTGGGGTGGGACAGCTGGGCCACGGCCCGGGACTCATCCATGAACCGGCGGCGGAAGTCGGCGTTCTGGGCCAGGTCGCTGTGCAGGATTTTCACCGCTACCAGCCGGTCCAGCCGGTGACACTTGGCCTTGTAGACGTTGGCCATGCCTCCCCTGCCGATCAGCTCCAGTATTTCGTAGCGATTATCCAGCATTTTACCAATGTAAGGATCCATATCGTCAATTCCTCCTTCAGTCGTTCATCAGCAGGATGGCCGTCACGTTGTCCGGCGCGCCCCGCTGCTTGGAAATGGCCATCAGCCGCTGCAAGCAGCCCTCCGGCTGTCCGTTATGCAGAATTTCAAACATAATTTCCTGGTCCGTGACGGTGTTCACCAGGCCGTCGGAGCACAGCAGCAGGAAATCCCCGGGCTTCCATTGCAGGGGGAAGCCGTCTGCCTCCACGGCGGGGTCCGGACCCAGGGCCCGGGTGATCAGGTTGCGGCGGGGGTGGCTGCGGGCCTGTCCCGGGGTCAGGTCTCCCTTTTCCACCATGTCCTCCACCAGGGAGTGGTCCCGGCTGATCTGGCGCAGGCCATCGGCTCCGGCCAGATAGGCCCGGCTGTCGCCTACGTTGCTGATGAGGACCTTGTCCCCCTTCACCAGGGCGGACACCAGGGTGGTGCCCATGCTTTTCAGCTCCGGATGACCGGCGGCCCGCTGGCGTATGGCAGCGTTGGCCGCCGTGACGGCCTCCTGCACCGCCCGGTCCAGGTGGCCGGAGTGCCCCGTTTCCGTCAGGGTGCGGATAAAGGTCTCCACCGCCACGGTGCTGGCGATGCTGCCCCCGGCCACGCCGCCCATGCCGTCGCACACCACGGCCACCGCGTAGCCGCCGGGCAGCTGGGCAAAGCCGAAGGCGTCCTGATTTTCATGGCGTATCAGGCCGGTGTCGGTGATCTCCCAATGCTTCATTCAGGGTCCTCCCCCTTTCTCTCCTCCATGGCGCGGCGGCGCAGCTGGCCGCAGGAGGCGTCGATATCCCCGCCCAGGCTCCGCCGCACGGTGGCGGTGATGCCGTGGGACTCCAGCCGCTTCTGGAAGGCCGCAATGCGGCGGCTGGGCTTGAAGGGGCTTTCCACCACGTCGTTGAGAGGGATCAGGTTCACATGGCCCGGCATACCGGCGATGCGCCGGGCGATCAGGTCCGCCTGCCAGTCGTGATCGTTGACCCCGTCGATCATGGCGTATTCAAAGGATATGCGCCGCCCGGTCCGGCGGAAATACCGGTGGCAGGCGGCAAACAGCTCCTCCACGTCCCAGGCCCGGTTCACCGGCATGATCCGGGACCGGGTCTCGCTGTCCGGCGCGTGGAGGGACACCGACAGCGTCAGCTGCAGGTCCTCCTCCGCCAGGGCGTCGATGCCCGGCACCACGCCGCAGGTGGACAGGCTGATATGGCGCATGCCGATGTTCAGCCCGTCGGGATGGTTCACCAGCCGCAGAAAGCGCAGCACGTTGTCCCGGTTGTCCAGGGGCTCTCCAATACCCATCAGCACGATATTGGAGATCTCCCGGCCGGAATCCAGCTGGGTAAACAGCACCTGGTCCAGCATCTCCCCGGCGGTCAGGTCCCGGACCTTTCCGGCCACGGTGCTGGCGCAGAAGGCGCAGCCCATGCGGCAGCCCACCTGGGAGGAGATGCACACGGTATTGCCGTGGTGATACTGCATCAGCACCGTTTCGATGCAGTTGCCGTCCGGCAGCTCCCACAGGTATTTTATGGTGCCGTCCAGCCGGGATTCTTGCTTCCGGGCCACGGTGGGCACGGAGATGGTGTACGCCTGGGCCAGCTGCTGGCGCAGGGGTTTGGATAGATTGCTCATTTCGTCGAAGGAGCGCACCCCCCGGTGCAGCCAGGTGAACACCTGCTTGCCCCGGAAGGCGGGCTGGCCCATGTCCGCCAGCACCCGGGTGATCTCCTCCTCCGTCATGCATCGCATGTCCGTCAATTTGCTCAGTCCTTTCTGCGCATCCGGCAGATATAAAACCCGTCGGTGCCGTGGCGCTGGGGCCACAGGGTCACCTGCCCCGGGCAGGGTCCCACCGGCAGGGGAAACGCCGTCCGCACCGGCTCAAACTCCGGGTGCTTGTCCAGGAAATCCCCGGTGACGTCCTCGTTCTCCTCCGGCAGCACCGTGCAGGTGGAATACACCAGCGTGCCGCCGGGGCGCACATAGCCGGAGGCGTTTTCCAGGATGGCCCGCTGCACCAGCGGCAGCTGGGCCAGCTCCTTGGGGTTCTTATAGCGGATATCCGGCTTTTTCCGGATGATCCCCAGCCCCGAACAGGGCACGTCGGCCATGACCACGTCGGCCTGCCCCTCCCAGGCGGCGTGCCTCTCCCGGGCGTCGGCGGCGGCCGCGCGGATGCAGGTCAGCCCCAGGCGCTGGGCACCGCTTTCGATGAGCTTCACCTTGTAGGGGTGAACGTCGCAGGACAGGATCTGCCCCCGGTCGCCCATGTCCATGGCCATGGAGAAGGATTTCCCTCCCGGTGCGGCGCACACGTCCAGCACCCGGTCCCCCGGGGCGGCGGAGGCCGCCATAGCGGCCAGACGGGCCGCCGCGTCCTGGACCAGGAACCGTCCCTCCCGGAAGGCGGGCAGGCTGCGCAGGTCCCCGGTGCCGGTGATCTCCAGGCAGCCCTCCAGCCAGGGGTGGGGCTGCACGGTGACGCCGTCGCCCCGCAGCTCCCGCTCCAGGTCCTCCGCCGTGGTTTTCAGGGGGTTCACCTGGATGCAGGTGGGAACGGCGTCGTTGTCCAGCCGCAGGAACTCCTGGGTCTCGTCGGGGCCGATCAGGTCCAGCAGCCGCAGCACCAGCCACTTGGGATGGCTGTACCGCAGGGAGAGATAGTCCGCCGTGGACCCCTTGGGCAGGTCCGGCATATCCATCCAGTGCTCCACAAACCGCCGCAGCACGGCGTTGACCATACCGGCGGCCTTGGGCCGCCCGTGGCGGCGGGTCATCTCCACCGCCTCGTTGACGGCGGCCCGGTGGGGCACCCGGTCCATAAACAATATCTGATAGCCGCCGATGCGCAGGATGCTGCGGATCACCGGCTCCAGCCGCTCCGGCTTCTGGGCGCACCAGCAGCCGATGTAGTAGTCCAGCAGCATCCGGTTCTGCATCACCCCATAGCACAGGCGGGTGGCAAAGGCCGCGTCCCGGCTGTCCAGCCCGTTTTGGGCGATCAGACGGCGCAGGGCCTCATCGGACCAGGCGTTGGCCTTGTCCACCTGCATCAGCGCATCCAGAGCCACGTCCCGGGCGCTGCGCTTCTCCCGGGGGCTCATGCCTCCACCTGCAGGGGATGGCCCCGCAGATAGTCCGCCGCCGCCATCCGGCGGCCCCCCTGGGGCTGCAGCTCCAGAATCCGCAGCAGATGTCCGTCGCCGCAGGCCACGTCGATGCCCGCCTTTCCGGCGGCCGCCACGGCGCCGGGGGCTTTTCCGGTCTCGCCCAGGACCTCCGTGCGGAATATCTTCACCGTAGCCCCGCCCAGCTCCGTGGAGGCGCAGGGCCAGGGAATCAGGCCCCGGACCTGGTTATGGATATGCCCGGCGGGCTTTGTCCAGTCGATGATGCCCATGTCCTTGGTGAGCATGGGGGCGTAGGTATAGGCGCTGTGGTCCTGAACCGTGCGGTGAGCGGTTCCGGCACGAAGCTGTTCCACAGTTTCGGACAGCACCTGGGCCCCCAGCTCCGCCAGCCGCGCCGTCAGCGTCTGGGCGTCCTCCTGGGGGTCGATATCGGTTTTCAGCACATGCAGAATGTCCCCGGCATCCAGCTCCTTGGCCATGTACATGATGGTCACGCCGGTCTCCCTCTCGCCGTTGAGGATGGCCCAGTTGATGGGAGCCGCCCCCCGGTATTTGGGCAGCAGGGACGAATGGACGTTGATGGAGCCGTAAGGTGGGGTGTTCAGAATGTCCTCCGGCAGGATGCGGCCATAGGCCGCCACCACGATCAGCTCCGGATGCAGCTCCCGCACCAGGGCCAGGGCCGTGCCGTCCCGCATTTTCGTGGGCTGATACACGGACAGCCCCTGGGACAGGGCGTATTCCTTCACCGGCGAAAAAGCCAGCTTATGCCCCCGGTTTTTGGGGCGGTCCGGCTGGGTGAATACGCCGCAGATCTCGTGCCCGTCCTCCACCAGCCGCTTCAGGGACGCCACCGCGAAATCCGGCGTGCCCATAAACAGGATCCTCACTCCTCGTCGTCTCCCTCTTCCTGCTGGATATACTCCTCCAGCTCCTCCTCGGTCAGCAGATGGTCCGTGCGCTCCACGAACAGATGACCGTCCAGATGCTCGATCTCGTGGCAGAAGCACCGGGCCGTCAGGGCCTCGTCCTCCACCTCGAAAAATGCGCCGTCCCGGTCCTGGGCCCGGACCCGCACCGTGTAAGGACGGGTCACAATACCGAACTTTCCGGGCACGCTGAGGCAGCCCTCCAACCCGGTCTGTTCGCCGTCGGTGGCGATGATCTCGGGGTTCACCAGCTCGATGATCTCGTCATCCTCGTTCATCACCACGCACACCCGGCGCAGAATGCCCACCTGGGGCGCGGCCAGGCCCACGCCGCCGGAGTCCAGCAGCGTGTCCTTCAGGTCGTCCAGCAGGGTGTGAAGCCGGCCGTTGAACTCCGTCACCGGGCGGCACACCTTGGTCAGGCAGGGCTCCCCCTGCAATACGATTTTTCTCAATGCCATGGTCGTATACCTCTTTTATCAGTCCATCAGATTACAATCGGTGTAAATATGCAGCGCTTTGTGCTCCGGCCGCCGGGAAAACTCCTTCATAAACGCCGACAGCAGGCCCCGCAGGGTCTTGTCGTTGCGGCCGATCACCGTTACCCGGTAGCGGTAGCGATTGTTGACCTTCACCACGGGAGCCGGGGCCGGGCCCAGAATATCCAGGGCCATGCCGCGATAGGGCTCCTGCCCGGCGGCGGAACGCAGTCCGTCCCGCAGACCGGCGGCGGCCCGGCGCACCGGACCCTCCTCGGGGCCGGTGACGGTGATGAAAAACTGGTCGGCAAAGGGCGGGTCCCGCCGCAGCTGCCGCAGGCGGATCTCGCCGTCGTAAAACCGGTCATAGTCCTGGTCCGCTGCGGCCAGGATCACGTCGTTCTGGGGGGTGTAGGTCTGGATCACCGCCCGGCCGGGCTTGTCCCCCCGTCCGGCCCGGCCCACCACCTGGGTCAGCAGGCTGAAGGTCCGCTCCGAGGCCCGGTAGTGGTCCACATACAGAGACATATCCGCCGCCAGGACGCCTACCAGCGTCACATTGGCAAAGTCCAGCCCCTTGGCCACCATCTGGGTCCCCAGCAGGATGGGCACCCGCCGCACCTGGAAATCCCGGAGGATCTTCTCATGTCCCTGGCTGACGGTGTCGGCGTCCATGCGGAGGATTTCCGCCTCCGGGAACAGGGCGTGCAGCTCCTCCTCCGCCCGCTGGGTGCCCACGCCGATGTGCTTCATGGCGCCGCCGCACTCCGGGCAGGCTTCGCTGCTTTTTTCGGAATAGCCGCAGTAGTGGCACATCATCCGCCCGTTGGCGGAATGATAGGTCAGATACACGCTGCACCGGGGGCACTGGGGCACATAGCCGCACTGGGGGCACAGCAGCTCCCGGCTGCTGCCCCGGCGGTTGAGAAACAGGATGCTCTGCTCCCCGGCCTCCAGATTCTTCTCCAGTTCCCGGGCCAGCTCCCGGCTGATGCAGCCGGCGTTGCCGTCCCGCAGCTCCCGGCGCATATCCGCCAGGATCACCCGGGGCATCCGGTGTGTGTTGTAGCGCCGCCGCAGCAGCGCCAGCTGATAGTCCCCCCGGCGGGCGTAATACGCCGTTTCCACCGTGGGGGTGGCCGAACCCAGCAGCAGCCGGGCGTTTTCCCGGAAGCAGCGGTATTTGGCAATATCCCTTGCGTGATAGCAGGGAGGATTTTCGGATTCGTAGGAGCTCTCCTGCTCCTCGTCCAGGATGATCAGCCCCAGGTTCTCCAGCGGGGCGAACACAGCCGACCGGGTACCCAGCACGATGTGCGCCTCTCCCCGGCGGATGCGCTTCCACTGGTCGTACCGCTCCGTCAGGCGCAGGCCGCTGTGCAGCAGGGCCACCTGGTCCCCGAAGTAGGCGGAAAACCGGGCCATCATCTGGGGCGTCAGGGCGATTTCCGGCACCAGGATCATCACGGACCGGCCCTGGGCCAGCAGAGTCTGGGCCAGGCGGATATACACCAGGGTCTTGCCGCTGCCGGTGACCCCCTGCAAAAGGGTGACGCCGGGGCGGCCATCACGGCACTGGGCCAGGATCTCGTCATAGGCCCGCTGCTGCTCATCGTTGAGGGTGATCTCCTCCGCCGCCGCGTCATAGTCCCGGCGGGAGATGCGGTACTCCTCCTGGCTGCGCAGGGACACCAGCCCCGCCCGCTCCAGGCTCCTGATGCCCTGCCGGGACACGCCGGTGTAGTAGCACAGCTCCTGCACCACGGCGTCGCCGTATTTGGCCAGGAAGGCCACGGCGTCATACTGCCGGGCGGCGGATTTTTTCTTCCGCTCCATCCGCTCCAGGGCCTCCTCCGGCTCCAGGGCCAGGCAGGCGATCTGCACCACCCGGTCCTGGACCTTCCGGGAGCCCTGGGGCTCCATCTGCAGCAGTCCCCGCTTTTTCAGGGCCGACAGCACCCGCCCTCCGGTCTCCCCCAGGGCGGCGCACAGGTCGTCCCGCTCCATGGGGCCGTCCTGCAGCAGGCGGCAGGCCGCCGCCTCCCGCTCCGACAGGTCCTCCGGCAGGGGCTCCCCGGTCAGGGACCACATCTCCCGATAGCTGTACCACACAGCGGCGGGCAGGATGGTGCGGATGGCGTCGTAAAACGTGCAGAAATACCGCTCCCGCATCCACAGGGCCAGGCGGATCTCCCGGTCCGTGATGACGGGCTCCCGGTCCACCACGGACCGGATGGGCTTGATGGGTTTGTCCGGCACCCCCTGCCCCAGGGCCAGCACGACCCCCTCGCTGACGCGGTTGCCCCGCCCGAAGGGAGCCAGCACCCGCATGCCCACGGCGATGTCCGTCCCCTGGGGGATCAGATAGTCGTAAGGCTTGTCAATGGCATAGGTTGCCGCCGCCACAGCCACCTTGGCGATCTGCGGCATGGCGATTCCCCCTTCTGTCCCGTCACGCCTCGTCGGAAATGGCGGTGTCGATGGACTTGGCATCGAAGCGGCCCTCGGCCACCTCGTTGATGGCCAGGGTCACGGGCTTCTCGTCCAGGGGCTCGTCGCGGCGCTGGGCCTCGATGGCGATCTGGCGGGCCCGGCGGGCCACCACGTTCACCATCATATAGCGGTTGGGAATGTACTGGGTCAGCTTGTTCATAGCGGGATAGAGCATCATAATAGCATTACCGTCCTTTATCAGAAAAAATTTTTAGTCCTTTACCAAATGCATCCGCTCGGCGGGCTTGAAGTGCTCCACGCGGAAGATATCATTGAGCTCAGCGGCGGCGCGCTCCACGTCGTCGTTGATGATGAAATAGTCGTAATCCACGGCCAGGGCCATCTCGTCCCGGGCCCGGGTCAGCCGCTGGCGAATCTTGTCGGCGGAGTCGGTGCCCCGGTTCACCAGGCGGCGCTCCAGCTCCGACCAGGAGGGCGGAGCCAGGAAGATGCGCACGGCGTCGGGCCGCTTGGCATAAACCTGCTGCGCCCCCTGCACGTCGATCTCCAGCATCACGTCCCGGCCCTGATCCAGGGCCTCGTCCACGGGGATGCGGGGGGTGCCGTAAAAATTCCCGGCATAGCCCGCGTGCTCCAGCAGCTGATCCCGGTCGATCATCTTCAGGAACGCGTCGTCGTCGATGAAGTGATAGTGTACGCCGTCAATCTCACCCTGGCGGGGTCCGCGGGTGGTGGCGGACACGGACAGAAACATGTCCGGATGCTCCCTCATGGCGCTTTTGAGCACCGTGCCC
>OLWK01001424.1_pt1 | contig 10693 bp, 6 predicted proteins | sample 1674141 | NCBI WGS metagenome assembly OLWK01 (sample SAMEA103958148, study PRJEB25191) | human gut metagenome | reverse complement strand
TCCAATCCCGGATTTGTAATCTTATTTTCGACCAATGAACTTACCATATTGCCAAACGATTTTGCCGAGTTATCCATATTTTTAGATACAGACAGCATTTTTTCAGGCTCCACTAATCCCAAAAGGATGTTATCAAGATAAATATTGTTGGTCATAATTTTTTCCGGCTTCTTCTTTAGTTTTACCTGATAACCGGTATCGTCCGTTACAACGATTGCGTTATCTTTGCCTGCAAACTTCGCAGATTGGCCAAAGTTTTCTGTTGTGCATCCGGAAAGAATACAGGCTATAACAAGCATAAGGATTAAGCGATACATATTTTCCCTTTCAAAATTAAACGAATATTACTTTACCGAGAGTATTAGCGGTGTTTTAAAACATGCTGTTTTTAAAAAGGTGACGCAGTTTTGCGCCACCTTGGGGAGAATCAAGTAATTAGAAGCGATATTCGTAGGACAAAGTCCAGTTGAACGGTTTGTCCAGATTTTCACTGACGTTGATAGAATTATCTCTGTCTAAGAGGTTGTAAAGATTTAAGGTAATACTGTTATTTTTGTCAGGATCATAGTTAATAACAGAATTCAACTTAATAATGTTTTTCAGCTTATGCAGGCTGCCGTAGGATGCATCCTCTCTATCACCCAAATAATAAAGGTTTACACCGACGCCAAGCTTGCTGTAATTGTACTTAGCGCCTGCAGTAAATTGGTATCTGGAGGATTGCTGAGTCCACTTGCCGGCATCTTTAGCCAAAGGATCCTGATAGGTTGCACCTAAATTGTATCTCCAATGTTCTCCGATTACTTTATCATATTCGAATTCAACACCGGTGTTTTTAAATTCGCCAAGATTTACCTGAATATAGGTGTCTGGATCAACTCCTGCCGGAGGAATAATGCCTAATTGGTTATATTTTTTCCAGGCAAACTTATCATCCATTCTCATTGTGAACACAGCTAATTTGCTGGAGGATGTATCGGTAATCTTCTTCACACCGGTTTCATAAGTCCAGCCCTCCTGAGGCTTCAATGCACCATTAGAACCGGTTTTACTTCTGGAGAATCGGGAATTGATTGCCGGCATTTCAAATGCCTTGCCAACGTTAATATACCAGCTGGTATTTTCATCCAGTTTATATAAGGTCTGTAATTGCGGCAGATATACATTGTGTGCGCCGTCAAAGCCGTTATTTTTTACATAATGTGCTCTTACACCGATATTAGTAGAGAACTTATCATCATATTTTTGATTCCAGGAGAAATAAGCTGCCAGGCTGTCTCTGGAAATAGCGTTGCTTCTATTGGCAATTTCTTCATAATGCTCTTTGTTGGCAGTTACACCGGTCAGTAATGTTGCTTTATCGGATAAAGTCCAGTCCTTGTTAATATCGTAGTTAATGGTGTACAGAATAATATTGCTGCTGGAACCGCTTCTTAAAACCTGTCCGTTAGGCTTATATTGCTTACCATCTATTCTTCTTCTGTTGAAGGATAAATTAGATTTGAGCTTATCCTGTTCGTTGTTATAGAGTAAAGCTACATTATCTCTTTCATCATTATAGCTATAAGAAGTTTTATTCATGCTTCCGTCAGGATTGAGATATGTCATACCGGTATTTTTAGTTTCCGTATGCATATAATTAAGCGTAAAATCTTTAGACAAATTTACGCTTGCGAACAGATTATTTTTGGTATAAGCACGTCTGTCTGTATCGAATCCTTTGTAGTTGATAGAAGAGTTCTCAAATTTTTTATAATAGTCACGGCTGAAGCTCAAAATATATTTATCACCGCTGGAAGCAACCTCATAACCCTTTTTATAGTTACCTGCTACAGCTTTAATGCTGTTGTTAATTTTTCCGGCTTTTTTGGTAATGATGTTAATAACGCCACCCATAGCTTCACTGCCATAAAGAACAGAATTAGAGCCTTTTACAACCTCAATTTTTTCTACGGCACTGATAGGAATGCCTGCGGTTGAATTGTAATTGTTCAGGTTGATAGGTGCACCGTTCAACAAAACCAAAGTACCTTTGTCTAAACCGCGGATATAGGTACGGCCCGTAGAGCTGCCATTATCGCCTTCACCGCCGGTATAGGAATAGCTTTGAATGCCAACAGTCTGCTCCAACGCATCAAATACACTTACATAACCGCGATTTTTAATTTCCTGTTCTGTAATAACTTTAGTTGTTGCAGGAACCTCAACATCACGCTTTTCTGTTCTTGTGGCTGTTACAACCATCTGGTCCAGCGAATACTCCTGCAGCTCTTCGGCAAAAGCAACTGCACTGCTGCATAAAACAGTACCGGTAATAAGGGCTGTCATCAGCATGCCCTTGGAAAAATTTGACTTCATGTTTTACTCATACTCCTTAAAAATATTTATTTTGACCACCCTTCCCCCGTCCAGTCTTGTATGGCCACGAGCTACTAAGTGCATCAAGCAAAATTGTAAGCTATACGGCAATATAGCTATAAAAAATGCGCCCTTGCTTTTATAATCAGCAAAGGCGCAAGTTGCTCTTCTGATAGTATATAAGAAAAGCTCTAATAAAATTATAATTGTTTAGAACTTTCTCTTACTTACAAATAGTATACTATATAAATTGTTTTGACGCAATATATATTCCTATTTATTATTAAATTCGATTAGGAAATTTTTCTTTCAACCACAAAAACAGTATCGGCAGCACCAACAGCGTAAATACCGTCGACGTTATCATACCGCCGATGATAACCCACGCCATGCTAACGCGCGTTTCCGAGCCTGCGCTCAGCGACAGCGCCGTCGGCAGCATGCCCACCACCATCGTCAGTGCTGTCATAAAGATAGGCTTCAGACGAGTTTTGCCTGCTTCGATTACCGCAGCCTTCGCCGTCATGCCTTCATGCATCAGCGTGAGCGTATAGTCCAACAGCAACGTGCCATTTTTCGCTACCAAACCATCCATAACCAGAATACCGATAAGTGAATACAGATTGATTGTATTATGCGTCATCAGCAAACAGAATATAGCGCCGATAATGCCAAGCGGCAGCGAAAACATACGGATGAACGGAGTAAATACCGATTCATAGAGCACTGCCAGCAGCAGATAAATCAATAGCAGTGACAGTGACAACGCCATAGCCATTTCGGCAAAGGAATCGTTCATCGTGGTCGCCTGACCGGAAAAAGCATAGCTACTCTTAAGACCTGCGGCATTGAGCTTCTGCGTCAGCTCCTTGACTACCTCGTTCAGCGGTCTGTCTGTCAGGTTGCACTGGATGTTGATGATGCGCTCCTTGTTCACGCGACGGATAGTAATCGGGCCTACGCCCTCTTCTACGTCGGCAAGGTCGCCAAGAAAGACGCTTCCTCTGCCTGTCTGCACCGGAATAGCGCGCACGTCCTCGATATTATAACCGCTACCACCCGCAAAGCGTACAGCAATATCAGTGTCATTGCCATGGTTTTGCACATCGTTCGCCAATACGCCGGCACTGCGTCCGCCGATAGCGGCGTTAAAGGACTGCGCCACATCATTGACTGTCGCGTGATAATATTTCAGCTTGTCGCGGTCTACCGTCACCTTCAGCTCCGGCATGCCTTTAACATAGGAATTTTTGATATCCTTCAGGCCTGCGGTAGAAGCAAAAATCTGCTCCACCTTAGCGGAATCAGCCACAAGCTGGTCCATATCGCTGCCCTTAAGCTCCACCTGTACCGGCGAGCGCACAAGGTTGCGACCGCCCGAAACACCGGTAACGGATGACTGAATCTCATTGACGCGCACCTTGATTTCGCCAAGATTCTGCTTGGCAAAGCTGCGGATGCCCTGTGCTACCTGCCAGACATCCTTACTTCGCTCATCGCTGCTTTTGAGCGCGATAACCAGCTTGCCCATGCTCTGTGTGGTCGTTACATTAGTCATATAATGCTCGATTTCCGGCACCTTAGCCAAATAATCCTCAAACAGCAGCAAGGCCTCGTTGGTTTGGTCAGCGTTAAAGCCCGTAGGCAGCTCAATATTCACCTGAATCGCGCTTTCGTCGGTACGCGGCATGTATTCCGAGCCAACTATACCGAGCGGCACCAGCGCCACCGCCACCGCGAAGGCTACCAGCACTCCCAGCACCAGCTTCTTCGGCTTTTCGATGCATTTGCGCAGCAGAACATCATATTTGGCAATCGTCTGCGCTTCCAAAGCATCCAGCCTGCTCCAAAGCTTGCCCTTAGGCTCCTCTACGCCGTTTTTATAAAAGCGCGAAGCCAGCATCGGTGTCAGCGTAAAGGATACGACAAGCGACATCAGCGTAGCAAAAACAATCGTCATGCCAAACTGCTTGAAGAACTGGCCTGTCGCGCTCTGCATAAAGGCAATCGGCAAAAATACCACCACGTCGCAAAGCGTCATAGCGATTGCCGCCATACCGATCTCATTACGGCCTTCCTCCGCTGCCACGTCGGCGCTTTTGCCCATCGCCAGAAAGCGATGGATATTCTCCAACACAACAATGGAGTCATCGACAAGAATACCGATACACAGCGCCATACCCATAAGTGACATCATATTGAAGGTAAAGCCTGCCAGATACATCAGGAAGAAGGTTGCAATAAGTGAGGTCGGAATGGCAATCATAACTGCCATGGACGACTTCCAGCCACGCAGGAACAGATACAAAACAAGTCCTGTAGTCACAAGACCTTCGAGCAGCGTTTTTAGCGTATTGCTAAGGGAATCGCGCACAAAATGCGACTGGTCATAGACAACAGTAAAAACGTAGTCCGGATAATCCTTGCGCAGAGTTTCCAGCTGCTGCAGTACGCCATCTGCTGTGTCGACGATATTGGCACCGCTGGCCTTATAAACCTCCAGTGATACCGCCTCGTTACCGTCAACACGGCTATAGGCCACAGCACGCTTATCCTTGGCCTGCACGTTGGCCACCTGCCCCAGCTCGATATATCTGCCGCCTGCACCCTTAAGCTGCAGATGCTGAATCTCCTCCGGAGCCTTATACTGCGCCTGCAGACGCACGGTTTTTTCCAAAGCATCGGTATAGACGGAGCCGGAAGAAACAATAACGTTTTCCTTGCGCACCGCCGTAATAATATCCTGCAGCGTCAGTCCGTAATAATTGAGCTTATCCTTATCAACCTCGATTGCGACTTCCTTGGTACGACCGCCGGTAACGTCAACATCAGCTACGCCGGCTGCCTGCTGCAAGCGCTCCTTAAAGCTGCTGTCTGCCAAGGCAAAAATATCGTCCAGGTTATCCTTAGATATCGCCGCAATCTGGATAATCGGATATTCTTCGGAAGAACGCTTGAGCACTGCAGGCTCATCAATATCCTCCGGCAGATTCTTACGGATACGGCTGACTTTTTTCGTTGCCTCGATAGCCACCATATCAGCATCAGCCTGACTGTCCAGCTCGACAAAAATCTCCGCACGTCCGGGACGTGTAGCGGAACGCACTTGCTTAAAGTGCGAAATTGAGGACAGCTCGTCCTCAATCGGCTTCGTCACCTGCTGTTCAACGGATTCCGTACTGGCGCCCGGATAGTTGACAATTACGCTGATAAATTTAGAGTCCACGTCCGGCAGCAGCTCCACGCCAATGCGAAAGAAGCTGATAAGACCGAGGACGCAGACTAATATGTAAATCATGCAGATACCGATAGGCCGTTTAATAGAAAAGCGTGTAATATTCATTACTTCGCCTCCTCCTTGGCCACCTCAACCACCATGCCGTCACGCAGACGCGCAAGATTATCAAGGATAACCGTTTCGCCTATCTTCACACCCTGCACTATTTCAATACTTTCATTATTACTTGCACCGGTAGTAACAGGCTTTTTCAGAGCCTTATTACCCTTGCCCAGCACATAGACAAAATATTTGCCATCCCGTTCGAGAACGGCATTTTTAGGTAAATATATAGTGGATGGCTTTTGCAGAAAACGCAATTCACCCTTGGCAAACAAGCCTGCCTTTACGTTGGAGCCAGGCTCATCCAGCCTGATGCGGAGGGTAAACTTGTTTGTTTCCCTGCTTCTTACAGGGCTCACATAAACAACAGTACCCCGGCATATTTCGCCAATCGCCTCCAGCTTCAGCTCGACCTGCGTGCCAACGGTCACAGAAGCAGCCTCGGCCTCTGTAATATCGCAGTCCACTGTAAAACCACTGTCATCTAAAAGGGTAAGCAGCCTGCTCCCTGCAGGCGCATAGCCACCCACTTCTGCATCGCGGTAGGTAATAATACCTGCGCGTGGTGCCTTAAAAATCAGATCGTGATACTTGTTTTGCGCAATAATGTACTCCTGCTCACGTCTGGCAGCAATCTGCTCCTGACGGTAGACCTGCGACGGTGTGCCATCATAGCTTTCCTGCTGCGCCAAAGCATCGTACTGCGCTTTTTTATTAGCCAGCGTCTGCTCCATACTGTCCAGCTCAGACTTGGAAACAGCGCCCTGCGCATACAACTTGCGGTAACGCTCCGCGTTGACCTGCGCCAGCTTATAATCAGCCTCATAGCGAGTAAGGCTGGTGCTGTAGCTCACATCCGTAGTTGCCGCATTAGCTCCGGCCTCGGCATAGCGTGCCTTGGCCTTGAGCATTTCGGCGCGGGCATCATCAAGATGCTGCACCAGGAGGATATCTCCGGCCTGCACCTTGCTGCCCAAATCCACATTAATCTCATCGACGATACCGGCATACTTATTGACGATATCAATCTGTGCCTTGGCCTTGAGCTGTCCAAAAAGATTAATGCTTTTATACAATGGTCGTCTGCTCACTACCTGCGTGTGCACAATAGGTTTCATTACTGCTTTTTTTGACGTAGACTGGTTGGAGAGATGCCTGAGGCCCAGTGTCAAAGTAATGCCTATCACACAGATAGCAAGCAGACTAAGGAGTTTGTGTTGTAATATATAGTTTTTTGCCTGAGTAAAATCGGGGCGCAGCATTATTTCGCTGCTGCCTGAGCATCAGCAGCTACGGCCTGTTGGCAGACTTCCAGCATAGCCTCAGCAAAGCTGCCTGCCGGAACCGGAACAAACTTCAGCTCCTTAGCCTGATGGCTCAGCAGAGTTTTCTTGCTGCCATATACATCCATCGCCTCTACGCCGTAGGTTTTATCCTGCAGATTAAAGGTCATAATTATTTCGCAGTACTGCACCTTCTCTTTTTTAGCCAGAGAAGCCTTGTATTTTTCATTGAGCTTTTTCAGCATATCCTTATCGGTAAAAACGGTTTTCGTCAGCACGGAAATAATATTTTTATCGGGCAGGCCGTTAGTAACCTTGCTGAAGGTCATAGAATCCATATCGTAAGCATAAATACCTACGTTATTTTCTACAACAATAGACCAACGTGCCTGCTCCTGTTCTTCTTCGCTCGGTTTAGGCATCATGCTGATTTCCCAGTTCATACCCTCCTGAGTTGCAGGCTTCTTGTCTGCATCCGCAGCAAAAGCGGTTGCACAGCAAAATAAAGTCATCAATAAAACAATCAGCTTTTTCATGAAAACTTCACTCCTTTATATTTCAATATACCTATTAGTATACTATACTCTTATCTTTAATTCAAATTTCTTACAATATGAATTATATTTTCCTTAGACAGCTTCTGCAGCGTATAATAATTGGCCTGCATGGCGGCGGCAACCTTCTTTGCCAGGCCCAGCTTGATAAAACCGCTTTCCGTATCAATCACTACTGAAGTAATTTTAGCCTTAGCGATTTTTTCAGCAATGCTGATTGCTGCTGCTACAGGATCCTTTTCGCCCTCGTGCACGGCATTCGCGCGTCCGTCGGTAACAACGATCAGAAGCGGCTCCAGCTCACTGTCACGCTTGTTCATCATTGCCAACGTCTGCAGTGACAGCGCCAGTCCGTCAGCCAGCGGCGTTTTGCCACCGGTCGGCATTTCTGCCAGACGCTTCTGCGCCAGGTCCACGCTACGTGTAATCGGCAGCAGCATATCTGCCTTATCGCGACGAAAGGCAATCATGCCTACGCGGTCACGCTTTTGGTACGCCTCCTGCAGCATGTAGAAAATGGCACCCTTAACGGCGCGCATACGCTCACGTGCACCCATGGAACCGCTGGCATCCACCGCAAACAGGAAGGTGTTGCCGATGCGTTTTTCGCGCACCTTCTGGCGTAAATCCTCCTCCTTGATGTTCAGCGCACAGCCGTTATCCTCACGCAGGCGCTGATAAGGCGCTGCCGCGCGGATGGTTGCGTCAAAGGCCAGGTCCGTAACCTTGCTTTTAGGCTGTTCGGCGCGCACGTAACGTCCCTGCTTCAGGTCAGTCTTGGTCACGCTGCGTTTGCCGCTACCACGGCGCACATTGCGGTCCTTGCCCAAATCCAGCAGCATCTTCGGCAGGCGGAAGCTTTTGTCAATATCGGCAAGCTGCTCCTCCGGTGCCAAGTTGTTATCATTACGCTCCTGCTGCTGCTCGTCCTCGTCGCTTTCGTCGTCCTCGTCCTCATCGTCGGAAGCATCGTCATCTTCGTCATCTTCGTCATCATCGCCGTTATCCAATGGCGGTGGTGGCGGCAGCTGGTTATCTTCGTTGTCCTCGTCGTTATTATCATCGTCAGGATTATCTTCGTTATCCTGCTCGTTTTCTTCTTCGTTTTGGTTATCGTCCTGTTGCTCCTGCTCCTCGGGCTGTTGCTCTGGCGGCTTACGCATACGGTGCGGCAGCACGAACTGCGCTGCCTCCTCCACGTCCTTCGGCAGCACGTAAGTGCGCCCCGCCAGGGCGGCGATAGCGCGCGCAGCCTCGAGCAGATAAATTTCCGCACGATGGCCGGCACAAAAGGCCTGCGAGCACAGCTGAGCGGCAAGCATCAGCATCGCATCGCTCACCTCAACCTGCGGCAGCAGCTCACGCGCTGCCTGCACCTTCGCTGCCAGGGCAGCGGTTTCTTCCGCATACTGCTCACAAAACGCAAGGGTATTGTTACTATATGCTAAGGCACGTTGGATAACCTCCACGCGCTGACCGATATCCTGCAGTGCCTGCATATCTGCGTACATACCGAAACGGTCCAGAATATGTCCGGGCAGAGTGCCCTCCTCCGGATTCATCGTAGCAATAACGGTCGTGCGCACCTCATGGCTGCAGCTGATACCGTCACGCTCTACATTGTTGATGCCTGCGCTGTTAGCATCCAATGCCGCAGTCAGCAGCTCCTGACGCAGCAGATTAGCTTCATCAATATAAAGAATATTATCCGTAGCACGTGCCAGAATGCCCGGTGAAAAGCGTTTTTCGCCCAAGCTCACGGCAGCCTCCAGGTCAATGCTGCCAAAAAGCATATCCTCTGTTACATTCAGCGGCAACGTCAGCATCCTTTGCGCACCAATCAAACTCTGCACACTGCGGGCCAGCACGGATTTTGCCGTACCCTTGGCACCGCCTATGAGCAGGCCGCCTGCTCTGCGGTTGACCAGAGCAATGAGCAAGGCCTTTTTTGCCTCCTCCTGCCCCACCACCGCAGCAAAGGGATAAAGATTATTTTTAAGCATAGTCAACGCTCCTTAGGCTTCGGCAGCCAAAAAGCTCTCTACCTTATTCCAATCCAGCTCGCCCTCTTCAAACGGACGACGGCGCATACGGTGCGGCAGCACCAGCTTAGCTGCTTCCTTCAGGTCATCAAGGTTAGCCTGCTTGCGGCCGTTGAAGGCAGCCAAGGTCAGCGCTGTCTTGATAACGGTAATATCTGCACGGTGACCGTCTACACCCAGCTCAACAGAAAGCTTAGCCACAGTTTCCAGCAGCTTGTCATCAATAGTTACCTCCGGCAGCAGCTTGCCGGCAGCGATAATTTTTTCTGCCAGCTCCTCCTGCGCTTCCTTATAGCCTGCAATGAAGCTCTCAGCATCGTTTTCATAAGCCAGACGGCGTTTGATTACCTCTACGCGCTGCAGCGGGTCATGCTCGCCGGTAACGACAACGCTCAGACCAAAGCGGTCCAAAAGCTGCGGGCGGATGTCACCCTCTTCGGGGTTCATAGTGCCAACCAGCACAAAGCGTGCGGGGTGGGAATAGGAAACACCCTCGCGTTCAACGGTGTTTACGCCCATAGCAGCGGCATCCAGCAGCACGTCTACAACGTGGTCATCCAGCAGATTGATTTCATCTACATATAAAATGTTGCGGTTGGCCTGCGCCAAAATACCGGGTTCAAACTTTTTCTCACCATGCTTAATCGCATGCTCAATATCCAATGTGCCGACAACGCGGTCCTCTGTAGCACTTACAGGCAACTCAACCACGCGCATGTTGATGGTTTCCTCCGGCAATGTGCCCTCTGCCTGCAGCTTGGCAGTGCAGTCATCACACAGCTGGCTGCTGTGCGGGTCACAGTGGAAGCGACAGCCGTGCACAGCCGCCATCGGCGGCAGCAGCTCGGCGAGAGCGCGTACAGCAGTGGATTTGGCCGTGCCCTTTTCACCTTTAATCAAAACACCGCCTAAAGCCGGGTTGATAACATTCAAAATCAAGGACAGCTTCATTTCCTCCTGTCCTACAATCGCAGTAAAAGGATATACAGCAGTACGTTTCATTTATATTCCTCCGTTTATTAAAAAGAACTATCAATAAAATATGTATCTAATTATACAGTGTCTACTAGGTATACACGCAAGCGATTTAGGGAAAAAATTTATGCATCGCCGCGT
>OLWK01001420.1_pt1 | contig 10699 bp, 2 predicted proteins | sample 1674141 | NCBI WGS metagenome assembly OLWK01 (sample SAMEA103958148, study PRJEB25191) | human gut metagenome | reverse complement strand
AAAGGCGGGGCGGACAAACCGAACCGACACGAACAGGAGGAGAAAAGCCAATGAAAAAACGAATACTTAGCATACTGCTCGTCTGCTGCATGGTGCTGACCATGCTGCCGACAGCGGCGTTTGCAGCGGTGAGCGATTCGCTGGGCAACACACCCGAGGAAAATCAGGCGATTTTGGAGCAGCTCTCCGCCCTGACTGGCGGTAGCAGCGACCAGGTGCTTTCCATGCTGAACGCTTTGGGGCTGCTGGATGAAGACGGCAATTTCAAGGTGGATCAAACCATCACGCTGGACGGCCAGGTGTTGACACTGGCGGCTGTCATGGAGCTGCTGGAAAATCCCGCCACGGATCTCACCCGTATAGCCGACGTGGATGGGACTCCGGTGGCGCTGGGCGATTTGAAGACCATGATCCAAATCGAACAGGAGCTGCAGCGGATCAAGGACACCTATTTCTCCGGCAGGGAGTTTACCGGGGAAGCTCTGGAGAATCTCAATAGCCTGATGGAGCAGCTGGAGCTGCAGGGCATCAGTTTGCAGTATTCCGCCTCTGCCACAGCGCCTGTGGGCGTTGAGACGGTGGATATGAGCGGCATGATGAGCCAAACGCTGGAGAATCTCGCAAACAACACTTGGAGCTCCGGGACTTTTACTGTATACAGCGGAAAACCGGTCGGCTTTTCCTACCGCATTCAAAAAGGCCAGCTCAGCGAGTATATCACCGGTGTGGAGGTCTCGATAGGCGAGACGAGTGAGGTCGTCGAGCAAAGCGACGGGTCCTACAAGCTGACCTATGACGTAGGCTCGACTTTCAGTTTAGGTGGTTGTAAAATCACTGTCAAGGTTACAACCAAAGGAGGGAACCCAGCCTGGCTCGAGAATTCTTATTCCTATGGCGACCTGCTGGGGATGATCGAATTTTACGATGCGGAAAATCTGGTGTTCTATGACGGCGCCGCTTATACCGACCACTGTCAGCTCAAGCTAATAAAGACGGTTGACGCCCCCGCAATAAAAACATCAATGACCGCGCCGGGCTATGTTGAAGAAGTCAAAAATACAGACGTATTATATGATGATTTGTTTATTCCTTTGCTGGCAGAAGGATACACTGGCGGCAGTGCCGACAATCCGGACTTCGTTGCGCTAAGCGATACCATCAGAATTCTGGAGGGTGCCCGCAATTCGGTGCGTCCCAGCGGCTCCTCCCCATTTTATCAACCATACCAAATCGACGCCAGCATCAAGTTTAGCTGGGATACCGACGTAGAAGCCTATACTGGCCCTGCGCCGTATGGCAATAGCGCCACACGACCCTATGCCCCGTTCTGTCTGACGGAGTACAAGTTCAATGGAACACCTCTGAAGATCAGCGGCGGCGGAAAGAAACCGGAGGACTGTACGATTAACAAGGGCGAAACGGTCAACATCTCCCTGCAGTCTACCACTCAAAACAGAGGGGATCAGCAGTACTGGCTACCCTTCGAACTGTATCTGAAGAATGTAAATAGAGATATCCTAAATTCCACCACCTCCGCCGAGACCAGCAACGCCACCGCCAAGCTGTTGGACTCGGACGCCCCCATCATTCAAAGCGTCACGGCCCCGGCGGGAACCTATGCCAGCGGACAGCACGTGCCCATCACAGTTACCTTTAATGAGTTCGTGGATCTTAGAAACGCCCGCGTGGCCATCAATGGCAAAGAGTATACCGCCGCTGAGCTCTCCATGAACAACTACGGTGTCACGGCAATGCTCTGGTACCCAGTGCAGGATACGGATGCCACCACGGTCACCGTCAATGATATGACCGGTGTGAAAGATGTTTTCGACAATATGCTGGATACCACACTCTATCAAAGCAACTCGATTGCCGGCGCCAAGCTGAAGAGCGTCTTGATGCGCAACGCCCCCACCGCACTGACCGCCGACTACGCCAACGGCAAGGCATCGTTCACGATGCAGGCCAACATGGCGCAGGCCTACAAGACCGTATACAGCAATTATCACACCCCGGAAGGCACAGAGCCGAAGGAAGCCCCTTTCCGCCTCGAGCTGAGGGACGACTCCGCGGTTGAACCAATCCATCTGCAGGTCTATCTGGACACAGAGAACGAAGCCTTCACCATTAGCGACTATGCAATCGCACCCTCTGCTTCCGACCGCACCTACACGGTGACGCTGCAGGCCAACGAGGGCACGAAAGACGCGCCTAACTGGGTGAATGTTCTTCCCCTGACCCGGCAGTTCACGGTGACAAAGAAAGTTTCCGCGCACACGGTGACCATCGTCCCGGAAGCGAATGACGCCGACTATACGATTTCCCTCGGCGAAACCACCCGCCCCACGCTTCAGGCCGAGGTTTTGGGGGAAAGCGGTGAGACGGCCAGCTACACCACCGGCAAATGGAGCAGCAGTGACTCGCTCATTGCCACAATCGACGAGGATACCGGCGTTGTTGCCACCACAGGAACCAAGGTGGGAGCCGTCACCTTTACCTTTACGGCGGACAACGGGACTGAGGACGCTGCCGATGATGTGAAGGGCGAGTCAAAGCCCTATACCGTGACGGCAGGCGATTCCCTGGCACTGGTGATTCCCGGCGGCGCGTCCATCGTGACGCGGGTAAATCAGCCCGCCACCGTGCTGTGGAGCTCCAACGCCGCGCTGATGGCACCGGACAAAGAGTTCAATTACAGGATTGACCTGTATGAGGGCAACTACGCGAATGAGGCGGCGCTGAGCGGCCGCAAGCCCGTTGCGACTTATACCGCCGGCAAGGATAAAAACAGCGTGCGGATCGGGGAGAATGTGCTCTCCAAGCTCTCCAACGGCAATACCCCTGCCTACACGGTATTGGTTTCCATGCCGCACCCCAACGCCGGCGGTGAGGACGTCCGCCTGTCGGCACTTGCCTGGATCATCGTGCAGGCACCACCTGCCACAGCCAAGCTGACACCGCCCCAGAGCATTTACCTCAAGGATACCGACGGCGCCGTCAATATCGACTGGTCGGTGGAAAACACCACTGAGGGCGCCCCTTTGCAGCCCACGCTGACCATCACCCGGGTCACAGAGGACAACACCACCAAAGTGGTGGACAGTGAGCGCCTATCCGGCACCTCCGGGAGTGTCTCCCTGTCATTACAGAGTGTGAAAGCCGGCAATCTGAAGGACACCTATCAAGTGGTTTTGAGCGTGGAGAATCCTGGTGAGGAATCTCCCAGCACCGACTCCTTCCCCCTGTATGTCTACGATGCCGACGCACTGAAGGTGCAGGACGACAAAGGACACACGATTTCTAAGCTGACCATGGACAATACCTCCAAGGTCAGCGGCAGCCTGCCCACCGTTACAGCTGAAATTTTGCAGCTGCGCCAGGAGTTGGGGCTGATCGAGTACATAGGCATCAACTATGACGAGTACGGATGGAACTCCTTTAAAGACGGCATCCGGTGGCTCTCCAGCAACAACAATGCCATTTCCGTCAACTACAAGCAGGGCGGACTGTATGAGGACATCAGAAACTTCTCCTTTGATTCCTACCTTCCCGAAACCAAAATGGCGCTGTCCGGCTTGGCCAACGGCACCGCAACCGTCACGGCTACCCATGCCGCCACGGGCATGAGCGCCGCCGTACAGGTGACAGCGAAAACGCTGCAAAATAAGTTCTATCTCTTCCAGCTGACGCCTGCAGCGGAAACTACGCTGCAATACACCGACGGCAAAGGTGTGCCCAAAACGGTCACGACCAACAGTGAAGGCGTGCTGGCGCTTTACGAACCCAACGGAATCGCCAGTGAGGTGTCTCTGCGGTCCGGCTCCGGCGCGGATATTTATCTGGGCACCATCTATAAAGAAAATCTGCGTTCCGGCGAGCGGGATGCCACAAAACTGCAGCTTTATCCCTTGAATACCTTCAGCCTTCGGCGAGTCGCCCGGGCATCTGTGACGCTCATCACGCCGGGCGGCGATCCGCTGGCGAACAAGACGGTGACCGTTCGTGGCGGCGTTTATAAAAACGGAGGCTACTGCGAGACAGCTCTGCTGGGCTCCAGGGCAGGAGCACTTGTCAGCGGCATCACCGGCGACACCTATACCACGGATGCGGCGGGAAATATAACCGTCTATCTGGATTCCACCCAGTTCTGGTCGGCCGAAAAGGGCGAGAGCAACACCACGGCGCTTTCCGCTCTGGATCAGCTGGAGTACATTCTGGAGATCAGCGCAATTGACGGCGACAAGTACTATCCGCTGCTGCTGACCGTCAACGGCAAGCTGGGCGTGGACGATGTAATGCGCACCGCAGAGGGCGTTGTCTCTCTGGAGCGCGTGCCGGAGGGGGAGGAAAACAAACCCTTCATTGTGGCGCAAAGCGTTGATTACGGTCTTGCCAACGGTCAGAAGGTGGATGTTCGCAACTCGACTGGGAAGATTGGCCCTAACAGCAGCTTTAAAACAGCAACCCTGCACACCACCATGTTCCTCTGGGGCGAGAAGATTGCCAACGCGCGGAATTACAGTCTCAAGCTGGCGGACGAATACGGCGTTCTTCCTGCCGCCCAGAGCAGCAGTACCAAGCAGTATCCCTTCTCATCCATCCCCGTAGCGGAAAACGATCTGACCCTCACCGAGGCCACCATGACCACCTCTGGATGGATCGCCGACGGCAAGGATGTGGGTATGAAAACGCAGCTGAGCCTGAACGGCAGCCTGCTGCAGGAGAAAATAATGCCCTTCCGGGTCGTTGATCTGACCCGAGTGCCCAAGGTGACAGAGGATGACCGCGTCACCGGTATTCTGGCGACGATGGGATCCTCCAGTGGAGTGAATCAAGTCGACTTTGGCGGAGTGGGCGATAGTAACATTCTCAAGGTGCTGACCGGACGGCTGGATGATCTGAGCGGTCCGGTGGACACTTCCGTGTTCAAAATGATTATCACCCCCAGCGAAGATCCCTCCGTGTTCCGTGCCATGATTTGGGCCGGGTACAATACGCTGGAGATGGAGGACATGGACTATTCCGAGGACGGCGTGGCCTTGGGTGCGAATGTGCTGACGCAGAACCTGGAAGTGGGCGTGCCCGGGACCGGGGATCTGAGCCAGATGGCCCAGGGCACCTATGATCCCAAGGGGGACTACAAAACCAACTCCATAGCCGACAATGTCACCAGCACGGATCTCAACTTGCAGTTGGAGGGCTTTTACGAAGCGGAGATCCGCTATAACGCCGAAAAAAAGGAGTGGGAGGTTTTCACCGTAGGCGGCGGCTTTACCGCCGGCGTTGGCGTGGGCTTCACCTTCAGCGTGAACGCCATGGCTGGCCCCGTGCCGTTGACAGCAACCTTTGAGCTGGGTGGTGCCATTCAGCTGGATTTCCGTACCGCAGTGCGCTACGGCCGGCAGGGCGAGGGTACAGAGCTTGCCTGGAGCGATCCCACGGCCACGGCAGTGAATGACTTTTTGACCACGCTGCGTATCAACGCCTATGTCCACGCGTTTGGCGGCATTGGCTTTGACTATTCGGTCGTGGCGCTGAAGATCGGCCTATTCGGCAATTTGGATGTGGACAGTCAGAATAAGTTCCTTTCCCGCACCTATCTTGCCGACGAGACAAAGCGCCAGATCAACGGTCAGGCCCTGGGGATCCAAAGCGAAGTGGGAATCAAATTTGTGGCCAGCTTCCTGTTTATCTCCTACGAGGCGGTGATCGCCTCCGGAACCCTTGAAGGCACCAAGACTTTTAATGACTGGAAAACAATCGACAACTACTGGAATAACGCCACCAGTGGGCTGAACCTTGCCTCGCTGCGGATGGCGGCGGCCCAGAGCGGAATGCAGGTGGCTTCTGGCAGTGCAACGCTCCAAAGCCGGGACTATCTGGAGCAATATGCCCGTACCTGGGGCCAGCCCCAGCAGCGGATGATGCTGTTCTCTCTGAACTCCACCAGTGGGCTGGAAAACATCCAGACCAATGCCAACCCCACATCCTATCCACAGCTCAGCGATGACGGGAAGGTATTGGCCTACATCAACGACGGCAACAGCAGCAGTATTTACGACAGCCGGGCGCATTTCTCCACCCTCAATGGCGGCGTCTATACTCCCTCCAGTGAAATTGACGATCCCACAGGGTTCCCCGGCTACGGCGACACGAGCGTTTCTTTGTCCGGCACTGGCAGCTTCGCGGCGGCGGCTTGGGTTCGCATGGGCACCGACCTGCCGGGTAAAAATGCCGGTGATCCCGTGACATTGGAAGAGCAAAACCTGCTGATGAACAGCACTGAGATCGTAGTGTCCGTCTATAACGGCACAACCTGGACTTCCACCCGCCTAACCAACGACGGCACGCCGGATCTGGCCCCAGCCACGGCAGTGGGCGGCGACGGCAAAGCCATCGTGTTCTGGCGCAGCGTCTACACCCCCGATCCCGGTACGCAGGGCAGCAACAACCTGCTGAACTTCACGACCAGAGATTGTATCATGTACAGCTGCTATGACAGCACTAACGGCACCTGGAGCAAGGCAAAAATGCTTTATAACGGTGCTACTGGCAGCGTGAAGGCGTTGCAGGCGGCCATGCTGCCCGACGGAACCGCTATGGCGGTTTACTCGCTGGACCGCAGCGGAACCGGAGATACCTCCGCCTACGAGATCGCCTATTGTACCGTGGCTGCTGACGGAACTCCCGGTACAGCCATGCTGGCGACCTGTGACAGCAATCTTGACGAAAACCCCCAGGTCGTTGCAGCCAACTTCGGCAGCGGGGATGACCGATTTGTCATCGGTTGGCACAGTGTCCGAGACGGCAGCAGCGATATTCAGCTGTTGGCTGTGGACGGCAGAGGCACCATGTCCAACAGTTTCCCAGGCTCTTTGTCTGCCTTGACCAGCAGCGGCAACGCCGTCGTGGGCGGAGACTTCCGCTTCGCTTCCCTCAGCGGGGATCATCGCAGCCTCAATGATCTTACCATCGTCTGGAATGAGACTGTCAATAACGCCAACGGCGCGGTAGATCACGGCATTTTGAAGGCGGCCAAGCTGCGCTATGCCACAAATACCTACACTCTGTCCGCACCATTGGAACTGGCAGAGCTGCCGGATCGCACGCTGGCTGACCACTTTGATGCCTATGTCAGCGGCAGCAATCAGGTGCAGGCTGCCATTCAGGCCACCCGGTATGACGATGAAAACCCGGAGGTAATCGGCGGCGTGACCGTTCCGGGTGAGGAAACGATCCTCTATACCGCTACTTCTGATTTTGTCACCGATGCGGTGGCAGTGGAACAGATCGGTGTGGATTATGCAACGCTGGCGTTGAACAGCCTGACACCCATTCGCTTTACCATCCGCAACACCGGGCTGAACGATGTGACAAACCTAACGGTCAGCCTTGGCAGCGGGGAAACCGCCACCCTTACGGAAAAACTGCTGCCCAATGAAAGCACCACCCTTACCGTCTGGCACCATGTGAAGGACCGCGTGACCGACCCGAGCTATACCATCACCGCCGCCGGCGGCATCAACGAAAACGGCACAGTGTATCTGGATTATCCCGACATTGGCATCTCGCAAATGGAAGTGATTGCGGAGAGCGCCGGCAAGCGCACGGTGCGCATGACCCTCTATAATTCCTCTGCCGCCACGCTGGCCGGCGGAAAGAACCGCGAGGTGAAGCTTGCGTTCTATGCGGATGATCTGCATACCAAGCCTGCAGAGGTAGCCTGCACCACAAACGGCGTATCGGTTAGCGGTAATGAAATCACCATTTCCGAAGACAGCGCCCTCGCCCGCATCGATCAGGGAACCTTTACACTGGACCTGACCTATGATCTGGGCGAGTATATGACATCCATTGGCAAAACCGAGATCCCCAATGTGGGTACCTATCTGTACGCCGAGGCGTGGGCGGAAGGCAAGATCGGTGGAACGGGAGGCAATCAGCGCCTGCCGGAGTATGACGGCAGTGACAGCGAGGCCAGCGTCCATATGACCGGCGCACTGGCCCGCACCGGAGAGCAGCTGACGATGGATGTGACACAGGGGAACGACGGCAACGGTCACAGCACCGCCGCCATTACCCTGCGCAACAACTGCCTGCAGTCTCAGACTAGCGCAGAGCTGGTGGCCACGCTGCTGGATGCTGCCGGGACCGTTCTGGAAACGAAAAAGACCAGTATTGGCGGTGCCATCTCCGGGGAAACCTTCCAGACGGAAACCGTCACCTTCTCCCGGCTTGGCACCCGCGTAGTGGTGCGAGCCGCAGTGCCCGGTAATGACCTTCTGACCTTTGAAGGTCTGGCAGTGGGGCTCGGCGATTTTACCGCCAACGGAACGAACTATACCTATACGCTGCAAAATGATAGCGGAGCAACATCTACGCTAGTCACAGCGGTGTCTGGAAACGGCGAGCCCGTGAGCATCAACGGACAGGCTCTGTCCACCGGCGGCAGCGCAACCGTTGCCATCCCCAACAGCGGCACAACCGACATTGTCGTGGGAATCGGTGCTAAAACCTACACGCTGACGATTCTGCGCAATAGCGGCACAGGCGGCGGTGAGCATACTCACAGCTACGGCAGCGAGTGGAAGTACGACGCCGGCAACCACTGGCATGAGTGCTCCTGCGGAGATAAGGCCGATAAGGCGGCGCACGACTTCAAGTGGGTTGTTGACAAGGAAGCGACCGCAACGCAAAAGGGTTCCAAGCATGAGGAGTGCAAGGTTTGCGGCTACAAGAAGGCGGCAGTTGAGATTCCGGCTACCGGCTCCACAACAAAACCGACCGATCCTACGCAAACCAACCCGCAGATCGGCACGATCATAAAGGATGCAGCAGGCATTTTTAATTATCGGATCACCGGAACCGATACGGTTGAGGTCAAAAATATGACGGCAAAGGGAAAGAGAAAAAAAGCAGTCAAAATCTCCAAAACCATAAAAGTGAACGGCAGGACCTTAAAGGTCACCGGCATTGCGGCGAATGCATTTAAGGGAAATAAAAAAATGACCTCCGTGACGATCGGCAGCAATGTGAAAAAGATCGGCAGCGGTGCATTTATGAACTGCAGGAACCTGACCCGGGTTACGGTAACTGCAAAGGGTCTGACCAGCATCGGCAAAAATGCGTTCAAGGGCGACAGGAAATTAAAAACAGTGAACCTGAGAAAGGTGAAGGCTCTGAAGAAGGTAGGCAAGGGTGCATTTAAGGGAATTTCGAAAAAAGTGACGGTGAAGGTGCCGAAGCAGAAAAAGAAAGCCTACAGCAAGCTGCTGAAAAAAGCAGGCATTGCAGCGGGTAGAATCAAGTAGCATAGAACGGGCACCGCAGTGATCGGCATCACCGTTTACAGCAAAAAGAAGAAAGAAAACGCTGAATAAATCAGCTGCGAACCTTTGAGCAAAGGGCGGTGACGGACATTTCCGTCATCGCCCTTTCGCATGGACTGGAGAAGAACCACATGATGCAGGATTATCAATCGAACCGCCCCGTCAGGCAGCAACCGCCGGGACGATTCCCGAACGAGTCAGATCGAACGGTAGAGAGAATCAGAAAAAGGAAGAAAAAACAGACGCAGCGCCGTATGGTGCTTTGCGGTGCGATCGCCGCACTGGAACTGCCCTCCATATCCTACGATTTCACCTATACCATCGACGGCAACAAGCTCATGATCGATTACGCCAACGAGTCGGTGCGGGATTCCGACAGTCACCTGTTCACGCTGCCGGAGCTGAAAAGCAATCTGTATGTTTCCGAGAGAGTAAAACCGCTGAACGAGCAGATTTACTATTTGGTAGATAATATCAATACGGCAATCAACCGCGGGAAGCAGATTTCGTTCCGGTACTTTCACTACGACCAACATCGAAAAGAAGTCCCCAATAACGATGGAAAGTCTTTAGGATATCTATAGGAATCGGGCGGGCGCCATTGCACCAGCGGCTGTACATCGTCGTGTCATCTGCGATTAATTCCGAAGCTGTCAGAGTATCATCCAGATATGCAGAGAACAGACTGCGTACAAGCTGAGTACCTTGGTATTGGACAGACGAAAGCAAGAGAATTGCTTTCCAATCCGGCCAATGGTTTCACGGTAAGAATCGGTAACAGACTATATGCTCATAAGGGCAGATTAGACCACTGGTTACTGAATCAGATTCTTTCATAAATAAGAACACGGAGGAGTTTCAAAATGAGAATTCAATTTTTGAAACGGATTGATAATTGTAAGGTTTTATGGTAGAATAGGGACGATATTTGGAATCCTTCCTATTCTACACTTAGGAAGGAGGCATAAATGGGTAAATCCCTTAATGGTAAAGAATTAGGTAAAGGCGTGAAAGCCTTATAAACAGGAGGTTTTAAGATAAATGGAACAGTATAAACAGGAATTTATCGAATTTATGGTGGAGAGTCAGGTTTTGAAATTTGGCGATTTCACTTTGAAGAGCGGACGGAAATCTCCTTTCTTTATGAATGCGGGAGCATATGTTACAGGAACACAGCTTCGTAAGCTGGGAGAGTATTATGCGAAGGCAATTCATGACAACTTCGGACTTGATTTTGACGTATTGTTTGGACCGGCTTACAAGGGAATTCCCCTTTCAGTAGCAACAACCATGGCGATCAGTGAATTATACGGAAAGGATATCCGTTACTGCTCAAACCGTAAGGAAGTGAAGGATCACGGAGACACCGG
>OLWK01001417.1_pt1 | contig 10717 bp, 8 predicted proteins | sample 1674141 | NCBI WGS metagenome assembly OLWK01 (sample SAMEA103958148, study PRJEB25191) | human gut metagenome | reverse complement strand
TGGCCGCGGCGCGGACCTCCTCATCGGTGGCGTCCAGCTTCCCGTAGCGGATGTTCTCCCGGACGGTGCCGGAGAACAGGTGGGGGTCCTGGAGCACATAGCCGATGCTGCTGTGGAGCCACAGCTGGCTGCGCTGGCGGTAGTCCACGCCGTCGATGAGAATCTGGCCCTCCGTGGGTTCGAAGAACCGGCAGGCCAGGTTCACCAGGGTGCTCTTACCCGCGCCGGTTTCGCCCACGATGGCCACGGTAGACCCCTGGGGAATGTGCAGGGAGAAGTGCTCCAGCACGTTGCCGCCGCCGTCGGGATAGCGGAAGGTCACGTCCCGGAACTCGATCTCGCCCCGGATGGGCTCCCAGTTCTCCCGCTTGGGGTGGAAGGCGTCGCCGTACTTCTCGATGACCTCCGGGGCGTCCTGAATCTGGGGAGTCTTGTCCATCAGGTCCATGACCCGCTCGATGGAGGCCTGCAGGGAGATAAACTCGGCGATGTTGGCGGCGGTCATCTGGATGGGCTCGAAAATGCCCACGGCGTAGGTGGTGAAGGTGGAGAGGGTGGCCAGCTCCAGCAGGTGATCGGAGACCATATAGCCGCCCCGCAGCAGCACAATGGCCACGGCCATGGTGCTGGCAAACAGCACCAGCGGGATATACACCGCGTTGAGCCGGGCCGCGCCGATGCCGGCGTCGTGCATCTGGCGGGTCAGGTCCCGGAAGGCGGCCACGGTCTGCTCCTCGGTGCCCAGGGTCTTGGTGGTTTTGGCGCCGGTGATGCCCTCGTTGAAAGAGCCGGTGATGCGGGAGTTCAGCTTCCGGACCTTCCGGTTCCAGCGGAGGATGCGGTTCTGGAAATATCCGGTGAGCACCGCCATCACCGGAACGATGACGATGACCACCAGGGCCAGCCGCCAGTTCAGGGCCAGCATGGCCGCAAAGGTGCCCAGCACATAGAACAGGGCCCAGAGGATATCCGTCATGTTCCAGGCGATCATGCTGGCGATGCGGTTTGTATCGCTCATGACCCGGGTCAGCAGATAGCCCACGGGGGTTACGTTATAGAAGGAGAAGGACAGGGTCTGGAGATGGTGGAACAGGGAGCGGCGCATATCCCGGCCCATATTCATCTCGATGGTCATGGAGTTCCGGGCGAAGGCCACCACGGACAGAGCCTGTAAAAGAATTACCAGCAGATACACCAGGGAGAAGGGCACGATGCCCCGGAGGGAATCCGCCTGGATGAAGTTGCGGATGGCGTAGCGCTGGAACAGGGGAATGGCCACGTCCACCAGGGCGCACAGGCCGTTGAACACCAGCATCCCCACAAAGTCCCGGCGGAAGGGCCGCACAAAGGGCGTGAGCCTTTTCCAGATGCTCCAGTCAAAGGATTTTGTATAATCTTTCTCGTCGAAGGCAGCCATCAGGCGTTCCCTCCTTCCTCCACCAGCGCGCGGTCATCGCTGCGCATCTGGATGTCGTAAATATCCCGGTAAATGCCGGGGCGGTCAATCAGCTCCCGGTGGGCGCCCAGGGCGGACACCCGGCCGCCGTCCAGCACCAGGATGCGGTCGGCCTGCATCAGGGTGGTGACCCGGTGGGAGATCAGCAGCACCGTGGCGCTGTGCAGGGTGTCCCGCAGGGCGGCGCGGATTTTGGCGTCGGTTTCGGCGTCCACGGCGGACAGGGAGTCGTCAAACACCATAATGGGGGCCTGCTGCATCAGCATCCGGGCAATGGCCACCCGCTGCTTCTGGCCGCCGGACAGGGTCACGCCCCGCTCGCCCACCACGGTGTCGTACCCCTGGGGGAAGGCGGAGATGGCCTCGTCCACGCAGGCCACGGCGGCGGCCCGGCGCATGGCCTCGTCCCCGGCGTCCGGCCGCACGGCGCAGATGTTTTCCCCCACGGTCTGGGAGAACAGGAAGGGCTCCTGGAGCACCAGGCCGATCTGGCGGCGCAGGGATTCCCGCTTCATGCGGCGGATGTCCACCCCGCCGATGGTGATGGAGCCGCCGCCCTCCGGCAGGTCATACAGCCGGTCCAGCAGGTGCACCAGGGTGCTCTTGCCGGAGCCGGTGCCCCCCAGGATGGCGAAGGTCTCCCCTTGGTGAATGGTGAAGGACACGTCCTCCAGCACCGGCTGGCCGTCGTAGGCAAAGCTGACGTGGTCAAAGACAATGTCGCCGTTTACGGCGTCCACGGCGTCGGGCAGGTCCCGCTCCTCCCGGGCGTTGAGGATATAGCCCACCCGGTCCATGGACACCCCGGCCTTGCTCATATCGGACAGCACCCGGCCCAGGGAACGAACGGGCCAGGCCAGGGCCTCGTTATAGGTGACGAAGGCCACAAAGGAGCCCAGGGTCATCCGCCCGGCCACGCATTCGCAGGCGCCGGCCACCACGATGACCATCACCTGCAGGCAGGTCAGCAGGGTGCCGGAGGCCCAGTATACGGACAGGAGCTTTCCCAGCCGGATCCACAGCTGGGAGAAGCGCTGATTTTTCCCGTTGAACTTCTCCTCCTCATACCGCTCCCGGCCGAAGGCCCGGACCACCCGGACGGCGGTGAGGTTCTCCTGGGCGCAGGTGGTCAGGTCCCCCTCCGCCTCGTCGGCGGCCTGGAACCGGCCGGAGATCTTCCTGTAGAATACCCCGGAGGACAGGCCCACAATGGGGATAAACAGCGCCGAGATCAGGGACAGGCGCAGGTTCATGGTGAACATGATGCACAGGTACAGCACGATCAGGAACACCGTGCGCACCACCTCCACCAGCTGGTTGCACACGAACTGGCGGATCACGTCCACGTCGGAGGTGCAGCGCTGGATGATATCGCCGGTGGGGTTATTCTTGTGCCAGGCAAAGGGCAGATACTGAATGTGGCGGTACAGGTCGTCCCGGATGCCCTTGACGTAGCTCTCGGAGCCCCGGGCCAGCTGGAGCCGCTGGCCATAGCTACACACGCCCCGCAGCAGGGCCGTCAGAAGGACGGCGGCAGCGGCCCACCACAGGGCCCGCAGGGGCTGGGCCTCCAGAGCCGCCCAGTTCAGCCAGGACATCAGGAACCCGGGCAATTTGGGCGTTTCGGGCCCCAGGATGGAGTCCACGGTCAGGCGGATGATCTGGGGCGTCAGGGCGTTGAACACCATGGCCAGGCACGCGCACAGCAGCGCCGCCGCAAAGTGCCCCCAGCAGGGGCGCAGATATTTCCCGATCAGGGCGAGCTTCTCCCGCCGGGATAATTTTCGGGTGGTTTCCATGAAGGCAAAAACACTTCCTCTCTCATTCTTCTCTCTTTTCCAAATTCCGGGCACAAAAAAAGCGCCCTCCCATGAGGACGCTCCCACAGCCGCAATGAGCCTGCTCCCTCCCCCGGCAGGCGCGTTACAGGTGCACGATGGTCCCCGGCACGACAAAAGCGTTATAAATCATCATATCGGGCACCACCTTTCTTATCAGATGGGTTCAGTATACACGGGCAGGAAACATTTGTCAAGCCGATTTGTCCGCCGGGTAAAAACCCGGAGGATTTTTCAAAATGTTGTGGCGCGGGAGGCGAAAATATAGTATACTAAAACCATGACAACCTGAGGTTGCGCAGAAAACTCCAGTTTTTTCCCGGGTGCAAACGGAGGTTGGTAGACATTGCGGCCCGTTTCCGGTAGGATGGGACCAGTGAGAAACGGAGGGACGGAGCCATGGCCTTTGGAGAACGGTTACAGGAGGTGCGCCGCCGGGCGGGACTGACCCAGGAGCAGTTCGCGGCGGAGCTGAAGGTATCCCGGCAGGCGGTGAGCAAATGGGAGTCCTGCCGGGGATATCCGGAGATTGAGAAGATCCTCTATATCTGCAACCGGTATCAGGTGTCCCTGGATGAGCTGTTTTCCCAGGAGGTGCCCCGGGAGGCTCCGGTGCAGGACGTGCCCAAGGCCCCGCTGCCGGAGAAAACCCTGAAAACGGCGCTGTCCGCGTTTTTCGCCAATCTGGCCCCCCGGGAGAAGTGGCTGGGCATCGGCGCAGTGGCCGTGACCCTGGCTCTGGCCCTGGTGCTGGGGCTGTGTCTGAAAGGAGGAAGCACCGATATGATGACGCTGATCTGGATCGCCGCCATGGTGATCTTCGGCGTGGTGGAGGCCATCACCGTGGGGCTGACGTCCATCTGGTTCGTAGTGGGCTCCGTGGCAGGGCTGATTGCTGCCATCTGCGGCGGTCCCATCTGGCTGCAGCTGGCCCTGTTCTTCGTGGTGTCCATCGTGTGCCTGGCGGCCACCCGGCCCCTGGTGAAGAAGCTGCTGCGCAAGGACGTTACCGCCACCAATGCCGACCGCGTGCTGGGCCAGACCGCCCGGGTCACGGAGAACATCGACAACGCCGTGCCCACCGGGGCGGTGTATGTGGGCGGCATGACCTGGACCGCCCGCAGCGAAAGCGGCCAGCCCATCCCCCGCAACGCGCAGGTGAAGATCGTCCGCATGGAGGGCGTGCGCCTGTTCGTGGAACCCGTGTAAGTCCATAAACACTACTTATATTAAAAACAGGAGGAAAATCACATGCCAAGCAACATCTCTATCCCCGGCGCAGTGGCCATCGCCATTCTGGTGGTGCTGGTGCTGATCGTTATCGTCCGCAACATCTATGTGGTGCAGCAGTCCAAGGCCTATGTGGTGGAGCGACTGGGCGCCTTCCACTCCGTGTGGGGCGTGGGCCTGCATCTGAAGGTCCCGTTCATCGAGCGGGTGGTGAAGAAGGTCAGCCTGAAGGAGCAGGTGGCGGACTTCGACCCCCAGCCGGTGATCACCAAGGACAACGTCACCATGCAGATCGACACCGTGATCTATTTCCAGATCACCGACCCCAAGCTGTATACCTACGGCGTGGAGTATCCCATGAACGCCATTGAGAACCTCACCGCCACCACCCTGCGCAACATCATCGGTGAGCTGGAACTGGACCAGAGCCTGACCTCCCGCGACACCATCAACGCCAAGATGCGGGCCATCCTGGACGAGGCCACGGACCCCTGGGGCATCAAGGTCAACCGGGTGGAGCTGAAGAACATCCTGCCGCCCCGGGAGATTCAGAACGCCATGGAGAAGCAGATGAAGGCCGAGCGGGAACGCCGGGAGTCCATCCTGCAGGCCGAGGGCGAAAAGGCCAGCAAAATCCTGGTGGCCGAGGGCGAGAAGCAGTCCGCCATTCTGAAAGCCGACGCCGCCAAGCAGGCCCGGATCATGGCCGCCGAGGCCGAGGCTACCTCTATCATGAAGGTGCAGCAGGCCTTGGCCGACGCCATGCGGATGCTCAACGAAAACGCCCCCAACGACCAGGTCATCAAGCTCAAGAGCCTGGAGGCCCTGCAGAAAATGGCCGACGGCAAGGCCACCAAGATCATCATCCCCAGCGAAATCCAGGGTCTGGCGGGCCTGGCTGCCAGCGCCAAGACGCTGCTGGAGAGCGATCCTCCCCAGGAGTAAAGGTCTTTCGGGAAAATTTTACCGTTTGTTGCAATTGCAACTTATAGAACGGCTCCATCCGTGTTATACTGCATTCAGTCAATGAGGGAGCCAGCGGTTCCCAAAACCAATAAATGCTGAATAAAATGGAGGAAATTTACTATGAAAAAGTGGGTCTGTCCTGTTTGCGGTTACGTTCATGAAGGCGAGAATCCCCCGGCCGAGTGCCCGGTGTGCCACGTCAGCGGTGAGAAGTTCACCCTGCAGGCCGAGGAGAAGACCTGGGCTGCCGAGCACGTGGTAGGCGTGGGTAAGGTGTTCGGCGAGGACGTTCCCGCCGAGGTCCGCGAGGAGATCATTGCCGGTCTGCGCGCCAACTTCGAGGGCGAGTGCAGCGAGGTGGGTATGTATCTGGCCATGGCCCGTGTGGCCCATCGCCAGGGCTATCCCGAGATCGGCATGTACTGGGAGAAGGCCGGCCTGGAGGAGGCCGAGCACGCCGCCAAGTTCGCCGAGCTGCTGGGCGAGGTGGTCACCGATTCCACCAAGAAGAACCTGCAGATGCGCGTGGACGCCGAGAACGGCGCTACCGCCGGTAAGTTCGAGCTGGCCAAGCTGGCCAAGAAGTACAACCTGGACGCCATCCACGACACCGTCCACGAGATGGCCCGGGACGAGGCGAGACACGGCAAGGCCTTCGAGGGCCTGCTGAACCGGTACTTCGGGAAGTAAGGAATCGCATAAAAAGGGGAGAGGCTTGCAGCCTCTCCCCTTTTTATGCGATCAAGCGTCAAAAAGCTCCGGCCGGGCCGGAGCTTTTTGATATTTACCGGTCGTTCTGGTCGCCGGACACGGCATCCCTGGCCTTGTTGACCACGTCCTCCACCATGTCGGGCTGGGTGTTGGCAAAGCTGCCGTCCATATACTGAGCCCCGCCAAAGGCCAGGATCAGGTTGAACACGAAGGGCAGCAGCAGCAGACCGATGGCAAAGCCCACGCCCTGGTTGAAGGCCTTGGCCAGGTCCACCATCATCTTGATGGCGAAATAGATGTTGTAGAAGGGGATCAGCAGCAGCAGGAACTTCCAGCCGTTGCCGTACAGCACCTTGCACAGAACATAGGTGCTGTAGATGGGGACGATGCCCTCCCAGCCCTGGCGGCCCATCTTCTTGAAGATCATCCAGGAACCCACCATGGACAAAATCGCTCCGATAATTTCCAAAAGCATAATTTGTTCTCCTTTTTCTCTTATTCTCTCTGTAACAATATACACTCGTTACAAGCTCAGTATAACAGAAATTCCCCAAAAAGCAAGAAAATTCGATTCATCGAACAGCAGAATTCTGCGGTGCGTTCAAGGCGATGCTTTATCTCGCTGTTTCCACAAAAAAACCGGCTCATTTCCCGGCAAGAGTCACAAATTTCGCAGAAGCGGGGAGCTTTTGTCGAAACAGGGGTTGCGGGAAAAGGTACATAATGGTAGAATTGAGTTGCTGCGCCCAGAAGGCGCAGTGGAAAACAATTCAGAAAAGGAGAGAGTTTATGGATCGTTTCTTCCATGTAACCGAAAAAGGCTCCACCATCCGGACGGAGATCATGGCCGGTATCACCACCTTCATGGCTATGGCCTACATTCTGATGGTCAACGCCGGTATGTTCTCGAACCCCTTTGGCGACGGCACAGACGTGCTGGGCGTCAGCTACGGGGCCATTTACGTGGCCACCGCCATTTCCGCCGTGGTGGGCACCCTGCTCATCGGCCTGCTGTCTAACCTGCCGCTGGCGCAGGCCTCCGGCATGGGCCTCAACGCCTATTTCGTCTACACCGTGTGTGTGGGCCTGGGCCTGAGCTATGCCAACGCCCTGGTGCTGGTGCTGTTCGACGGCATCATCTTCGTGCTGCTGACCGTCACCGGTCTGCGCAAGATCATCTTCGACTCCATTCCCCATGAGGTCAAGGTGGCCATCTCCGCCGGTATCGGCCTGTTCATCGCCTTCATCGGCCTGCAGAACGCCGGCATCGTGGTCAACGACGCCTCCACCTGCGTGAATCTGCACTCCTTCAACGTGTTCACCGGCGAGCAGACCTGGGCCACCATCTTCCCCATGCTCATCACCCTGATCGCCGTGTTCGCCATCGGCGCCATGAGCAAGAAGAAGGTCCGCGGCGCGGTGCTGTGGGGTATTCTGGGCGCTGCCGTGCTGTACTATGCCATCGGCCTGATCACCGTTCCCGGCTTCTATGCCTCCGCCGTGGCTCCCAACCTGACCTCCGACTTCTTCGGCGCTTTCCGTGATTTCGGCACCCAGGCCTTCGCCGCGGTGTTCAAGTCCGGCTTTGACTTCTCTGCCTTCATTGCCGCCAACGGCACCGGCGCTTTCGTGGTGATGCTGCTGACCACGATGCTGGCCTTCTGCATGGTGGATATGTTCGACACCCTGGGCACCCTGTACGGCGCCTGCTCTGCCGGCAACATGCTGGATAAGGACGGCAACGTCCCCAACATGGACCGTGCTATGCTGGCCGATGCCTGCGCTACCTGTGCCGGCGCCGTCTGCGGCACCTCCACCGTCACCACCTTCGTGGAGTCCTCTGCCGGCGTGGCCGAGGGCGGCCGCACCGGTCTTGCCTCTATGGCTACCGCGGTGATGTTCTTCATCGCCATGTTGAGCTTGCGCTCAGCTTCTTTCACCTTGAATTGGCTCTGTGTGATTTGCAAATGAATCTTCTCTTGCGTGTCATCGAGGTTCATCTGGGCGATGTTGGCGGCAGCCTTTGCGGCACGTACCTTGTAAGCGCCATCAAACCAGTTCCATACAGGTACTTGTACCAAGACTCCAACATTCCATACACCCGTGAATCTCTTTTGAAATCCATTGAAGACATTTGGGTTGGAGATGGTGTAACCTCCCGTTAAAGCTACGTGAGGCAAGTTGGCTGCACGTACGAGTTTCACGCTCTGCTGGGTCAGCTCCACGGTGTTTTGGAGCATCTTCAGCTCTGGGCGAGTGCTCTTGGCAGAGTCGGCAGCAGCTTGTTGCTGTACGCTGGCATCCACGAATTGTCCCGTCATACCTAGCGATTCCTTGTTCTCGTCAGCGAGTTGGATGTCTTGGTCCATCGGAATGCCACAGAGTTGGCAGAGCAACATCTTCGACAAAGTCAATCCATCTTCCACCTGCATGATTTGCATATCAGCCTCGTTCACCTTGACATCCACTTTCAAGCCATCTGCCTTGGTGGCAACGCCTTGCTTGATCATCTTGTGAACATCCTCGTTGAGCTTCTGTACTAGGTCGCGATAGCTATTGGCGAGTTTCTGCTTCTGGCGAAGAGATACCACCATCCAGTAGGCACGGTCGATGCTGTAGAGGGTGCTCTGTGTCTGCATGTCTAGGTCGTTGGCAGCCATCTGCTCACCGATGTCGGCTATCTTGTTGGCGGCGATGATGGCGCCACCCATATAGATAGGTTGACGGAGCATGACGCTTCCAGCCCAGATATTACGGGTATCTGTGCGGAAGGCATCGACGATACTCTGACCGAGTGCATTGGCTTTCTCCTGCAAGGCAGGCAATTTGCTGCCGAGCGACTGCCCGATCTGTTGGGCTGCTTCAGGCGTGATGAGTCCATTGCTCACCAGTTCGCCCATCAGGTTGTTGAGACCACCCGAAAGGTTGGAGCCGATATTGGTGCCCACATTACTGAAAGTACTCTTTTGATTATTGTTAAGAAGGGATATCTCACGGCTGAACCACTCGTATCCTCCCATGGCATCCACCTTGGGCAGATACTTGGTTCGTGCCGATTTCCTCAGGTTGTATGCCACGTCCTTCTTGAACTTGGAAACGTTGATTTGCTTGTTGTTGCGCAATGCCATTGCCCTGCAACTGTCGAGGCTCAATACTCTTTGAGCCCCAGCAGGGAGCAATGCGCCCAACAACAAGCAAATAGTTACAATCTTTTTCATTACACAAAAACTAAATGATACTTTATATTTTTGTGCAAAATTATGGATAATTTCTTAAAAACCAAAGTCTTTGTGTCTTATCAATTCTTTAATAATTGAAAAATGTGTGTATTTGTGGAAAAATAGAACATTCTAGAACTCATAGTTATATTCTCCTGCCCATTCTGCGTCAAACTCGAAGTCGATATCGATGCTTCCCGAACCACCTTCCGAAATGTTGCCGAAGAGCTTTCCGCTATAGGTTGTGATATAGTTCTTGGTGATTTCCACGTCGTTGAGCGTGGCTGAGGCGATGGTGATGCCCTCGTCATTGAGCACGCTGATGTTAACCGTGAGTTTCTTGCCGTCCTCGTGTGGAAAAGTATATACCTCATATACCTTCTGTTGGGGATCTAGGTCGAGGGTTTCGGTTTGCTTGCTGTTCACGCAACCATATCCGCTGGTGGCATCCAGTGTGCTACTGCCTCCCGTATAGTAGAACTTGATGCGCTTGGCTGAGGAGGGGATGTCGTCTTTGATGGCCAGTCGGAGCATCGCCACGGCTCTCTTGAGGGTGAGGCTTTCGGATGTGTTTTCACCTTCCACGACTTCCGTGGTGCCGTAATAAGAGAAAGTGTCGGTGAGTTTGTTGCTAGGAAATGTGATTTTCTCAGGTGCGCTGATGGTGCAGTTGCCCGTGCCATTATGCCCGATGGCAACCAAGCGGTAAATGCCTGGAGAGAGACTGAGGTGAATGGTGCCGAAATCCTTGTCGTCGAAGTTTTGGTTGATAACTCCCAGTTTCTCGTCAACCTTGAAGATGGCGAAAGAAACTTTCTTGCAAACTTCCTTGACCTCATTGCTTTGGGTGAGGCTAAGGGTGACGTTCTTGTCTTTCGATTCCTGACTGTTGCTTGTCTGTTCGGCAGCAAACTTTTCGCATGAACAAGCCATCAAGCAGATGGCAAGCATCGCATAGAATTTGATCGTTTTCATATCTGTATGTTTATTATTGTTTGTAATATTCAAGTTGCAAAGATATAGCTGAATATCGCTTATCTGTTGCAAAGGTATGATTTTATTGTGATAACTCCAAGAAATCGAGGCGGAATTTTGCCCATTTGCCAATTTTCTTGTAATTTTGCACACATAAAACGATAAAAATAGGTAGAATTATGAGCAATCCAACAATCAAAGCTTTGTTTTTCGATATAGATGGCACTCTTGTCAGTTTTCAGACTCATCGCATTCCACAGAGTACGGTTGATGCCCTCGAAAGAGCTAAGAAAAATGGAGTGAAGGTATATATATCCACAGGC
>OLWK01001406.1_pt1 | contig 10806 bp, 8 predicted proteins | sample 1674141 | NCBI WGS metagenome assembly OLWK01 (sample SAMEA103958148, study PRJEB25191) | human gut metagenome | reverse complement strand
ATCGAAGCAATGCCGCGCCCGCACGCAGTCCGCCGCCAGACTTCCGTCACTCGCGCCTCACGGAGTAAGGCGCGGTTGCTGGATGAACCGACCCGCAGGGACTCGTGGCGAAGCCACGTACACTGCACTTACACTGCGCAGCGCGTGCAGTCATTCAAGCTGCAAACTGCCAATGTTGGGGGTCGAGGGGGACTCCCCTCGCGTTCTCTTGGGGGATTCAAAGGGGGAGGTTCTCTTTTAAAAGAGAACCTCCCCCTTTGCCCCGTGCAGCGCCATCGGCGCTGCCTCCCCTCGCACATAGAAGTCTGGATATTTTTCCTCAATTTTTCTAAAAAAGTGAAAGAAAACAAAAAATGACTGACCCTTGATCGCGATTACTGAACTACGATCAAGGGTCAGCCATGATGAATATTTGGATCTCTCATATTCTGTTTTCTTTCCTTCCTTTCTTCAATGATCTGGTGCCGAATATCGCTTACTCCGGTTTCCACTCCTGCTATCTCAAACACCGCGGTTGCGGCGGTTTTACCTGAATGACGGTACATCAGAGAGTGCTGCGCGATGGATATGATCGGAACCATTTGGGATCGCCTTTGTGAAGATCACTTGTACATTGGTCTCACCCTTTCTGTGCTTAAAGAATAGCAAGAATGAGCTCAAAAATCAAGCGGCGGAATGGATAAAGATGCGAGCGATATTTTGTGCGCAGGGCTGATTATTCGAAAACTGGCAGAAAATGCTTGCAGTTCATCCGGCGCTTTAGTATAATAAAGCTGTTGGGCCGCCTGAAAAGGGCGGCCCGTTTTCTTATTTTCGGAAATACACGGCGTCCCATTCCTCGCCGTTGGGGACGAGCGGCGGCTCGATGACAAGGCCGCTTTTGCCGCCGCGCTTTCCCTCGACGAAGAGGAGCGAGGGCGCGGCGTCCGGCGATTTTGCGAGAAAGCGCAGGCGCTTGGGCTCGATGCCGTGACTCCGCATGGCGCAGAGCACGTCGGCGAGGCGCTCGGCGCGGTGAACGAGGGTGAAGCGCCCGCCATAGCGCAGCACACGCTGCGCCGCGGCGCAGACGTCGTCCAGTGTGCAGGAGGTTTCCTCGCGCGCGATTTGGCGCGCTTCGCCTTTGGCGCTCTCGCCGCTGCCGGCGGGAAAGTACGGCGGGTTCGAGATCACATAGTCGACGCTGCCGGCCTTTGGCAGGACGGAGACGTCGCGAAGGTCGCCTTCGTGGAAAGCAGTCCTGTCCGCCCAGCCGTTTTCGGCGAACGTCTTTCGCGCAAGCGCTGCCGCGGGCGCGGAGAGCTCAACATTTTCGATAAAAAGCGATTCCTCGCGCGCGAGCAGGAGCGTTCCGAGAAGACCGATCCCGCTGCCGAGGTCGCAGACCGTGTCGCCGCGGGACGGGCGGGCAAAGTAGGCGAGGCAAAAGCTGTCCGTCCCCGGCGGGAAGAGGGCGGTGTCGTAATAAAAGCAGGGGCCATGCGGCCAGAGCTCGTCGCGTTTTTCCATGTGATGACCCTTTCTGATGATAAAAATAAGGACGCGCTTTCGCGCGTCCTTATTTTTTAAGTACCCTTAGACCTTAGGCCTGGGAGATGGCGCCGTTGGGGCAGGTATCAGCGCAGGAGCCGCAATCCAGGCAGGCATTTGCGTCGATCTGATACTGGGAATCGCCCTGGGAAATAGCACCGACAGGGCAGGCGTCTGCGCAAGCACCGCAGCTGACGCAGGCAGAGCTAATCTGATAAGCCATAATTAGTACCTCCATAAGTTGATGACGCTATTATAGCATGTCAAAGCGAAAATGCAAGAGTCAGAATGCAGGAAAATATTGAATTTTCTGTGTCATTTACAGTGTTTATTTTTGAATAAACCGGTCAAAAATGAAAGGACGAAAAGGAAGCGGAGGGTAGAGCAATGAATGACCGGAAATTCAGCCTGAAGGCTGAACATGTGCTGCGCTGTGCGCAGGCGGCGGCGGGCGAGCTGGGGCACGGCTATGTGGGCTGCGAGCACCTGCTGCTCGCGATGCTGCGCGAGGAGGACGACGCGGCCTGCCGCGCGCTGAATGCCTCGGGCGTCTACGAGCCGGCAGTGCGCGAGAGGATGATCGAAAAGCTGGGGCGCGGCACGGCGGAAAGATCGACCGTGCAGGGGCTCACCCCGCACGCGCGCTGCGCGGTCGAGCTGGCTGTGGGCGAGGCGCTGCGCGCGGGCAGCGGAGAGATCGAGGCGGGACACCTGCTGCTTGGCATCCTGCGCGACAGCGGGAACATGGCCGTGCGGCTGCTGCGATCGCTGGGTGTGGATACCAAAAAGCTGTACAGCGACACGCTGCGCGCGATGAGCCTGTCGCCGCGCAAGCTCCCGCTGCCCGAGGTGCGTGCAAGCCGCGCGGAGGCGAAAAACGGCAAGACGCTCTTGGAATTCTCGCGCGATCTGACGGCGATGGCGCGCGAGGGGCGGCTCGACCCCGTGATCGGGCGGGAAAAGGAGATCGCCCGCGCGCTGCGCATCCTGACGCGGCGGACGAAAAGTAACCCCGTGCTCATCGGCGAGCCGGGCGTCGGCAAGACGGCTATCGCCGAGGGTCTTGCTGAAAAGATCGCCGCGGGCGACGTGCCGGAGGAGCTTTTGGACAAGCGCATCCTGCTGCTCGACCTTTCGGGCATGGTGGCAGGGACAAAGTACCGCGGCGAGTTTGAAGAACGCATCCGCGCCGTGCTCGACGAGGTGCGGCGCGACGGCAATGTCATTTTGTTCATCGACGAGCTGCACACCATTGTCGGCGCGGGCAGCGCCGAGGGGGCGGTGGACGCGGCGAACATCCTAAAGCCCGCGCTCGGGCGCGGGGAGATCCGCGTCATCGGCGCGACGACGCTCGACGGCTCGAAGATCGCTCCGACCTCGGCATGGACGATCACCTGCTGTCAGGGTACTGCGACGAGCGGCGCCACCGGTGTTTGGAACTGCGACTCCGCCGCGCAGAAGGCGGCCATGTTCGACGGCAAGCTCGACGCCAACTGCTGGTATGCAAGCAGCGCTTCCTATTCGTGGGGCAACGGCGGCAACTTCACCATCGACATGGGCGAAGTCAACGACGTGACCGGCCTGCGCTGGCATATCTACTATCAGGATTCCGAACCGCAGTGCACCGACCTCACCTACAGCGAAGACGGCAATGTCTGGTACAGCCTTTCGGCCGGCGTTCCCTTCACTCCGGTGCTGTCCGAGAACTGGAAGTGGTTCAAATTCAAGAGAACGGTCAAAGCCCGCTATATCCGGGTTTACGTGGGTCGTGTAACGGGCTATACGAGCATGAACGAAGCCGAAATCTACGGCCCGGCCAACTAGCGATTTATTAACCAGAAAAAAAGTATGTTATGAAACTGAAATATTTAATCGCCCCCTTCGTCTTTGCTGCGGCTGCTCTCTGCGGCTGTCAGGAGACGGCGGAAATCCATCCGGTGGCCTACATGACCGATGCGCAGAAGACGGTTTCCAAGTCGGTCACCATCGATACGCCCCCGGCCGGAACGGAGATTTCGGTCTCCTCTTCGGTGCCCGTGAATAAGGATACCAAAATCAAGATTTCGTTGCGCCCCGACCTGCTGGAGGAGTATAACGCCAAATACGGGAAGAATTACGTCGTGCCGCCTGCCGAAAGTTACAGCCTGAGCGGTGAAGAGGTGGTGATTTCGGCCGGTTACAGCCGTTCGTCGGAGGTCGAGTTCACCGTCACGTCGCTCGACGACTTTCAGGAGGGTACGACCTACTGCATGCCCGTGAGCATCGAGCGGATCGAAAACAGCGGTCTTGCCGTGTTGGAACCTTCCCGGACCCTTTTCATCGTGCTGAAGACCCCCGTATTCAGCAAGGCGATCTACATCGGCAGCGGCAACAAGTACAAGGTGCCCAAGTTCCTCGAAGCGACCGAGCTTTCGGCCCTCAAGGAGATGACGCTTGAGTGCCGTGTCTTTGTCGATACCTTCTCCAACGGCGCCGACAACTCTTCGGTCATGGGTATCGAGGGCCATTGCGCCGTACGTTTCGGCGACGTGAAGATCGACCGCAACGTGCTTCAGATCTGCCGTGACAACTACCAGCCCGCCGCTACGGCCAAACCGTTCGATACGAAGAAGTGGTACCATGTAGCCGCCGTTTGGAATGCGAATTCCAAGGAGTGGAACATCTATATCGACGGTCAGTTCGCTGCCGGTACGGCGACGCAGGGCGAGACCATGGACCTGACGTCGAACGACGGCTACGGCTTCGGTATCGGCGCCCTGTCGCAGTGGCAGTCGTCGCGTCCGCTGATGGGCTATATGGCCGAGGTGCGTGTCTGGAGCCGTGCCCTGAGCCAGTCCGAGATCGCCAACAACATGAATTACGTCGATCCGCAGTCCAACGGTCTGGTCGCCTACTGGCGCATGAACGAGTGGGAGGCCAAGGACGGCGGCGGCAACATCGTCAAGGACCTTACGGGTCACGGCTACGACGCCGTGGGCGGAAGCTCCAACCCGACGATGATGGACACCAAGTGGATGTAATCCGCCTTTCGGATATCGTTCCGATCCGCTGAACGGAAGCCGTGCGGCCGGTGCAGGAGACTGCCGCCGGGGCACGGCTTCTTTTTGTTCCGCTTTTTATTCCCGGCGGACCTGTCGCTTCCGGCGGAGATGAATCCCGGCTTGGCGATACTCTCTTCCGGCGGCGGCAAATTTATTTGACGCGGCGCCGGATTGTGCTATCTTTGTACGAAGAACCGAACTTATCACCCATAAAACTTACCGATGAAACCACGACTTTTGCTTTTCACCGCCGCATGCATGCTTTTCGCGGCATGCGGGAACTCCCGCGGCGACCTTTCGACGGGTATTATCCCCGCTCCGCAGCAGGTGGCGTGGGGCGACGGCGCCTTCCGGATGCCCTCGACGCTGCTCTTTGCGACCAACCTCGAAGGGCAGGCCAAGGCCGACCTTGAGGCGTGGATGCGGCGCTCCGGCGACGGCTTTTTCCCCGTCTCTTTCGCCGAAGCCGCCGGGGACGACATCCCCGTTCTCTACCTGCTGCTTGCCGAGGGCGGCGCGCCCGAAAGCTACCGCCTCGACGTCGCCCGCGGAAAAATCACCGTCACGGCGCCCGATGCCGCCGGACTCTTCTACGGACTTCAGTCGCTGGGCCAGCTGGCCGAACACTGCGGCCGCCGGATTCCGGCCGTTGTGATCGAGGACGCTCCGCGCTTCGGCTACCGGGGCTTCATGCTCGACGTCTCGCGCCACTTCCGCGACAAGGAGTTCGTCAAGCGGCAGCTGGACCTCTTGGCCCGCTACAAATTCAACCGCTTCCACTGGCACCTGACCGACGGCGCCGGCTGGCGCATCGAGATCAAGAAATACCCCGTCCTTACCGACATCGCCGCATGGCGGCCCTATCCCGACTGGGAGGGGTGGAACTTCGGCGGCAAACGCTACTGCCGCCGCGACGATCCGGCGGCCGATGGCGGCTACTATACGCAGGACGAAATCCGCGAGGTGGTCGAATACGCCCGCGCCCTGCATATCGAGGTGATCCCCGAAATCGAGATGCCGGGCCACAGCGAGGAGGTGCTGGCCGTCTTCCCCGAACTTTCGTGCAGCGGGAAACCCTATCTCAATTCCGACTTCTGCATCGGCAACGAACAGACGTTCGAATTCCTCGAAAACGTCCTTTCCGAGGTGATCGGACTCTTCCCCTCGGAGTATATCCACATCGGCGGCGACGAAGCCTCGAAGCAGGGCTGGCGCACCTGCCCCAAATGCGCCGCGCGGATGCGCAAAGAGGGGCTGAAAGACGTCGATGAGCTGCAAAGCTACATGATCCGCCGCATCGAGACCTTCCTCAACGCCAAGGGCCGCCGCCTGCTGGGCTGGGACGAGATTCTCGAAGGGGGGCTTGCGCCCGACGCCACGGTCATGTCGTGGCGCGGCACCGAGGGCGGCATCGCCGCTGCCGCCGCCGGACATCATGCCGTCATGACCCCTTCGAATTACTGCTACCTCGACTTCTGTCAGGACGATCCCACGACCGAACCGGTCGCCGCCGCGGCGTTCCTGACCCTCGAACAGGCCTATTCCTACGATCCGGCTCCCGATTCGCTCGGCGCTCAGGTCGTGCCGATGATCCTCGGCGTGCAGGGCAACCTCTGGTGCGAGCACGTCCCGACCGCCGAGCATGCCGAGCATATGATGTGGCCGCGCCTGCTGGCCGTCGCCGAAGTGGGGTGGAGTGCGCCTGAAAGGAAGGATTACGACGACTTTTATGCCCGTGCGCTCGACGCCGTGGCATGGCTTCAGGAGCGCGGATACCACCCCTTCGATCAGAAGAATGCCGTGGGGCCGCGTCCCGAATCGCTCGAACCCCTCCGCTGCCTTTCGACCGGCAAGACCGTGATTTACCATACGCCCTACAGCCCCAAATACGCCGCTGCGGGCGACGGCTCGCTGACCGACGGACTGCGCGGCGGCTGGAACTACGGCGACCGACGCTGGCTGGGCTGGCTCGACACCGATGTCGATCTGGTCGTCGATCTGGGTGAGCGGCAGCCCGTGCGGCGCATCGCCGCCGATTTCATGCAGGGTTTCTACGCCGATATCTGGATGCCCCGTGCGGTCGAATTTTCGGTCTCGGACGACAACGAGCGCTTCACGCCCCTCGCCACGGTCGGGAACGACATTCCGGTCGAATTCAAGCAGGACTGCTACAGGGAGTTCGGCTGGACGGGCCAGACCGAGGCGCGTTACGTCCGCCTGAAAGCCCGTCACAACGGCCGTCCCGGCGGCTGGATCTTCACCGACGAAATCATCGTCGAGTAACCGTCGCGTTGCGTCCGTTTTGCGAAAAGGGATGCGGCCGTCAGGCCGCATCCCTCTTTTTGACGGGTCCCTGAGGACCTTCGGTGTGTCGTTACTTGCGGATCAGCCGCTGTACGCCCGTCGGGGTTGCGGCTTTCGGCATCTCCGTTCCGGCGAGCGGTGCGATGCCGGTTTCGGCCTTGACTCCGGACTTCGTTACGGACGCCGAATTTTTGGTCATCGTGTAAGGCCCGATCGCATAATCCTGCAGCGTATATCCGGCCTTGAAGAGATCCGGCCAAATGACATACTGACCGCCCGAATAGATGGCGTAGTCGATGCCGCATACGGTGTATTCCGTATTGTTGTGGGGGAACTTCTGGCCCTCGAACCGTACCGAACCGCCGGCTGCGTCGTAGCTACCCTTCATCAGCTCTTGGTCGGTGGTGTAGATCGGGTAGGGCGGCGTCTGCGCCGGATCGTAGAAGTGGTATTTGAGGTATACGTATGCCGTCAGGCCGTACATGCCCTGCGGGTCGAACGTCGGAATCGTGACGTTGCCGTCCTCGTTGTATTTGAGCAGGAAGGGGTAGTCGTCGCCCAGCGTGGTGATGCCCCAGCCCTTGACCCTGAAGCTTTCGTTGGTGCGGTAGGGCGTGATCTCCACGGTGTATGTCTGGGGCTGTTTGTTGATTTCCGACGAGGTCGAGGTCACGGTCCAAGTGCCGATATAACGCTCGTAGTCGGCCTCGCCCGTCGGTACGGCCGGGATCTTCACCTCGGTCTGTTCGATGGTCGTGCCGTGGGCGTTGGTGCCCGATGCGAGGAAGATGTATTCGGTGTCGGCTTGGACGTTGAAATTGAAGGTGGCCCCGGCTTCCGAATTGGCCTGCGTCACAGCCGCCGAGCTGATGGGGTTGCCGTAGCGGTTCATCACCTTTTCGAGCGTCTCCATCTGCTCGATCAGTTCCGGGAGCAGCGCTTTCGTCGTGCAGAGAACCTTTCCCGATTTCATCTCCGTACTCTTGACGATGCCCGTCAGCTGGTAGTACTCCTTGCCTTCGGCGGGCGCAGCCGTCAGCGTGAGCGTCGGCTTGGCCTTCGTGCCGTCGCTGATGCCGCCCCACGGGATCGGAATATCGGCGTAATCTGCCATCTGCGTACAGCCCTTGAAGGTGTCCTTGTAACTGCTGGCCGAGGTGAAGATCTTGGCGCCGAAGATGTCGGGGTAATTCGTGCGTTCGTAGAGGTGCACCTTGACCTGCTGCTCGCCATCCTGCACCATCGTATAGGGCGATTCGCCGGTGAAGGCGGTGCAGCCGCTGAATGCCGCGCCTGCCGAATTGATCTTCTTCATGCCGTCGAAGATGTCTGCGGGCAGCGATTCGAGCGACGTGCAGTTGAGGAACATCTGGCTGATGGTCGTAACCGACTCGAAATCTTTGAACAACCCCTGCGGGACGGTCTTGAGCGCCGTACAGCCGCTGAATATGTAAGCGGCCGATATGCCTTTTTTCACACTTTCCGGGAAGTAGTCCGCAGGCGCCTCCACGAGCTGCGTGCAGTCTTTCCAGATCGCGGGGACGGCCTCCAGCGAGACGCAGTTTTTGAGCGAGGGGAATTGGGTCATGCTGATACAACCTTCGTAGAGATAGCCGCCCGACTTGGCCTTGGCCATGTTCTTGAAGATATCGTCGGGCAGGTCTTCCAGCATTTTGCAGCCGCTGAACAGGCTTGTCATATTGGTAACCTCCGTGAAGGTGTCCAACAGTCCTGCGGGAACGCTTTTGAGATTTGCACACCCCTTGAACAGCGACGCGACATTGGTGAGCTTGGTCATGTTCTTGAACAGCTCTGCGGGCAGGGTTTCGAGTGCCGCGCAGCCGAAGAATCCCGACGTGAGGCTGTTCGCTTCCGTCTGGTTGGCGAAGAATGTTTCGGGAACGCTCTTGAGCGATGCGCAGTTGTTGAAGATGCTTCCGAGGTTGGTCAGGGCGGGCATGTCGGCCAGCAGCCCTGCCGGAACGCTTTCCAGCGCCTTGCAGCCGCTGAACAGGCCGGATGCCGAGGTGGCTTTTGTCGTCTTTTCGAAGAGTTTTTCCGGGACGCTTTTTAGCGCCGTGCAGTTGTAGAACATCTAGGCGACCGAGGTGATTTCGGGCGCGCCGGCCAGCAGTCCTTCGGGCACGGTTTCGAGCTTCGTACACCCTGAGAACATGTTTTCGACCGAAGTGACGGCGGCGAAGGCGTCCTCTTCGGGCTGGGGCACGGTTACGAGCGAGGTGTTCGCGAAGGCGTAATCCAGCGTCGTCATGCCGAGTTTGCCCCATTGTCTGACTTCGAGAATGGCGGGAGCCACGGTTTTGTTGGTGAGTCTTCCGGAGAGTTTCTCCGTGGTTCCGCTTATGGTTACGTAATAGATGCCGGATTCGGCGTAGGTGTGGTTCACCATCGCGGCTGCGGTCGAGATCGTGGCTGCGACCGGCTCGCTCTGGCCGTCGCCCCAGTTGACCGTGACGTCCACGGCGCCGTAGAGGGGCAGGTAGACCTTGTTGTTGTAGGCGCTGCTGCTGTATTCCTTCGCTTCGACCTTGAGCACCATCTGGGCCGGGTCGTAATAGGCTTCCTGATAGATCAGGATGGTTTCGATCACCGTCTCTCCCGCCACCAGCTCGATGTTGGCGCTGCGGGACTGGGTTTCCGTGTTGGCCGCGACGTTAAAGGTCAGGGTTTCGGTCCGGATTTCCCCCCCCCCTCGTCTCTGCCAGCGTAATCCATGATTTCGCAGCTTCGGGAATCGCTGCCGTGTAATCCAGATCGGTCTCCACCTCGACCGTTACGGGGCCTCCTGCGGCCGTCGCCTCCTTCGAGGAGGTCGAGACGTTCAGCACGCCCGACACGAATGTCAGCGTGCGCATCAGCGTCTTGGCGTCGCCGTCGCTGACCAGCACGATGACTTTGCCGGTCGAGCTGTCGCCGGGAGCCGTCACGGCGATCGTTCCGCCTTCGTTGCCCGTGCGTTTCACTTCGGCCTTCCATGCGCCGTCAGCGAGGGCCTGAATGTCGGTTTTGGCGTCGGCTCCGGTCAGCGTGAAGGGAATTTCCGCCGTTTCGCCCACGCGGATCGTCGCCGAGGCCGTGTCGAACGCGATGCCGAACTGCACGTACAACTCGAACGTCAGCACCGTTCCGTCGGCCAGCGTCAGGTAAACCAGCTTGCCGTCCTCGCTCGTGGCGACGGACTTGAACAGATTCTGGTCCGTCTGGGCCTGTCCGCAGTCGGTCCACGTCGCGCCGTTGTCGTAGGATACCCACCAATGGCTGTTTTCGATCTTGAATTCGGGGGTGACGCCCGATACGGGAAGTTTTTTGCCGTTGTCGAGGATAAAGTCGCCGTTGAGCGTCCAGTAGTAGACACCGTCGGAATCCTGTTTCACCCCGATGACCGACGAAGTCCCGTCTTTTCCGTCGCTGATGGTGATCGTCGAGGTCTCGCCGGCCGCGGTGACCAGCGTGATGACGTAGCCGCCGTCTTCACCGGGCTGTACGTCCGAGATGAACCGTTTCCCGGCGACAAGCTCCTTGAGTGTTGTGACGTCGGAGTTGAGCGCCTTGACGAGCGCCTGCAGTTCGGTGAGCTGACCGTCGAGGTCGTCCAACCGTTTTTGGATGTCCGTATCGTCGTACGAACATCCGATCAGTGCCATTAGCGGCACAATCATCAGAAGAATTTTTTTCATGGCTTTCAGTTTAATTTTATATGAATAATCAAGTGGTTGTCAATTAGTCACAGGATCCCATCCCGGCTGGGGACGACCTCTCCGATGCGCTGCCTTGTCGCCTGAACGACGTACAACACTCGTGCCGTGATATGTGTTTTTCGGATTTTGCGGATCACACTTTTGCAACTTCCGCCGTCGCTTCCTGTATCCGGCGGAAGCTATTCAGCCGGCACGGGATAGCCGGGATCGGG
>OLWK01001398.1_pt1 | contig 10842 bp, 8 predicted proteins | sample 1674141 | NCBI WGS metagenome assembly OLWK01 (sample SAMEA103958148, study PRJEB25191) | human gut metagenome | reverse complement strand
TACCACCCTTCCCCCGCTGCATCTCGGCCCCTCCACAGGACAGGGATGCCCGCTTCCCCAGCGGGCCCGGCGTTTTCCGCAGCACGGGCACGAAAAAAGGCGGCATCCCGCGCAGGGACACCGCCTTGTCAGATTCGCTGTTCGGCTGTGGACTACTTCTTGCCCGCAGGCTCGATGACTTCCACGCCGTCCATGTAGGGCACCAGGGCCTTGGGCAGCACGATGCTGCCGTCCTTCTGCTGGCCGTTCTCCAGGATGGCGGCCATGGCGCGGCCGGTGGGCAGGCCGGAACCGTTGAGGGTGTGGCAGTAGGTGCTCTTGCCGCCCTTGGGCTTGAAGCGGATGTCCGCACGGCGGGCCTGGAAATCGATGCAGTTGGAGCAGGAGGAGATCTCGCGGTAGGTGTTCTGGGCAGGCAGCCAGACTTCCAGGTCGTAGGTCTTGGCGGAACCGAAGCCCATGTCGCCCGTGCACAGGGTGATGACGCGGTAGGGCAGCTCCAGCTTTTCCAGCAGGGTGCGGGCATGGCCCACCATGATCTCCAGCTGGTTGAAGCTGTCGTCAGGATGGGCAAAACGCACCATCTCCACCTTGGTGAACTGGTGCAGGCGGATCAGGCCGCGCGTGTCCTTGCCGGCGGCACCGGCTTCGGAACGGAAGCAGGGCGTGGCGGCGCAGTAGGCGCGGGGCAGGTCGGCCTCGTCCAGCACCTCACCGGCGTGGATGTTGGTCAGGGGCACCTCGGCGGTGGGGATGAGGTAGTAGTCCCAGGCGGGCATCTTGAAGAGGTCTTCCTCGAACTTGGGCAGCTGGCCCGTGCCGGTCATGGTGGCGCGGTTGACCATGAAGGGAGGACAGACTTCGATGTAGTCCTCGTGCTTCACATGCTGGTCCAGGAAGAAGTTGACCAGGGCGCGGTCCAGACGGGCGGCCCAGCCCATGTACAGGGCAAAGCGGCTGCCGGCCAGACGGGTGGCGCGCTCGAAATCCAGGGCGGCGCCGCCCAGCTCCCAGTGCTGACGGATATCGAAATCGAACTGGCGCGGCGTGCCCCAGCGGAGCACTTCCACGTTCTCGGTCTCGTCCTTGCCCACGGGCACGCTGGCGTCCGGGATGTTGGGCACACCCATGAGCCAGTTTTCCACAGCGGCCTTGGCTTCGGCGGTCTGCACGTCCAGGGCCTTGATGCGGGCCGACAGGGCGCCCAGTTCTTCCATCATGTGGGAGGCGTCCCCGCCTTCACGCTTGATCTGGGCCACCTGACGGGAGGCGGCGTTCTGCTGCTGTTTCAGGCTTTCCACTTCGGCCAGCAACGCACGACGGCGGCCGTCCAGTTCGAGGAACTCATCCACTTTCAGCGGCGACTGCCGGTCGGCCAGGGCCTTGGCCAGCACTTCGGGCTGTTTTTGCACCAGTTTGAGGTCGATCATAAAAACTCCTGCATAGCATGCGCAATGTGGAGGCCACGCTACCACGAGCCCCCAGACCTTGCAAGACAAGGGCATTGCGTATATAAAAAGTCTCAAAACTTTTTAAAACATCTATCCTGCGAGACCTTGCCATGAAATCCGCCCGTATCACACGCCTTCTTTTCCTTTCGCTGGCGCTCATGCTGGCCATGTTCCTGACTGCCTGCGGTCCCAGCAATACCGTGCGCCTGCTTTCGCCCGCGCCTGCGGTCAATCCCGTGCTGCCCGCTCCCAATGCGCCGCGCGTGACCGTGGTGCCCTTCACCGATAACCGTCAGGACACCACCAACCTCGGCGTGCGCCGTGACGGCAGCGCCTTCGTGGCCAGCGACGACCTGGCCCAGTGGGTGAGCCGCGGCCTGGCCGACGAGCTGCGCCGCCAGGGCGTGCAGGTCTCCTACGCCATGGACGAGAACCAGGCCCGCAGCGGCAACCCCGACTACATCGTCACCGGTACCGTGGAACAGGCCTGGCTGCGTGAAGTCTCCGCCACCGAACTGGCCACCTCCATGCGCGCCACCTACCGCCTGGCGCCCCGCAGCGGCCGCGTGGTCAAGGAGACCCTCAACTCCAGCCAGAACCGCAGCGGCATCCCCACCGGCGGCGCCGCGGAAGAGATCATGCTCAACAGCATGCGCGAGCTGGTGCAGCCCATGGCCCGCAAGATCAAGGCCATCGTGGACGGCAAGTAGACAGGATATCTCAGGGGCTCCCGAAAGGGAGCCCTTCGCTTTCCGGGGCCCCGCCGCACGCGGGGCCTTTCTTTTTTGGGACACTTGCCCCAAAATGAGACCTCGCCCCGGCCGCCGGACGCGCCGCGCCCCTGCTGTCCGCCTGCCGCAACCCCTTTCCCCGGAGCCTGCTGTGCGCGATCCCCTGGTCAAGGCCTACGGCCATGTCTACCCCGTGACGCCCGCCCTGTACGCGGCGCTGGAATCGGCCCTGCACGATGCCCTCAACGACGACGAGGACGTGCCCCTGCTCTGTCAGGAAGGCGATATGGCCCGCATCTCCATGGAAGGTTCCTACTTTCCCGAAGACGAGGTGGTGGAGGCCTTCCGCGCCCATCTGACGCCGGACATGCAGGGCAAACTGGACGTGCTCGACATGGACGGCTGGCGCCTGACCCGGCATGTGTTCACCGGCGGGCAGGTCAAAAGCAGCAGCGCGCCCCTCAACAATGTTCTGGACTATTCCGGCCATTGATGCCGGAGCCTCTCCTTTTTCCACATTTTCCCCAAGGAGCCCGCATGGATATCGCCTCCTTCATCCGCCACGTCCCCGACTACCCCAAGCCCGGCATCCTGTTCTACGACATCACGCCCCTGCTGGCCTCGCCCGAAGCCTTCGGGGACGTCATCGAACGGATGGCCGATGCGGCCCGTCCCCTGCGGCCCACCCGCATCGTGGCCGCCGAAGCGCGGGGCTTCCTGTTCGCGGCGCCGCTGGCCCAACGTCTGGGCGTGGGCCTGGCCCCGGTGCGCAAGCCCGGCAAGCTGCCCTGTGAAGCCTTCGAGGCCAGCTATGACCTGGAATACGGCTCCAATACCCTGTGTCTGCACAAGGATGCCCTGACGCCGGAGGATCGCGTCCTCATCGTGGACGACATCCTGGCCACCGGCGGCACCCTGGATGCCATGATCCGTCTGGTGGGCCAGAGCGGCGCCACCGTGGCGGGCTGCTGCATGCTCATGGAACTGGATGCCCTGGGCGGCCGCAAGGTGCTGGGCGACATCCCCCTGTCCGTGCTGCTGCACGTGTAGTCTGGAGCTTTGCCTTTTGTGACGGTGCAGCTGTCGATGCCATAAGGCTTTTATTTTGAGGGGAGAACCCCTCGCCTAGCGCGAGAGGGGTTCCCCCCTCAAGCTCCCCCTTTCCCAGCGCGCTTTCGGCCAGTCCCTTCTGCTTTTGCAGGAGGGACTGGCCGTTTCACATGGAACAGGAAGATATGCACGGGAAAGGAATGGGAGATGGAGGGAGAAGATACGCTCCCTCTGGATGAAGCACATTTTGAGGAGGGATGCGAGAGAGTTGAACGCGACTGAAGGCGGCCCGCAGGCCCCTTACGGGCATCAGCAGCAAGGATAAAGGAGGCTACTCCCCGCAACGCCTCCCTTTGGAAAACAAAAGGCCCCCGATGCTGAAAAGCATCGGGGGCCCTGGCATCAAAAACGAAAGGACAGCCTACAGGTTGGCGGCGTACCAGTCGCCGGCCAGACGCAGGCCGGTGCGCACGTCGAACTGGGGCTCATAGCCCAGCAGGGTGCGGGCGCGGGTGATGTCGGCCAGGGAGTGGCGCACGTCACCGGCACGGAAGTCGCGGTGCGTGGCCGTGGCCGTGGCGGCTTCGGGCATGTGGCGCACCACTTCCTCACGGATGAGGTCGAACAGTTCGTTCAGGGTCGTGCGCTGGCCAAAGGCCACGTTGTAGACCTTGTTGCGGGCTTCGTCCGTGGCGAAGCTGGCCAGCAGGTTGGCCTGCACCACGTTGTCGATGTAGCAGAAGTCGCGGCTGGTCTCGCCGTCGCCGTTGACGAAGACGGTCTCTTTCTTCAGCAGGCTGGCGAACCACTGGGGGATGACGGCGGCGTAGGCGCCGTAGGGATCCTGACGCTGGCCGAAGACGTTGAAGTAGCGCAGGCCCACGGTGGTGAAGCCGTAGCAGCGGGCGAAGACGTCGGCGTAGAGCTCGTCCACATACTTGGTCACGGCATAGGGCGACAGGGGGTTGCCGATCTTGTCTTCCACCTTGGGCAGCTCGGGGGAATCGCCGTAGGTGGAGGAGGACGCGGCGTAGACGAAGCTCTTCACGCCCGCATCGCGCGCGGCCACCAGCATGTTGAGGTAGCCGGTGATGTTGCAGCTGTTGGACAGGATGGGATCGTCGATGGAGCGCGGCACGGAACCCAGGGCGGCTTCATGCAGCACATGATCCACACCTTCGCAGGCCTTGCGGCAGGTATCCAGATCGCGGATGTCGCCTTCGATGAAGGTGAAGCGGCTCCAGGCTTCGGGGCCCACCAGGGCTTCCACCATGTCCAGGTTCTTCTGGTAACCGGTGAGGAAGTTGTCCAGACCCACCACGGTCTGCCCCATCTTGAGCAGATGTTCCAGCAGGTTGGAGCCGATGAAACCGGCAACGCCGGTCACCAGCCAGGTGGAGGGTTCGGCACGCATTTTTTCGCACAGTTGGGTATAGGCGCTCATATTGCCTTCCTTATCAGAGGTCGTGGTTGCCCGCCGGGAGGCCGCGAAAACGGGAGGCCCCGCCTTCGCGGCACAGACGGCGTGCTTTCCTTGTACGCTGTGCCGACGCCGCTGTCAAAAGACGGCCCCCCTGCCCCGGCAGGAGCTTTTTTGCCGCATCCTGCCGGAATTGCGTTTTTTTGTTCACATCCTGTCCCCGCCCGCAGGGCCCCTTTGCCTCTTTTCAGCGGCAAGGGATGCTGGTATAGCCCGTGAAGAGCCCACCAAACAGGGGGCCGGCCGCACCCGGCCGACACGTCTCCCCTTTCCGGTCCGGCCAGGCGGGGACGGTCTTTGCCCCGCAGGACAGACAGCGCCCCATCACGGAGCGTACCCGCCGGACAGGTGGGCAAAGGATATGCCGTGAAAATACTCATCCTGGGCAATCAGGCCCGTTCCACTTCCAATTTCTGGACCGTCCTCATGCGCCGCATGCGTGCCGCCGGGCATGAGGTCCTTTGCGCCGTGCCCGCGGGCGACGACGCTGCCGAGGCCGCCATCCGCGCCATCGGCGAAGAAGATCCCGCCTTCCGGAAAGGCCCGGCCGTGCGCCTGTGCCATTATCCCCTGGACCGCAAGGGCCTCAATCCCCTGCGCGACATGGCCACCATGCACGCCCTGTACCGCCTGTTCAGGCGGGAAAAGCCGGACCTGCTCTTCGCCACCACCATCAAGCCCGTCATCTACGGCTGCATGGCGGCGCGTCTGGCGCGGGTGCCGCACATCTACGCCACCATCACCGGCCTGGGCTACGCCTTCGAGGCGGACAACTTCTTCAAGAAATGCGTCAACCGCCTGAGCATCGGCCTGTACCACTGCGCCCTTGCCGGGGCCGAAGGCGTGTTTTTCCAGAACCGCGACGACGCGGAGCTGTTCCGCAAGGTCGGCATCCTGCGCCGCAGCGCGCGCGTGCTCATGGCGCGCGGCACCGGTGTGGACATCCGCCGCTTTGCCGAAGCGCCCCTGCCGCCCCTGCCCGCCGAAGGCTGCGCCCCCGAAGAACGGGAGATCATCTTCCTGCTGGTGGGCCGCCTGCTGGAGGCCAAGGGCCTGCCCGAATACGCCGCCGCGGCCAAGGAACTGAAAACGCAGTACCCCGCCGCCCGCTTCCAGCTGCTGGGCCCGCCGGAACAGGGCCTGGGCAGCGTGGATCTGGCCCAGGTGCGCCGCTGGCAGGACGAAGGCAGCATCGAATACCTGGGCGAGACCCGCGACGTGCGCCCCTATGTGGAGGCCTGCCACGCGCTGGTGCTGCCTTCGTGGCGTGAAGGCACGCCCACGTCCATCATGGAAGGCATGAGCATGGGCCGCGCCGCCGTGGTCACGGACGTGCCCGGCTGCCGCGAGGTGGTGGAAGACGGCGTCAACGGCTGCATCTGCGCCGCCCACGATCCCCGGGCGCTGGCCGCCGCCATGCGCCGCCTGCTGGACGAACCCGGACTGCTGGTCCGCATGGGGGCCGCCGGCCGGGATCTGGCCTGCCGCGAATTCGATGCCGAAGTCGTGGCCGAGAAGATCCTGGTCGACATGCGCGTGCCCCGCGCGGCCGGATAAACAAGCAACCATGCGGGCCCGTGGCGGCCCGCTCCTGTCCCGGCCCCGCCGGGACGACGGTGTCTCGCGGTCACAGGGACAGCCCGCCCGCCGCAGGCGGCCCACGGGCCTGTCCCGTCCACTGTACGAAAAAATGGAGAAACTATGATCAGCCGTTACCGCATGGCATTGATGCAGGTGGTGGACCTGTGCTGCATCCTGCTGGCCCTGGCCGTTTCGGGCATGGTGACCATCGTGCCCGACCTGAGCGTCTTTGACGACTACACCGGCGCCTCCCTGTTCACCATCTTCTTCTATCTGCTGTTCTTCTACATCCTCGATGCCTACAGCGTGGGCATGGAAGACTTCAAGGACACCCTGGGCCGCATCCTGGTGGCCTGCGTGCTGGGCATCATCAGCTCGGCCACGGCGTCCTTCGCCCTGGAGAACTGGCGCTTCGACCGCGTGACCGTGCTCCTGCTCTTCGCGCTCTCCTTCGTGTTCTGCCTGGGCTGGCGCTTCCTCTACTATCTCAATGCCGACAAGCTGACCCATCCCCTGCGCGTCCTGCTGGTGGGCGTGGACCGCGGCGGCAAGGTGCGCAAGCTGCTGGCCGAAGGCCTGCCCAAGGCCCGCATCCTGGGCTATGTGGGTGAAAAGGACCAGGATCCCGACGCCGGTGAGTGCTTTGGCCCGCCCTTCATGGCCCTGGAAGCCGCCAAGAAGCACGGCGCGACCATGATCGTGCTCCTGCCCGACGCCCCCATCGACGACGACATCGCCCATGACCTGCTGGAAGCCAAGCTGCACGGCGCCATGGTGGTGGACATCCGCACCTTCTACGAGCATGTGGTGCAGCGCCTGCCCCTTTCCCAGATCACCGAGGAATGGCTGCTGCAGACCGAAGGCTTTTCGCTCAACACCCGCGGCAGCCTGCGCCGCCTGAAGCGCGCCTTCGACCTGTTCCTGTCCCTGATGCTGCTCATCCCGGCCGCGCCCATCATGCTCATCACCGCCCTGCTGATCCGCCTGGAATCGCCGGGCCCGGTCATCTACCGTCAGGATCGTGTGGGCCTGTATGAAAAGGAATTCACGGTCTACAAGTTCCGCTCCATGCGTACCGACGCCGAAAAGAACGGCGCCGTCTGGGCCGCCGCCAATGACGCCCGCGTGACCCGCGTGGGCAAGTTCATCCGCAAGGTGCGCATCGACGAGCTGCCCCAGATCTGGAACATCATCAAGGGCGACATGAGCTTCATCGGTCCCCGTCCCGAACGCATGACCTTCGTGAAGCAGCTCAAGGAACACATCCCCTATTACAGCCTGCGCCATACCGTGAAGCCCGGCCTCACCGGCTGGGCCCAGGTCTGCTACCCCTACGGCGCCAATGAGGAAGATGCCCGCCACAAGCTGGAATACGACCTGTTCTATGTGAAGAACATCTCCATCCTGCTGGACATCCACATCATCTTCAAGACCGTGGGCGTGGTGCTCTTCCCCAAGGGCGCGCGCTAGGCCGGATATCCCGGTACACGCACGACGGGGCGGATCAGCCGGCTGATCCGCCCCGTTTTTTTCTTCCCGTCCGAATGCAGAGGGGCCCAAAGACGGCCCTGCGTAACTCAGGGATGCTCCTGCCCCGTGCGCTGCTGCCGTGCCTGACAGTACTGGCAGTTCTCGCCGTCGATGAGGCTCTTCAGGATGCCGCAGCCCCCTTCCCGGCTGCCGTCGCATTTGTGGTACAGGGATTCAAGATGCGCCCTGAGGTGCTCAAGATCCCGTATCTGCTGCTCCACCGCTTCGATATGCGTGCGGATGAGCCTGTTGATCCAGTCGCAGCTGCCCGTGGGATGGTCGCTGTACACCAGCAGGGTGCGGATCTCGTCCAGGCTCATGCCGTGCCGGCGGCAATGCCGGATGAAGCGCAACCGCGCGATGTCCTCGTCCCCGTAAAGACGATAGTTCCGTTCCGTGCGTTCCGGGCGTTTCAGCAGCCCTTCCTTCTCGTAATAGCGGATGGTGACCACCTGACAGCCGGTCATCTTCGCCAGCTCGCCTATCTTCACTTTCATGCGCGTCCTCCGGTCCGGGCCTGTCCGGGACGGAAAGGCAGCTGCCGGAAAAAATTTTTTCCAACGCTTCCTCCCCTCTTGACCCTATAGTGACTATAGGCCCTATGGTCTGTCTATAGCAAGAACGACCAGGGGACGCCGGACACCGGCATCCCCGTGGAGGAACGACCATGAGCAGTGAAACACTGTTTTTATGCCCCTGCGGTGCCCGGCACCCGCACGGCTTCGTATGTGACAAGGTACTTCATGCCACCCTGCCCGCCGGGCACGAACACCGCGGCCACGAGCACGGCAGCCACAGCCATGACCACAGCCACGAGTGCTGCGGCCATGACCACGGACACGGCGACCATCCGCACGCCCATGCGGAAAGCTGCCATGCGCATGACCACGAAAGCTGCGACCACGACCATGCGCACGAGCACGGCTCCTGCTGCTGCGGCCATGACGCGCCCCAGGCCGTGGACTGGAGCACGCTGGCGGCCCCTTCCGCCACGCGCGCCGTGTACCGCATCCTCAACATGGACTGCCCCATGGAAGAGGCGCTCATCAGGAAGAAGCTGGCCACTGTGCCCGGCATCACCGGCCTCACCTTCAACCTCATGCAGCGCGTGCTCACCGTGGAGCATGAGCTCCCGTCCACCGCGTCCATCGAGGCGGCCCTGAAGGCCATCGACATGACGCCGGAGCCGCTGGATGCCGCCGAAGGCGCCACGGCCGTCTTTGCGGTGAGCGGCATGGACTGCCCCACGGAAGAACGCCTCATCCGCAAGGCCCTGGAGGGCCTGCCGGGCCTGCTCGGCCTTGAGATCGACCTGATGCAGCGCCATGTGCGCGTACGGCACGAGCCCGCGGCCCTCCCGGCCATCACCGCCGCCCTGGAAGGGCTGGACATGGGCGCCCGGCTGCTGGAAGGCACGACACAGGCGCACGATGCCATCCCGGCCCCCCGCATCCCCTGGAAGCGGCTGGCCGTGGCCGGCGGCTTTGCCGCCCTTTCCGAGATCCTGGAACTCATCCAGCACTGGGGGGCGCGTCCCTTCGGCCTCGACATGGCCTCATGGAGCGTGGGCGGCTGGCCCGTGCTGACGCTCCTGCCCCTGTGCTGCGCCCTCATCGCCATCCTGCTGAGCGGCCTGACCACCTACCGCAAGGGCTGGCTGGCCGTCTCCAACCTCGACCTGAACATCAATGCCCTCATGTCCGTGGCCGTCACCGGGGCCGTGCTTATCGGGCAGTTCCCGGAAGCCGCCATGGTCATGGTGCTGTTCAACGTCTCGGAAGCCATCGAGGCCAAGGCCCTGGACAGGGCCCGCAACGCCATCAAGGACCTGCTGGCCCTGGCGCCCGATACGGCCACGGTGCTGCGTGAGGACGGCAGCTGGCAGGAAGCCGACATCCGCACGGTGGCCGTGGGCAGCCGTGTGCGCGTGCGCCCCGGCGAAAAGATCGCCCTGGACGGTCTGGTGCTGGACGGCCGTTCCCTGGTGGACCAGTCGCCCATCACCGGCGAGAGCATGCCGGTGGAAAAGCAGGCCGGGGACACGGTCTACGCCGGGACCCTCAATACCTCCGGCTCCTTTGAATTCCGGGTGACCGCCGCGGCCACGGACACCACGCTGGCCCGCATCATCCATGCCGTGGAAGAGGCCCAGGGCAGCCGCGCCCCCATGCAGCGCTTTGTGGATACCTTCGCGCGCTACTACACCCCGGCCGTCTTCCTGGTGGCCCTGCTGGCCGCCCTGGTGCCGCCCCTGTTCCTGGGCAGCGCCTGGACGGACGCCATCTATACCGCGCTGGTGATACTGGTCATCGGCTGCCCCTGCGCCCTGGTCATCTCCACGCCGGTGAGCATCGTCAGCGGCATGGCCGCCGCCACCCGCTACGGCATCCTCATCAAGGGCGGCATGTTCCTGGAACAGGGCAGACGCCTCGACTGCCTGGCCCTGGACAAGACCGGCACCCTCACCCACGGCAAGCCGCGCCAGACCGACTGCCTTTGTACGGGGCAGGAAGATGAAGCGGCCGTCCGTTCGCTGGCGGCCAGTCTGGCGGCCCGCTCCGACCATCCCGTTTCCGGGGCCATCGCCCAGGCCGCCCTGGCGGACCACATCCCCCTGCAGGACGTGGACGACTTCACGGCCCTGCCCGGTCAGGGCGTCAGCGGCATCATGGCCGGCCGGCGCTGGTATCTGGGCAACCGCGCCCTTGCGGCATCGCTGGGCCGGTACCCGGCAGCCCTCGACGAGCGGATCTCCCGGCTGGAGCAGCAGGGCAAGACCGTGGTCGCACTCGTGGGCGACAACGGCATCCGGGCCCTGTTGGCCGTGGCCGATACGCTCAAGGCAAGCAGTCTGGAAGCTGTCAGGGAACTGAAGGCACTGGGCGTGACCACGGTCATGCTCACCGGAGACAACGAACACACGGCAGCTGCCATCGCCCGTCAGGTGGGCGTGGACAGCTTCAAGGCCGGTCTGCTCCCGGCGGGCAAGCTCGCCGTCATCGAGGAACTGGAAGCCCGG
>OLWK01001389.1_pt1 | contig 10921 bp, 9 predicted proteins | sample 1674141 | NCBI WGS metagenome assembly OLWK01 (sample SAMEA103958148, study PRJEB25191) | human gut metagenome | reverse complement strand
TCCGCTTTGAGACCGAGGTGCTGGATACCGACAACTATCAGGGCAACGCGGTGGTGAACTATACCGATGCGGAAACGCCCTATACCCGGATCATCGAGCACAAGCATTTTGCATTCGGCACCCAGCCCAAAACGGTGATCAGCCGGGAGTACAGCACCGAGTGGCATCAGGGTGACGAGCCCTATTACCCCGTCAACGATGAAAAGAATGGCGCGCTTTACGCAAAATACAAAGCGCTGGCCGATGCCGAGACAAAGGTCATTTTTGGCGGCCGGTTGGGCGAGTACAAGTATTATGATATGGATAAGGTGATCGAAGCAGCATTGGATGCGGCGGCACGGGAGCTGGGGTAACCCCACTGTCATCGAAGGCGTTGACGCAACGGTCTGAATGCTGTATACTAACCATAGAAATCCACCGGTTCCCCGGTGAGAAGTGAGGGATAACACCATGAAAGTGATTCTGAAGCAGGACGTAAAGGGCATTGGCAAGAAGGATGAGATCCATGAGGTCTCCGACGGCTACGCCCGCAACTTTCTGTTCCCGCGCAAGCTGGCCGCTGTGGCCGATGCTTCTGCGGTGAATATCGCACGCGGCAAGGAGGCCGCTGCGGATTTCCACGAGGCTGAAACTGTGGCCGCCGCACAGGCTGTGGCTGCAAAGATCGAGGGCAAGACCGTGACCATCAAGGCCAAGGGCGGCGCATCCGGCCGCCTGCACGGCAAGGTCACCGGCAAGGAAGTTGCCGAGGCTCTGGCCCAGCTGGCCGGTTCTCCCATTGATAAAAAGAAGATCGAGCTGGAGACCAAGGACATCAAGGATGCCGGTGTGTTCAACGCAAAGGTGCGCCTGCATGTCGGTGTCGTGGCTTCCTTCAAGATCATGGTGGAAGTAGAACAGGCCTGATTGAAACGCCATCTGCGCCCCCTGCCTTCAGGGGGCGTTTTTGGCGTTTTGGGAAGCTGGCCCAGTATGGAGGGGGATGAACCATGCCCAACGAACAACGACATTATTCCAATGAACTGAATCTGGAGAGTGTGGGCATCAATCTGCCCTACAATATGCAGGCCGAGCAGAGCGTGCTGGGCGCGGTGCTGCTCAAGCCTGAGACCCTGACCGACCTGGTGGAGATCATCCGGCCGGAGATGTTCTACACCCGGCAGAACGCCCAGATCTATTCTGAGATGCTGCGCCTGTTTACGGCGGACCAGACCATCGACTTTGTCACCCTGCTGGATGCCGTCATCTCCGATGGCGTGTTCCCCAGTGCGGACGAGGCAAAAGTCTATCTGACCGGTCTGGCCGAGACGGTGCCCAGCATCTCCAATGTGAAGGCATACGCCCAGATCGTGCAGGAAAAGTATCTGGTGCGCCAGCTGATGGGCGTTGCCAAGGACATTCTGCAGGACGCGGGCGATGAGCCGGACGCTGACCTGCTGCTGGAAAATGCGGAGCAGCGCATCTACGAGATCCGCTCCGGGCGGGATTCCAGCGCGTTGACCCCGCTTTCCTCCAGCATGGTGGAGACGCTGACCAACCTGCAGAAGATCAGCGGCCCGGATGCCGACAAGTACAAGGGTATCCCCACCGGCTTCCGTCTGCTGGATACCGTTCTGACTGGCCTGGGCCGCGGCGACCTTATCATTCTGGCCGCCCGCCCCGGTATGGGCAAGACCAGCTTTGCGCTGAACATTGCCACCCGCGTTGCCATGCAGCAAAAGGTGCCGGTGGCCATTTTCAGCCTGGAAATGACCAAGGAGCAGCTGACCAACCGCATCCTTTCGGCGGAAGCAGGCATCGACAGCCAGGCTTTCCGCACCGGTGCCCTTCGCAGTGAGGACTGGGAGTATCTGGCACTGGCAACGGAAAAGCTCCACGATGCCCCCATCTATATGGACGACACCTCAGGCATCACCATCACCGAGATGAAGGCGAAGATCCGCCGGGTCAATCAGGATCCCACCCGCCCCAATGTGGGCCTGATCGTTATTGACTACCTGCAGCTGATGACCACCGGCCAGCGCAGCGAGAACCGTGTGCAGGAGATCAGCTCCATCACCCGAAACCTGAAGATCATGGCTAAGGAAATGAATGTGCCCATCATCGCGCTTTCTCAGCTGTCCCGTGCGGTGGAGAAGCAGGGCAACAACTCTTCTCACCGGCCCCAGCTGTCGGACCTGCGTGACTCCGGTTCCATCGAGCAGGATGCCGACTGCGTCCTTTTCCTTTACCGTGATTCCTACTACGCCAGCCAGAACCCCGATGGGGCCGAGGTGGATGCGGATACCGCGGAGTGCATCGTGGCAAAGAACCGCCACGGCGAGACCAGCACGGTGCCGCTGGGCTGGGATGGCGCACACACCCGCTTTATGGATGTGGACTTCAAACGCTGATGAACGACGAAACATCAAAATTGATCGCAAAAGTAGAACGCTTTGCCCGGCAGGAGCAGCTGTTTGCGCCTGTGGAGCCGGGCCGGGCTTTGCACCTGTGCGCCGCCGTTTCGGGCGGAGCCGACAGCATGGCGCTGCTGCGGGTGCTGCTGGAGCTGCGGGAAGCTTTTGAGTATACCCTTTCTGCCTGCCACGTCAACCACGGCCTGCGGGGTGAGACTGCGGATCGGGACGAAGCTTTTGTCCGGGCCGAGTGTGCCCGGCTGGGGGTGCCGCTGACAGTCTTCCGCCCGGCAGATGTGGGAATGACTGTGCCGCCCCATGCCGGGGAGGACTGGGCCCGCAGACTCCGCTATGCCTGCTTCGCCCAACTGCTGGCAGGCGGGATAGACTGCATTGTAACGGCCCATACTGCTACTGACCAGGCCGAGACCCTGCTGTTCCGGCTGGCCCGGGGCACCGGGCTGCACGGGGCAGGGGGAATCCGGCCCAGGCGGCCCGGCTACTGCCGCCCGCTGTTGGGCCTGACCCGGGCCGAGACCGAAGCGCTCTGCGCCGCCTTTGAGCAGGGCTGGGTGACGGACGAGACGAACGAGTCCGATGCCTACGCCCGCAACCGCCTGCGCCATGGGGCCGTTCCGGCCCTGCGCAGCGTCAACGATGCGGCAGAGAAAAATCTGGCCCGCTTCTGTGAAAAGGCGGCCCGCGCGGACGCATACTTTGCCGGGCAGGCAGAACAGCTGCTTTCCATCGCGCGTCTGGATGCAGCCCAGACTGCCTGTAAGGCCCCGAAAGCCAAGGCGGCATGGCGGCTGGAGCCGCTGCAGGGCGCTGACCCGATCATTCTGGAAGCGGCGCTCCACAGCCTTGTTGCCCCGGTGCGGGATGCCGAGGAAAAGTACATCCGCCTGCTGGCAGAGCTGGTGGAGCAGGGGAGCGGGGCGGTGCAATTGACCGATACGGTCCGCTTCTGCGCAGGCAGCGGGATGCTCTGGCAGGAAGAGGGCCGGCCGGAAGCGGCTGCGGCCCCTGCGTTTTCGCTGCCGTTTGCCCCTGCCGATGGGGCGGAATTTGCTCTGCCTGGGGGCCAAACCCTGAAAACACGGCTTTTTGTAAGCGGTTTTCGAGAAAAAACACAGGGTGTTCATAAAAAAGACTTAAAAAATCGGGCGGATTATGCTAGAATAACCTTGTTATATTCTGCCCTTACGCTGCGCACCCGTCAACCGGGAGACCGGTTCCGGCCTGCGGGGCGGGGGCTGAGCAAGCCCCTGCGCAAATGGATGAATGAGGCAGGCATTCCTGCCGGAATACGAGAGGGCCTGCCGCTGCTGGCGGCGGGCAGTGAGATCCTGTGGGTCTGTGGGGAGGGCTTTGCCGAGGGGCTGGCCCCGGACGAGGAGACTGTACAGATCTTGCAGCTGGAATTGGAAAATGGAGGAACAACCCATGAGCATGAATGACGATATCAAGAACATCCTGGTCAGTGAGGAAGCACTGAAAGCCAAGGTTGCCGAACTGGGTGCACAGATCAGCAGGGATTACGAGGGCAGAAATCTTGTCCTCGTCTCCATCCTCAAGGGCTCGGTGGTTTTCATGGCCGACCTGATGCGGGCTGTGACCATCCCTTGCAGCATTGATTTTATGGTCGTGTCCAGCTACGGCGGCAGCAATACCACCACCAGCGGTCTGGTCAAGATCATCAAGGATCTGGACGGCGACCTTTCCGGCAAGGACGTGCTGATCGTGGAGGACATTCTGGATACCGGTGTCACCCTTTCCAAGCTGGTGCCCATGCTCAAGATGCGCAACCCGAATTCCGTGAAGATCTGCACCATTCTCGACAAGCCCAGCCGCCGCAAGGCCGACATCCAGCCCGATTACGAGGGCTTCCAGGTGCCGGACGAGTTTGTGGTGGGTTATGGTCTGGACTACGATGAGAAATACCGCAACCTGCCCTATGTGGGTGTGCTGAAACCGGAAATCTACGCATAACAAAAACGAATTAGAACTGGAGTTGATCCCTTTTGCAACCGAAACGACCTCGCTTTAATCCCCTGATCCTGGCGCTGGCACTGGCCGGTGTCCTGATGATCTGGTCGGTGCTGGGCACCAGCGACAGCAGTACCGGCGGCTCCACCATGAGCTACTCGACTGTGGTGCACTACTTTGAGAACAATCAGGTCACAGCCTTTACGCTGGACCGCAACACCAGCATCATCACCCTGACGCTGAAGGAGGGTAAGCAGGAGCTGCCCGAAACCACAGGTGCCACCGCTGCCACACAGGCCTCCGGCGGTCTGCTGAGCAATATGTTCTCCTCCTCCACCTCTTCCGTGGGGGCAACCAGAAACGATGACGGCACGGTGACGGTGCGCTACAAGCTGCCCTACGCCTATGTGTTCATCGAGAATGTCCAGCAGTATATCGATTCCTACGACGCAGCCAACCCGACCGCGCCCATGGAGTACGATTACACCACCCTGAAGGAGTCCATCCCCTGGATGGAGATCCTGTTCTACCTGGGAATGCTGGGCTGCACCGGCTTCCTGCTCTTCTCCATGATGCGCGGCGGCGCTGGCGGCGGCGGTATTATGAACGTGGGCAAGGCCAAGGTGAAGGACGAGCATGAGAACAAAAAGACCGCGACCTTTGCCGACGTTGCCGGTGAGGACGAGGAAAAGGAAGAGCTGAAGGAGGTCGTGGAGTTCCTCAAGAGCCCCGACAAGTTCAACACACTGGGTGCCCGCATCCCCCACGGCGTTCTGCTGGTGGGCCCTCCGGGTACCGGTAAGACCCTGTTGGCCCGTGCCTGCGCCGGTGAGGCGGGAGTGCCCTTCTACTCCATTTCCGGCTCCGACTTCGTGGAAATGTACGTCGGTGTCGGCGCGTCCCGTGTGCGTGACCTGTTTGATAAGGCCAAAAAGACCATGCCCTGCATCATTTTCATCGATGAGATCGATGCCGTGGGCCGTCAGCGCGGCGCAGGTCTGGGCGGCGGCCACGACGAGCGGGAGCAGACCCTGAACCAGCTGCTGGTCGAGATGGACGGCTTTGAGGCCAACGATGGTGTCATCGTGATGGCAGCCACCAACCGTGCCGACATTCTGGATAAGGCACTGCTCCGTCCGGGCCGCTTTGACCGTCAGGTCTATGTGGGCCTGCCCGATGTCAAGGGCCGCGAGGAGATCCTCAAGGTCCACACCAAGAATAAGCCTCTGGCTCCCGATGTCTCCCTCAGAGTCATCGCACAGCGCACCGCAGGCTTTGCGGGTGCTGACCTGGAGAACCTGGTCAATGAGGCCGCTCTGCTGGCTGCCCGCCGCAGCCGCAAGGCCATCACCATGGAGGATATCGAGGAAGCTTCCATGAAGGTCATGGCAGGCCCTGAAAAGAAGAGCCGTGTTGTGACTGCCGAGGAAAAGAAGCTGACCGCCTACCATGAGGCGGGCCACGCCGTGGCAGGCTTCTATTGCAAGCACCATCCCCGTGTGCATGAGATCACCATCATTCCCCGCGGCCAGGCTGGCGGCTACACCATGTATCTGCCTGAAAAGGATCGCAGCTACGTGACCAAAGGTGAGATGTTCGAGGATATCGTTTCCAGCCTGGGCGGCCGTGTGGCCGAGCAGCTGATCCTGGAGGATATCTCCACCGGTGCCTCCAACGACCTGCAGCAGGCAACCAACATTGCCCGCCAGATGATCACCAAGTACGGCTTCTCCGAGCGCCTGGGCCCTGTGGTCTACGGCACCTCGCAGGAGGAGACCTTCCTGGGCCGTGATTTCACCCAGGGCAAGGGCTACAGCGAGAGCACCGCTGCCGAGATCGACGGCGAGATGCGGGATATCATCGATGAGGCTTACGAGACCTGCCGCCGCACCCTGACGGAGCACATCGACCAGCTCCATGCGCTGGCACAGGCTCTGATGGAACGCGAAAAGCTCAACGAGAAGGAGTTCAACACCGTGATGGCTGGCGGCAAGCTGCCCCCGCGTGACGGCGACGAGCCTGCACAGGAACCCGCCGCACCGGCGGCCCCTGTGGAGACCGCAGAGCCTGCCGAGAGCGCAGAGCCCGCTGAACAGGCGGAGCAGGCCGTGCTGGGCGAGGAAATGCCCGACCCGGCGCAGGATGCCCCGCAGGAAAACGAATGATCGAAGGGAGCGAGTGTCGTGGAGGAAAATTTTAACCCGGTCGCACGCACCCGGGCCAACTATTATACCCCGGGCAGCCCGGTGCAGTTCGTCTGTGTGGAACTGCTCAAGGGCGAACTCAGCGGCGAGAACGCAGTCTGCCTGACCTTCAAGAACATCTCCAAGGTTACCCTGACTGCACTGGAGATCCACTTCAAGTGCAAGGGCGTGGACGGTATCATCCTGTGTGAGGATGCCTTTGAATACCGCGAGATCGAGGTCAAGCCCGGTGAGAGCTTTGGCATGGACGATGCCGTGTTCGTGACCCAGAAGGCCATCACCAGCGTGGATGTGGTCCTGAAGAACGTATACAGCGGCAAAAAGGTCGTGCATCTGGATGCCATCAAGCGCGTCCGCCTGCCGGCCCCGCGCCGCCTGAGTCCGGAGCTGGAAAAGGCACTGGAAAGCCGGATGAACCGCACCGGCCTCAAGTATATGCCGCAGGTGTTCGAGAACGGCTGGTACTGTGCCTGCGGTTCCTTCCACCCGAAGGAAGAGGACACGGTCTACTGCACCGAGTGCGGCTGTGACCGCATCCTGCTGCAGAACGCCCTGAACACCCTGCTGCAGCCCGGCCAGAAGGCCGCCCCTGCAGAGCAGGCCCCGGCGGCGGAGGCCACCCGCGTGGTGAGCGCCGCTCCGCAGGAAGAGCCGACCCGCATCGTGGCCAGAGCGCCGGTGCAGGCAGAACCCACCCGGGTCATCCCGACGGCCCGCCCGGCAGAGCCTGTCGGCGCTCCGACCAGCTTTGCACCGCCGGTGGAACACACCCCTGCTCCGGAAGCAGAGCCTACCCGGGTGCTGGATGCCGCCACCCGCGCGGCGTTCCCCGGCAGCGGTGCAGCGGCTGTGGATGACGAGGGCACCCGTGTGATGCCTGCTGCTGCCCGCCGTGCTGCCCCGGCCCGCCAGCCGGAACCCGAGGTGGAGCAGTACGATGAGGAGGACGATGCGGAAGAGAGCCGTGACGGCATTGCCGAGACCCTCGTCCGCTGGGTCCCGCCCATCACCGCCATCGTCTGCGCAGGCATTGCGCTGTGGGGCTTCGTCTACTATCAGTTTATGATGTAAATGAATGACGGAGGAGGCTGCGCTTCCTCCGTTTTTTGGTTGTACGAAGGAGAAACGTTATGCCCGACGAAGCACTGCAAACCGCTTTTGAGATCAAAACTACCTGCGATGAGATCAGCCGCAAGCTACTGCGCTGGCACTGGGAGAACAAGCCCGGGGAGCACAGCCTGGGAGCCCTGCTGGATCACATCCGCACCCGCCAGCAGGAGAGCCCCGAATATTATGACCGTCTGCCCGATCTGGCGGGCCGAAACAGCTGGCAGCAGCTGGATACCACCCTGTGTATGCGGGTGCTGCTGGACCCGGAAAAGGATGCTGCCCGCCCGCTGGATCTGCTGGGCAATACGGAGCACCCCGCTGCTGCCCGCCGGGCCTGCAACGCGGTGCGCACCGCCCGCAATGAAGCGGCCCATGCCTCCGACCGCACGGCGGCTGCGCAGGCGGCGATCCTCTTCAACGAGGCCGTGGAAGCACTGGAAGAAGGCTATGCAGGCGCGCCCCTGCGCACCAGTGAGCTGGGCCAGTATTACCGGTTGGCTGAGGATTATCTGAGCCGCTGCGGGGCCAAAAAGCCCATTGCGTCGGCGGCCCCGGAAGAGAAAGCATCCCGCGCGGCAAAGTCCGGCCAGAGCACTGCGGGCAGGAAAAAAGAGGGGACTTCCGGCAGTGCTTCCCGCCGCAGCACAAAGCAGAACACGAGCGGCCGCAGTTCCGGCAGCAGATCCCAGAACCGGAAGCAGGGCGGCAGCCGGAACAGCCGTGCCCGGGCCAGACAGAAGCAGAAACAGGCCAACCGCACCGTTCTGCTGGTACTGCTGGCGATCCTGGCCGTGGGTCTGCTGATTCGCGGCTTTACCATGAACTGGCAGTGAAAGAGTGAGGGAACTATGAAGCAAAAACTGATTTTTCTGGATATTGACGGTACTTTGCTGCCGCCCGGTGAGATGACCGTTCCGGCCAGTGCCGTGGAGGCCATCCGGCAGGCCCGGGCCAACGGCCACAAGGTGTTTCTGTGTACCGGCCGCAACCTGCGCATGACGAAGCCGCTGCTTGCCTACGGTTTCGATGGCTTTGTCTGCTCTGCAGGCGGCTATGTAGGCTGTGATGGGAAAATTCTCGTGGATCTTCCCATGGAGCCTGCGCAGGTCGAGGGCCTGCGGGAGGTGCTGGGGCGTGCCGGTGCCGAGTGCACACTGGAAGCCCGGGACGATACTTACGGCGGCATCAGGATGATCGAGCGGTTCGCCCATTTGTTCCCCCGCAAGCCGGGGCAGCTGAACAGCGAGGCCGAGCGCTGGCGCAAAACGATGGAGTATGGCATGACCATCCGGCCCATTGAGGAATACCACGGAGAGCCGGTTTACAAGGTGGTGTTCATCGCCCCCAACGAGGCCTGCCTTGCTGAAGCAAAGCAGCTGTACGAGGATCAGTTCATCTTCTGCGAGTCCCGGCTGGGGGATAACCCGTCAGCCATCGTCAACGGGGAGCTCATCAACCGCAAGTTCAACAAGGGCACCGGCATCAAGGCCATCTGTGATGATCTGGGGTGTTCGCTGGCCGATACCATCGGCTTTGGCGACAGCGACAATGACCTGCAGATGACCGATGTGGTAGGCATCAGCGTCTGCATGGCCAACGGCTCTGACAACCTGAAAAAGCTCTGCGACCGCATCTGCCCGGCTGTGACGGAGGACGGTGTGGCAAGGGAGCTCAAAACTCTGGGCCTGATCTGAGAGCAGGCTTCCACAAAAGAAGAGATGATAACAAAAAATTCCCGCTCCATCGAGCGGGAATTTTTGTTAGAGAGGGTTATTTCTGATGGACTGCCTTGTGATATACCGCGTAGGCGATCACGGCAGAGAGGGCCTCTGTGATCCAGAAGGCGTGCCAGACACCGGTGGGGCCCATGCGGCCGCACAGCACCCACGCAATGGGCATGATGAAGATGATGTAGCGGCAGAGGGAGATGACCAGCGAGGGCACGCCCTTGCCCAGACCCTCCAGCGCGCCGGAGGAGGTGGTAGACACTGCCGAGACGATGAACCCCAGGCAGATGACCCGCAGGGCGGTCTGGCCGATGGCGATGGTCTCGGGGTTAGAGGTGAACAGACCCATCAGCGGGCCTGCAATGGTCAGGCAGAGCAGGGTGCCAATGGCCATGATCCCGGCGCTCAGGCCCAGTGTCAGGTTGTAGAGCCTGGACACACGGCCATGCTCCCGGGCACCGTAGTTGTAGCCCACCAGCGGGCGCATCCCCTGCACGATGCCGTTGGCCGGCAGGTAAAGGAAGGTCTGGAGCTTGTAGTAGATGCCCAGCACCGTCACATAGCTCTGGGAGTAGACCGCCAGCAGGCCGTTCAGGAAGGTGACCAGCAGGCTGGGCAGGGCCAGATTCAGGATGGCCGGTACACCGATGGCATAGAGCTTGCCGTCAAGGGCGGCATCGAACTGCAGGCAGCGGCGGGAGAAGCGGACGGCGACTTCGGTGGTGCAGTAGACATAGAGGTAGACCACAAGGGAAACGGCCTGCCCGATGCCGGTGGCAAGGGCTGCACCGGCAATGCCCAGGGCGGGCACCGGCCCAAGGCCGAAGATGAGGACCGGGTCGAGGACGATGTTGGTCACGCAGCCGGTGATCAGCGCCACCATGGCAACATTCATCCGGCCCACGGACTGGAAGATCTTCTCAAAGGCGAGGTCTGCCATGTTGACCAGCGAGAACAGGAACACGATGGTGGAGTAGGTCACGCCCATGTCCACCAGAGCGGGATCGGTAGTGAAGCGGCGCAGGAAGCCGGGCATAATGGCAATGCAGAGGACCATGCCCAGCACGCCGTGCAGCAGGGAAAACATCATGCCGTGGGTGGCGGCCCGGTTGGCGTTTTCGTGGTCGCCTGCGCCGAGGTAGAGCGCGATCTGAGCATTGATGCCGATGCCGAAGCCGATGGCCACTGCATTGACAAAGTTCTGGATGGGAAACACCAGCGAAAGCGCCGTCATGGCCTGCTCGCTGATCTGGGCCACAAAGAGGCTGTCCACGATGTTGTACAGGCTGTTCACCAGCATCGAGATGACGTTGGGCAGGGCCATGGAGAGCAGCAGCGGGAACACCGGTCTGGTTTTCATAAAAGTATCGTTCATTTTCATTGCTCCTGAGGGTCAGATTTGGATTTGAAGGCAAAGCAAAAGCCACACAATGGTACAAAAGCCATTGTGTGGCGAAAAGTTGCAGAATGCTGTAAAAATCCACACGATATTTTA
>OLWK01001384.1_pt1 | contig 10947 bp, 12 predicted proteins | sample 1674141 | NCBI WGS metagenome assembly OLWK01 (sample SAMEA103958148, study PRJEB25191) | human gut metagenome | reverse complement strand
CACGGTGCTCGTCGAGACGGGCGGCGGCAACCGCCCCCGCATCGTCGAACTCTTCACAGCGCTGGGCTACAAGGCCTTCACCCTCGAACACGGACGGGAAATCCCCCTGACCGCCGCAAGCGTCAAGGAAAATACCCCTTACACCCGACACGACCAAAGACATCATATTCAGACATGCGCATTGACATCCTCACCGTCGTACCCGAACTGCTGACCTCGCCCCTCAACGAGTCGATCCTGCACCGTGCGCAGGAGAAGGGGCTCGTCCGGATCGTCGTCCACAACCTCCACGACTACGCCCACGACCGCCGCAAGACCACCGACGACTACCCTTTCGGCGGCGAAGCGGGCATGGTCCTCAAGTGCGAACCGGTCTTCGAACTGATCGAGAAACTCCAGTCCGAGCGGCATTACGACGAGATCATCTACACCTCGCCCGACGGCATCCGCTACGACCAGCACGAAGCCAACCGCCTCTCGACGCTCGACAACCTGATTATCCTCTGCGGCCACTACAAGGGCATCGACCACCGCATCCGCGAACACCTCGTCACGCGCGAAATCTCGATCGGCGACTACGTGCTGACGGGCGGCGAGCTGGCGGCCTGCATCATCGCCGATTCGGTCGTGCGCATCATTCCGGGCGCCATCGGCGACGAAGCCTCGGCCCTCACGGACAGCTTTCAGGACAACCTGCTGGCACCTCCGGTCTACACCCGCCCCGCCGAATTCCGCGGCTGGCGGGTCCCCGACATCCTGCTTTCGGGCAACTTCGCCCAGATCGCCCGCTGGCAGGAGGAACAGTCCTACCAGCGCACCCGGCAGCTCCGCCCCGACCTGCTGAACGAATAAAAACCTAAAAACTTCCGATATGATTCTTTTCAAAACGAACTCCGACGGCTCCGTCACCCGCATAAAAGAGAAACCGTTCAGGCTGGAGCGGGACCTCCAGCGTTTATTCGAACAAAATCTGCAGACACTCATGAATCTGGAGATCGTGAAATCCGAATGCACGATTAAAGACAAGCGGCTCGATACCCTCGCTTTCGATCCTCAATCAAAAGCGTTCGTAATCATCGAATACAAACGGGACCGAAATACGAGCGTTTTCGATCAGGGCATCACCTACCTGAATCTGATGCTCCAGCACAAGGCCGACTTCATCGTAGAATACAACGAATGTAAAAAAGCCCAGCTTAAAAGAACCGACGTGGATTGGTCGCAGACCCGTGTCGCATTCGTTTCGACCAGCTTTACAGAGAATCAAATCGCAGCCACCGACTTCAAGGATTTTTCCATCGAACTTTGGGAAGCCAAACGATACGAAAACGGACAAATCGCCGTCACTCCCATCCAAAAGAGCAAAACCGCGGAAAGTATCAAACAAATCGCCGGAAAGAACACGTCGATCCGAACGGTGGCCGAAGAGATAAAGACCTACACAGAGGAAGATTTGCTTCAAGGAAAGTCCGACGAAACGGCAGCACTGTACGACCGGTACAAATCGGCGATTCTGAACCTGACGGACAGCATCGAAGTCAAGCCCCAGAAACTGTACGTCGCTTTTAAAAAGGAGAACCGGAACATTATCGACATCGAGATACAGAAAAGCGGGCTGAAACTCTTCGTCAATGTCAAACACGGCAACTTATACGACCCGAAAGGGCTGGCCCGCGACATTTCATCCATAGGTCATTGGGGAAACGGCGATTATGAAATAAAGGTAACCAACGACAAAAATCTGGAATACATCATGAGTCTGGGCAAGCAAGCTCTCGAACAATTATGAAATACTACCTCATCGCCGGCGAGCCTTCGGGCGACCTGCACGGCGCCAACCTGATGAAAGGGCTGAAAGCCCACGACCCCGAGGCGAAGTTCCGCTTCTGGGGCGGGGACAAGATGGCCGGGGTCGGAGGCAGCGGGAATCTGGCCAAACATTACAAGGAAACCTCGTTTTTCGGCATCGTGCAGGTCCTCAAAAACCTGCGGACGATCAAACGGCAGATGCTCGAATGTCAGGCCGACGTGGCGGCGTTCGCCCCCGACGTGCTGATTCTGGTGGACTACCCCGGCTTCAACATGAAGATGGCCCGCTGGGCCAAGGAGCACGGCATCCGCACCTTCTATTACATCGCCCCCAAGGTCTGGGCGTGGCGCGAATGGAGGGTGAAGGCGATCCGCAAATACGTGGACCGGCTCTTCATCATCTTCCCCTTCGAACGCAGCTACTTCCCCCGGCACGGCATCGAACCGATTTTCGAGGGCAACCCGCTCGTGGACGCCATCGAGGCGAAACGCACCGCGCTCCCCTCGCCCGACGAATTCCGCCGCCGCAACGGATTGGACGGGCGGCCGATCGTCGCCCTCTTGGCCGGCAGCCGCCGGGGCGAGATCCGCGACAACCTGCCGCTGATGGCCGACCTTTCGAAAAAGTTCCCCGGCCACCAGTTCGTCGTCGCGGGCGTGTCGTGGCTGGACAGGGCGCTTTACGAACAGTACATGGCCGGCAGCGACATCCGCTACGTCTGCGACCAGACCTACGAAACGCTCGCCGCGGCCGAAGCCGCCGTGGTGACCTCCGGTACGGCGACGCTCGAAACGGCGCTGCTCGGCATTCCCGAAGTGGTGGTTTACAGAACGTTATGGTTTCAGGTTAAACTGCAGCCTTACGTATTGAACGTGCCTTGGGTGTCGCTCGTGAACCTCAACCTCGGCCGCGAGGCGGTTGCGGAGATCATCCAGTCGGGGCTTGACATCACGCGCGCCGAGCGCGAACTGCGGGCCGTCGTCGAAGGCGGCTCCAAGCGCGAAAAGATGCTCTCCGACTTCGACGAATTACGCAAAGTTATCGGAGGACCCGGCGCCAGCGACCGATTCGCCGCCCGGATGGTCGCAGAGCTGCATGCGACCGAAGCACAATAACCTGAAGTTATGGACGAAATTTTCATACACATCCTCACCGGCGTATTCCTGATCGTCGTCGGACTGCTGGTCAAGCGGTTTCCGATGCTGATTGCGGGCTACAACACCATGCCTGCGGAGAAGAAGAAAAACGTCGATGTCGCAGGACTGTCGTCGTTCATGCGGCGGCATTTGGTGATTATCGGGGCGTTATGGGTTTTACTTGCAATAGTCCTGAACCTGACCGGCCAGCAGGATGCCCTGCCGGTCGTCTATGTAATTTACCTTCCGGTCTACGTCGTCTGGATGCTGGTCCGGGCGCAGCGGTACGACCACAACAAACAGTAACGGAAAACCATGAAAATCATCTGCATAGGACGCAATTACGCCGCACACGCCGAGGAGCTGAACCACCTGATAAGGGGCGGGGCGGAATACCCGGCCGAACGGTCTCGGCAAGCCGGGGGCGGAGCGGAGTATCCGTCAGGACTGAGACAGATCGGCAGTGCCACGGAGTGCACGGCAGAACTGCCCCGGCTAAACAGGAACGCCACGGGATGCACGGCAGAACAGTCTTGGCTGGACGGGGGCAATACGGAATGCACGGCAGAACCGTCGTCGCAAGCCGGGGACGGAGCGGAGACTCTGCCGGAACGGAACCGGCCGGGCTGCGGGGAGTGTTCCCCGGAGCCGATCTGGTTCCTGAAACCCGACACGGCGCTGCTGCGCAACAACGACCCGTTCTACATCCCCGCATTTTCGCAGGAGGTGCATTACGAGTGCGAGCTGGTGGTGCGCATCGACCGCGTGGGAAAGAGCATCGCCGAGCGTTTCGCACACCGTTATTACAAGGAGGTGGGGCTGGGCATCGACTTCACGGCCCGCGACCTGCAGCGGCAGGCCGCCGCCGAAGGTCTGCCGTGGGAGCGCAGCAAGGCGTTCGACCGCTCGGCGGCGATTTCGCCGGAATTCGTATCTTTGCAGGAGCTGGGCGGCGACGTGCAGAAACTGCGCTTCACGCTGGAGGTGAACGGCCAGACCCGCCAGACGGGCGACACGCGGCAGATGCTCTTTACAGTGGACCGCATCATCGCCGCCGTATCGCGGTACATGACCCTGCGCATGGGCGATTTGATCTACACCGGCACGCCGGCCGGCGTGGGACCGGTCAGCCCCGGCGACAACCTGCGGGCCGTGCTCGAAGGGCGCGAACTGCTGAATTTCGACATACGCTGACGGCGCGGAGACAGACTCCGCACCGATAAAAAGACGATTATGCGCCCTTCGTTCCGACGCTCCGCATCGCCGGTTTCGCCGCACGGCGGCAGGAAGCCCTTCCGGGGCGGACCGGATTTGCAAACGCCGCCAAAGGCGGCGGCTGGGAGGCGATACGGCAAAAACCGCATATAACATTAAATAATAAAGACCCTAAAAACAAGACCATGCTGCTGAAAGATAAACTCGAACCCTACCGCCTGCTGCTGGCGTCGCAGTCGCCGCGGCGGAGGGAGCTGATGACGGGCTGCGGCCTGCCCTACGAACCGGCCCCGAAATACGAGTGCGAGGAGATTTACCCCGACACCCTGCCCGCCGAAGAGGTGCCGCTGTTCCTCTCGCGGCTCAAAAGCGAGGCCTACCCCGCACCGCTCGGAGCGAACGACATTCTGCTGACGGCCGACACGGTGGTGATCTCCGACGGCGAGGTGCTGGGCAAGCCCTGCGACCGCGGGCAGGCCGCGCAGATGCTCCGCCGCCTTTCGGGACGCCGACACACGGTCGTTTCGGGCGTGACGCTGCGCACCGCCGGCCGCATGCACACCTTCTCGGCCGAAAGCGGCGTCTGGTTCCGGCCCCTCTCGGAGGAGGAGATCGGCTACTACCTCGACACCTTCGCACCCTACGACAAGGCGGGGTCCTACGGCATTCAGGAGTGGATCGGCTACGCCGCCATCGAGTGCATCGAAGGCTCGTTCTACAACGTCATGGGACTTCCCGTCCAGAAAGTATACACCGAATTAGATAAATTTTTGAATCCATGAAACGCACCCTGCTGACCCTGCTCGCCGCCCTTGCCCTCCTGCCTGCGCTGGCCGACGAGGGCATGTGGCTCCCAAGCCTGATTTCGCAGCGCATCGACGACATGCGCGCCAAAGGTTTCCGGCTCACGGCCGAAGACATCTATTCGATCAACAAGGCTTCGATGAAAGACGCCGTGGTGCTGTTCGACGGCGGCTGCACGGGCGAGCTGATCTCGGCCGAAGGACTGCTGCTGACCAACCACCACTGCGGTTACGACGCCATACAGTCGCATTCGAGCGTCGAGCACGACTACCTGACCCACGGATTCTGGGCCATGTCGCGCGCCCAAGAGCTGCCCAACGAGAAGCTCAACGTGAAATTCCTCGTCCGCATGGAGGAGGTGACCGACCGGCTGGCCGCAGGCCAGACGCAGGAGGAGATCGTCCGCAAGGCAGAGGCCGAAGGCAAGGGCTACAAGGCCGCCGTGGAGGTCTACAACGAGGATGGTGTAAAGGAATTTGCCTTTCATTCTGCCGACAGCTTTCTGATGACCTCCTCCGTGTCCCGGGACGGCAAGGAGATGGCTGCCGTCACCATGGGCCAGTCCCAGGGTTCCTTCACCAGCAGCATCGTCCTGTATAAGCTGGACCGGCAGGAGGCCTACGCCACCTGCGACCTGGCCGGCGTGGCGGTGTATGACCTGGGGCTGGTAGGGAAGCGCTACTGCGCCGTGGCGGAGGACAGCCTGCATTTCATCGACCAGAAGGGCCGGGCCGCCGCGTCCTACAGCTATGACGGCGGCGTTCTGCGCCGGTGCAGCCTGGGGGGCGACGGCTATGCCGCCGTGCTGCTGGGCCGTTACAAGGTGGGCAGCCAGCTGCGCCTGGTGACGGTGAACAGCGACGGCAAGGAGCTGGGGTCCCTGGACCTGGACGGCGATGTGCTGAGCATGTCCGCCTGCGGCCGGTATGTGGCGGTTCTGTTTGCCGACCGGCTGGTGATCTATAACAAAAACCTCAAGGAATACGCCACCCTGCAGGGCGTCAGCAGCGCCGGTGATGTGCTGATGCGCAGCGACGGCTCTGCGGTGCTGGCGGGCTCTGCCGCCGCCAGCGTGTTCCTGCCCTGACCCCGAAAGGAGAGTGTCCATGTCCGTATTTGCCGATATCCTGGTGCTGGCGGCCCTGATCGCCGCCGCCTGGCTGGGAGCCAAGCGGGGCCTGCTGAAAAGTCTGGCGGGCCTGCTGATCGTCGTGGTGGCCCTGCTGGGGGCCTCCTGGGCCGCCGACCACCTGACGGAGCCTGTGGCCCAGTGGATCGAGCCCCGGGTGACCCAGCGGGTGGAACAGAAAATTGAGGAAAGCCACGCCGCCGACGCGGGCCAGATGCTCCAGGCTCTCAGCTTCCGGGGCAGCGGCCTCCAGAAGATGCTGGATACCGTTCACCAGCGGGTGCAGCAAACCGGCGAGACCGTCATCCGGGCCGTGGCCCAGAGCATCGCCCGTTCCGTGGCCAGCACGGCGGTGTATGTGGTGGTGTTCCTGATTCTGCTGGCGCTGCTGTGGCTTTTGATGAAGCCGCTGAATGCCATTGTCACCAGGCTGCCCCTGATCAGCACCGTCAACGGTCTGGGGGGCGCGGCCCTGGGCCTTGTGTGCGGCGGCCTTACGCTGTTTGTGGCCGTGTGGGCCATGCAGCGCTTCGGCTGGCTTCTGACCCCTGAACTGATTGACAGCACCACACTGCTGAAATTCTTTGCAACCCAGACGCCGCTGGGCCTTCTGGCGGCGCTGTGAACAATTTACCCAGATAACGGAGGGAAACCATGCAACCGACTCTTTGTTCCAAATGTAAGAAAAATGTGGCCGTGGTCTTTATTTCCCGGCAGAATGAAAAGGGCGAGATGGTCAACGAGGGCCTGTGCCTGAAATGCGCCGCCCAGCTGGGCCTGCCCCAGGTGGAGGAGATGATGAAGCGAATGGGCATCTCTCCGGAGGACCTGGAGAACATCAACAACGAGATGATGCAGGCCTTCGGCGGGGCCGAGGAGCTCAGCGACATGCCTGCCCCCCAGGATGAGGACGACGAGGACGACGGCGAAAGCGGCAAGACCGCCACCTTCCCCTTCCTGAACCGCCTGTTCGGCGGCAGCAATCCCCCGGCGGAGAAGTCCGACGCCCCCTCTGGCCGGGAGGAGGCCCCCAAGGGCCGCAAGGCCGATAAAAAGCACAAGTACCTGGACAGCTACTGCATCAATCTCAGCCAGCGGGCCCGGGACGGCAAGCTGGACGCGGTCATCGGCCGGGAGGAGGAGATTCAGCGGGTGGTGCAGATTCTGAACCGCCGCCAGAAGAACAACCCCTGCCTCATCGGCGAGCCCGGCGTGGGCAAAACCGCCATTGCCGAGGGGCTGGCCCAGCGCATCGCCGCCGGGGACGTGCCCTTCAAGCTGCGGGATAAGCAGGTGTACCTGCTGGACCTGACGGCGCTGGTGGCGGGCACCCAGTTCCGGGGCCAGTTTGAAAGCCGCATGAAGGGCCTCATCGAGGAGATCCGCAAGCTGGGCAACATCATCCTGGTGATTGACGAGGTCCACAACATCGTGGGCGCCGGCGACGCCGAGGGCAGCATGAACGCCGCCAATATCCTCAAGCCCGCCCTGTCCCGGGGCGAGATTCAGGTCATCGGCGCCACCACCTTCAACGAATACCGCAAGCACATCGAAAAGGACACCGCCCTGGAGCGCCGCTTCCAGCCGGTGACCGTCAACGAGCCCAGCCTGGAGGATACGCTGAAAATTCTCCAGGGCATCGCCCATTACTATGAGAATTACCACGGCGTCTCCATCCCCCAGGGGGTGCTGCGCCAGGCGGTGGCGCTGTCCGAGCGGTACATCACCGACCGTTTCCTGCCGGACAAGGCCATCGACCTGATCGACGAGGCCTGCTCCGATATGAACCTTCACGACCCGGACATCAACCGCCGGATGGAGGTCAAGCGGGACCTGGAAAACGTCACCTTCGAGCGGGAGAACCTCATGTCCGCCCAGCCGGCGGAGGGCCAGGAGTTCACCCAGGAGGAGCTGGACGCCCGCTATGCCCGCATTGCCGAGCTCCGCAGCCAGGAGCTGCGGCTGCAGCAGGAGCTTTCCGCCCTGGAGGCCAAGGGTATGCCCCAGCTGACCATGGACAACATCGCCCGGGTCATTGAGATGTGGACCAAGATCCCCGCCAGCAAGATCAAGGAAGAGGAGTTCAAGCGCCTGTCCCAGCTGGAGGACCGGCTGAAGCAGCACATTGTGGGCCAGGACGAGGCGGTTTCCGCCGTGTCCGCCGCCATCCGCCGCAGCCGCGTGGGTATTTCCCCCAAGCATAAGCCCGTCAGCTTCATTTTCGTGGGCAGCACCGGCGTTGGAAAGACGGAGCTGGTGAAGCAGCTGGCCGCCGACCTGTTTAATACTCCGGACGCCCTGATCCGCCTGGATATGTCGGAGTTTATGGAGAAGCACTCTGTTTCCCGCCTGGTGGGCTCCCCTCCGGGCTATGTGGGCTATGACGAGGCTGGCCAGCTGACGGAGAAGATCCGTCGCAAGCCCTATTCCGTCATCCTGTTTGACGAGATCGAGAAGGCCCACCCGGATGTGCTGAACATTCTGCTGCAGATTCTGGATGACGGCGAGGTCACCGACGCCCACGGCCGCAAGGTGAACTTTGAGAACACCGTCATCGTCATGACCTCCAACGCCGGGTCCGACAAGGCCGCCGGGTCCGTGGGCTTCGGCCGCAGCGCCGATGACCAGGGCCGTGAGCGCACTATGAAGGCTCTGCGGGAATTCCTGCGTCCGGAATTTATCAACCGCGTGGACGAGATCGTCTATTTCCACCAGCTGACGGAGGAGAACTTCGCCGCCATCGCCCGGATCATGCTGGATGAGCTGCGGGATTCCCTGCGGGAGAAGGGGTACACCTTCACCTATGACGACGCGCTGGTGGAGCATCTGGTGAAATCCTCCTATTCTGCGGCCTACGGCGCCCGGAATCTGCGCCGCTGCATCCAGAAGGAGCTGGAGGACCCCATGGCGGTTCAGATCATCGACAGCTTCGAGCACCCCATCACCCAGCTGCGGGCCACCGCAGAGGATGGCAAGGTGCGGCTGGACACGCTGTAAGGAGGGCGGTTTCATGCTGTTTCGCAAGGATATTGAGCCCCGCTGCGCCTACTGCGCCCAGGGGGTCCGCATCAACGAGACCCAGGTGGCCTGCGTGAAAAAGGGCATTGTGGCGGCGGAGAATCACTGCTTCCGCTTCCGGTATGACCCCCTGAAGCGGGTTCCGCCCCGTCCGGCCCAGTTGTCTACTGACGGACTGAAAGAGGAAGATTTCAGCCTATAAAACCCACAAAAATACACAAAAGAGGGGAAATATCATGACAACCGTTTGGGCCGTATATTTCAGCGGCACCGGAACCACGGAGCGCACGGTAACGCACATTGCCGGAGAGCTTGCCCGGCTGCTGGCGGCGCCCTGCCGCAGTCTGGACTTCACCCGGCCCCAGGTCCGGCAGCAGGAGCTGGATTTCTCCCAATCGGACCTGGTGGTGCTGGGAACGCCGGTATACGCCGGGCGGGTGCCCAATGTGCTGCTGCCGTTCCTGCGGGAAAAGATCCGGGGCGGGGGAGCGCTGGCGGTGCCGGTGGTGCTGTTCGGCAACCGGAACTATGACGACGCCCTCATAGAGCTGCGGGACATCCTCCAGCAGGACGGCTTCCGCTGCGTGGCGGCCGGAGCCTTCGTGGGGGAGCACAGCTTTTCCCGCACCCTGGGGGCGGGCCGTCCGGACGGTGGGGACATGGCGGGACAAGCCGCTTTTGCCCGGGAAATCTGCGAGAAATTGGCGGGACAAGCCGGGACAGAAATGGCCCCCGTATTGGTCCGGGGGGAAACACCCATCCGCCCCTATTACACCCCCCGGGACCGCCATGGAAACCCCATCAACATCCTGAAGGTGAAGCCTAAAACGGACCCGGACAGGTGCGGCGGCTGCGGCCTGTGCGCGGAGCTGTGTCCCATGGGCTCCATCGACCCGGCGGACGTGTCCCAGGTCAGGGGCATCTGCATCAAGTGCTGCGCCTGCGTCAAGGGCTGCCCCACCGGGGCCAAGTTCTTCGACGATGCGGGGTATCTCTACCACCGGCACGAACTGGAGGCAGAATACGCCCGTCCGGCGGCGAACGAGGTGTTCTACATACAATTATAATATAAGGCACATAAAAAAACCGGCCCCCGGTAGTGGGGGTCGGTTTTCTGTTAGGGATCCACAATAGGCAGCAGCTCCGGCAGATCCCGAATTTCATAGTCAATGCGCAGCCCCTCGGGTCGGGTCAGCCCCTGGGGATTATACCAGCAGCAGGGAATGCCGTAGTTGTTGGCTCCCCGCAGATCGCTGGAGGGGGAGTCGCCGATGAGCAGGCAGTTCTCCCGGGTGATACCGGGAATGCGGGAGAAAACATAGTCGAAGTAGGCCGCAGAGGGCTTGCTGGCCCCGGCTTCCTCGGAGATGAAAGCATCACAGATGTAGGGATGGATGTCGCTGGCAGCCAGGCGGGCCTTCTGCACAGCGGCCACGGCATTGGTCACGATATAGAGCCTGTGGCTTTCGGCCAGGGTCCGGCAGACCTCCAGAGCGTGGGGCAGCAGAACGGTGTTGGTTTTCAGGGTGTCCAGGTGGATGCTGTTGCATAGAACCGGGTCAGCCTGCAGACCGGCACGCTCTAAAAACAAACGAAACCGCTCCACCACCAAAAAATCCTTGGTACACTCGCCTCGGTCAAAGGCGGACCACATCTCTGTGTTGGCCTGCTCATAGGTCCGGAAAAGCTCATCTGTGTCCGGCAGGTGACAGTTGCGGCACACTTCGCTGAACGCCCGGCGGTTGCCGGCGTCGAAATTAAATAAGGTATTGTCTGCGTCAAACAGAAGAATGGGGTAGGGTGTCATAGGGCTTCTCCTTTTGAGTTTTGGAGCT
>OLWK01001377.1_pt1 | contig 10978 bp, 9 predicted proteins | sample 1674141 | NCBI WGS metagenome assembly OLWK01 (sample SAMEA103958148, study PRJEB25191) | human gut metagenome | reverse complement strand
CGCGTTGGGCATGAATGCCGATATCGCCGAAAATACCGGGCTTTACCCGCGGGTGCAGGGCACGCCCGATCCCAACATCGATTTCCGCCGGGTCCCCAATTTGCGGGTGTTTTTTGAGAGATATGCCGAAAGCCTGACCACCGACCCCTACGAGATCGCCAAATGGCAGCCTGGGGATATCGTGACCTTTGAGGGGAGACACATCGGCATCATCTCCGATAAGCGGAACAGGGACGGCATCCCGTACCTCATCCACAACAGCGGCCAGCCCCGCCGGGAGGAGGACGCCCTGCTGCGCTGCCACCGCAACCACCCCATTTCGGGGCATTTCCGCTGGAATGGCGGCACCGAAACCAACTGAGAAAGCGAGACGAATTGATATGGGCAGACTGTTTGGAACAGACGGTATCCGCGGCATTGCCAACCGGGATCTTTCCATCCGCCGGGCGGAGGAGGTAGGCATGGCCCTGGCCGAGGTCATCCGGGGAGAGCACCCCGAAAAGCGCCCCACCGTGGTCATCGGCCGGGATACCCGGCTTTCCGGAGAGATGCTGCAGGCGGCCCTGGCGGGCGGCCTGATGGCCGGCGGCGCCGATGTGGTGTTGCTGGGGGTGGTTCCCACCCCGGCGGTGGCCTACCTGACTGTGCAGAAAAAGGCCGCGGCCGGCGTGGTCATTTCGGCCTCCCACAACCCCTACGAGTTCAACGGCATCAAGATCTTTGGCCCGGAGGGCTACAAGCTGACCGATGACGAGGAGGACGAGATAGAGCGGATGCTGCTGGACCGGGATATCCCCATGATCCCGGTGGAGCCGGAGGAGATAGGCACCTGCCGCGAGGACCGTGAGGCGGCGGTGCAGTATGCCGGGTATCTGGCCTCCACCGTGCCGGAAAAGCTGACCGGCATGAAGGTACTGGTGGATTGCTCCAACGGCGCGGCGGTAAGAACGGCGGAGGAGTTGTTTTCCCTGCTGGGGGCCGAGGCGACTATCCTGTGCGATGCCCCCGATGGGACCAACATCAACCGGGAGTGCGGCAGCACCCATGTGGAGCACCTGGCCAGCCTGATGGCCGAGGGAAAATATGACCTGGCGGTGGCCTTTGACGGGGACGCCGACCGGTGCCTGGCGGTGGATGAAAAGGGCCATGTGGTAAACGGCGACCAGATGATCGCTATTTTTGCCCGGCAGATGAAGGCGGAGGGCCGCCTGCCCGGCGATGCCGCCGTGGTGACGGTGATGAGCAGCTTCGGCTTTTTCCGGTTCGCACGGGAGCAGGGCATCCATGCCGAGACCACCAAGGTGGGCGACCGCTATGTGCTGGAAAATATGCGCAAAAACGGCTATAACATCGGCGGGGAGCAATCGGGGCATATCATCTTCCGGGAGTATATGCCCACCGGTGATGGAGAGCTTTCGGCCATCCAGCTGATGCGGGTGATGAAAAAGACCGGCGAGCCGCTAAGCGTGCTGGCGGGCCGGATGCCCATTACCCCGCAGGTGCTGCTGAATGTGGCGGCCGACCGGGATATGAAGGAGGCCCTGCACGAAAGCCCAGAGATGGAAGTGCTCATCGAGGAGTGCGAGCACCGGCTGGGTGATACCGGCAGGATTTTGATTCGGGCAAGCGGCACCGAACCGCTGATCCGGGTGATGGTGGAGGCGAAAACCACGGAAATTGCCCATCAGGTGGCCTCCGTTTTGGCTGATTTCATAAAAAAACTGTGATTTTCATCACAGGATACACAAATTTCCCAAGAAGGCTTGACAAATTATTTAGTGAAAAGGTATAATGTCTATGGTTTTGGATACTGGACTTCGCTATGACCAATTAGAAAACCTGTCCGACGAGGAACTTTGTTCCTTGAGTCGTGCAGGGCAGCGTCAGGCGGAGGACGTTTTAGCCACCCGGTATCATTGGCTGGTCCGTTCCTGCGCCCGCCCGTATTTTCTCATCGGCGGCGACAGCGAGGACCTGATGCAGGAGGGGATGTTCGGCCTGATCAAGGCCATGCGGGAGTTTGATCCCCAGCGCTCCCCACTGTTCCGGCCCTTCGCCGGGCTCTGCATCCATCAGCAGGTGTGTTCCGCGCTCCGGCGGGATGCCAGCCAGAAGAACGCACCGCTTAACCAATCCGTCCCCTTGAATCCCTCGCTTCTGAACGCAAATTCCGTCTTCGCGCAGGTCGATCCCGAGCGCTTGCTGATCGACAGAGAAAAGGCTGCCAGTCTGCTGGAGAATACCCGCAAACAGTTGTCCGCTTTCGAGGAAAAGATTTTAGGGTTATTTTTGGACGGTCTTGCTTATGGCGAGATCGCGGAAACCGTTGGCAAGCCCATCAAATCGGTGGACAACGCCGTGCAGCGGATTCGCCGCAAAGTGGCGCGGCAGCTTTCATCCGGCGATATCAGCAACAGCTGAACGCAATATATTTCATCTCAAAGAGAGGGTAAAATCATGTACGAAGACAAGACTTTGGTTTGCAAGGAGTGCGGTAAGGAGTTCGTGTTCACCGCCGGTGAGCAGGAGTTCTATGCTGAGCGCGGCTTCCAGAACGAGCCCCAGCGCTGCAAGGCCTGCCGCGACGTTCGCAAGAACGCCGCCCGCGGCCCCCGGGAGTTCTTCACCGCCACCTGCGCTGCCTGCGGCGGCGAGGCCCGCGTGCCCTTCGAGCCCAAGAGCGACCGTCCTGTTTATTGCAGCGACTGCTTCGCCAAGATGCGCGAGAACGGCTAATCGCTGATTCAGTAGATTGCAAAAGCGGCTGTCCACCTCGGTGGACAGCCGCTTTTTACTTCAAGTCGGGTATCAGCCCTCCCGCACATAGTCATAGGCCGTGCGCAGGGTGCCGCTGGAGGCGTAGATATTCCCGCATTTCCGGAAGCCGTAGCCCTCAATGGCGGCCTGCATGGCGCGGTTATCCGCGTGGGTGTCCACCCGCACATAGTCGGAAAGGCCGGTGCAAAAGTCGAAACAGGCCCGGGACACCCCGCGGACCGTGCCGCTTGAGGCCAGGCGGTGGATGGTGCCGTAGGGCCGGTCCGCGTGCCACCGTCCGTTCAGCAGCACCTGATAGGTGGGCTCGTCGCCGATGATGAAGGAAAAGGTCCCCACAACGGTTCCATTCTCCGTGAGCACATAGCTGTCGCCCCGGGCAATGTCCGGCAGCAGCTCGGGAAGCCCCGGATAGTCGCCGCCCCACTGGGTGGGGTTGCCGTGGGCGGCCATGTACGCCTTGGCGGCCCGGAAGATCTCCAGAATGGCGGGGACGTCATCGGTCGTGCTCTTTCGGATCTCCATGGCGTTATTGCTCCGTGCTCTTGTTGGCGAAAATGACGCCCAGGGTGATCAGCACCGCCCCCAGGATGCTCATCCAGCTGATTTTCTCGTCCAGAAGCAGCCAGCCCACCACCACGGTGACAAAGGGGGAGGCGTACAGGTAGTTGTTGGTGACTACCACGCCCAGGCGCTTGAAGGCGATGTTCCAGATGGCGAAGCACACGGCGTTGCCGAATACGCCCAGAAACAGCCAGGAGATCAGGATATTGGGCTGGGTGAACAGGGGCGTCAGACTGGGCAGACCGTCCGTCAGCAGCACCAGAGGCAGGGAGGTCAGGAAGGCCCACAGGAACACCCGGCGGGTCACCAGGAAGTTGTCATACCGCTCGGTATACCGCTTCACCAGGATGGAGTATACCGCCCACATCAGGGCGGCGGCCAGGGCCAGCAGGTCCCCCAGAGGGCTCAGGTGGAAGGACAGGGTGCCGTTGAGCACCACCAGCACCACACCGGCAATGGCCACCACCGCGCCGATGTATACCAGCTTTCCCAGCTTTTCGCCCTTCCGGGAGAACAGCTGGGCCAGAATCACCGTCAGAATCGGGGACATGGATACCAGAATGCTGACATTAGCGGCAGAGGTGTGGGCCGAGGCAGTATTTTGCAGGAAAAAGTAAAAGCTGCCGCCGGTGATGCCGATGAGGATGAACATCAGCTCGTCCTTCCAGGGGAGCTTCATGGTTTTGGGCCGCAGGGCCCACAGGGTCAGGTATGCAAGCCCCATCCGCAGGGGGATGATTTGGGTGGGGGTGTAGGCCGTCAGCATGACCTTGGTCAGCACGAAGCAGCTGCCCCAGACCAGGATGGTGAACAGGGCATTAATATGCCCCAGGGTTTTCTTTTTCATGGTTCTTCTCTCCTCTTTCTATCCTCGCGTTTGGTTTGCGGACCCGCAAAATGCCCGGCACTGCCGGGCATTTTGCTTGGGTTTAGATTACCTGTGTCAATCCTGGGGCAGGGTGGGGGTCTCGCCGTTCAAAACCTGCTGGATCAGGCCCTTGGCGGTGTTGATCTGTGTGGCGTCGGGCCACATGACCCACAGCTCCTCGCCTCCGGCGGAATAGCACGGCTCCATGCCGCCCTCGCCGCTGACAGAGTAGCTGGTGATGTTCCAGTGAACGTTGTCCCGCAGCTGCATCTGCACCAGGCTGCTGATGTCCTCATAGGTCAGGCTGGTGATGAAGGAGGTGGACACGGCGTCCAGCACCTTTTGATAGCCCTTGAGGATGGCGGGGGAGGAGGCCTTATCCACGATGGCACGGATCACGGCCATCTGGTTCTTGCCCCGCTGGTTGTCGCCGTCGTCAAAGGCGTGGCGCTCCCGGGCGAAGCACAGGGCCTGCTCGCCGTTGAGGTGGTTGATGCCCTTGGTAAAGGTGTAGCCCGCCATGTGGATGCCGTCGCCGTTTTCGTTGGGCACCTCCATGCCCACGGTGGTGAACTCGTGTTCGGAGTTCACGTCCACGCCGCCCAGGGCGTCCACGATCTTCTTCAGCCCAGCGAAGTTCACCCGGGCGTAGTAGTCCGCCTTCACGCCGTAGAGATTCCCCAGAACGGCGGCGGACTCGTCGATGCCGTACATACCGGCGTGGGTCAGCTTGTCCCGCTGGCCGTTGCGGGCCAGGGGCACATAGTAGTCCCGGGGGGTATTGATCAGCAGGATCTGGTGGGTCCGGGGATGGATCACCGCCAGAATGTTCACGTCGCTGAGGCTCTGGATATTGATGTCCGAGCTGCGGGCGTCGATGCCGCTGCAATAGACGACGAAGGGCTGGGAGGTGATGGAAGCGTTGGGCTTGATGGGCTCCAGCTCCTTGGTGGTGCTGAACTCATAGATGATGCGGGTGTCCTGGGTGAAGGTGCTGTAATCGTCCAGCGAATCCAGGGCGGTGAGATAGCCGGAATTGAGGATGATGGCCCCTGCGTTTCCGTCGTACAGGGCATCCGCCAGGGAGGTCAGGTCTGCGTAGGTGCTGGTATCCACACGGCCGCCCAGGCCGTCCTTGATGTCCTCCAGCAGGGCGCTGGTGTTGTCGGCGCTGATGTCGGCGTCCTCGCTGAGGATGCCGAAGGTGTAGCCCACGGTATCGCCGATGCTGCGGGCGGGATCATCCGCCATGACCACCACATAGGAGGTAGTTTTTTGCAGGTTCTTGCCCGCAATGGCCAGCAGGGCACTTTTGCCGGAGGCAGCAGCCACGGAGCCGTACAGCATCAGGCCGGACAGCAGCACCGCCAGCAGGCCGCACAGCACCTTGCCGGTTTTGACCCGGCGGATGGGCAGCTGGATGATCACATGGCCCGCGTTGATCAGAAGCAGCACGATCTCGATGAGAATCAGATAGAGGTCCGTCAGCAGCTTGGTGGACATCAGCTGCACCAGCAGCACCAGGCTGCAGATCATCAGCAGGCCCATGGCCGCCAGACCGAACCAGTCGGCGCTGGTGCGGTAGAGCCGGCGCCGTCTGCGGCGGGGCTGTTCTTGTTCGTTCATAAGCGTTCCGTCCTTTCTGTGTTACGGGTTCACAACAGGCGTTTCACCCCGGAGAACCTGCTGGATCAGGTCCTGGGCAGTGGCGACCATCCGTTCATTGGGCAGGACCACGGCGTACCGGGCGTCATTTCCCAGACTGTAGCAATAGTCGGCGCTGTTTTCACCGGCAAGGCCGTATGTAGTGATGTTCCAGCCGGACATATCCTGCAGCTGCATCTTCACCAGGGAGATGATGTCCTCCTTGGGCATATTGGTGGCGATGGAGTCGGAGGCGGCGGCCAGGACGTCCTGATAGCTCTTGAGAATGGCCGGGGAGGCGGCCTTATTGACGATGCCCTGGATCACCAGCATCTGGTTGCGGCCCCGCTGCATATCGCCGTCGTCAAAGGCGTCCCGCTCCCGGGCGAAGGCCAGGGCCTGGCGGCCGTCCAGGTGGTTCAGCCCCTGCTGGAAGGAGTAGGCGGCGAAGTGGAAGTTGCCGCTGCCGTCCTCGTCGGGCACCTCCATGCCCACAGTGTTGAAGGCCACGTCCGAGTTCACGTCGATGCCGCCCAGGGCGTCGATAACGCCCACAAGCCCCGCAAAGTGGACCCGGGCGTAATAGCTCACGTCCACGTTATACAGCTGCTCCAGGCCCTTGATGGACTCCTCGATGCCGTACAGGCCGAAGTGGGTGAGCTTATCCTTCTGGCCCTTGGAGGGCAGCGTCAGATAGTAGTCCCGGGGGGTGCTGACCAACAGAATCTGGTGGGTGGAGGGGTTCACAACAGCCAGAATATTGGTATCGCTGCGGCTGTTGAGGGGGATGTAATCCACCCGCTCGTCGGTGCCGCTGCAATACACCACGAAGGGCTCCCGGGAAATGTTGGCGTTGGGGGCAATGGGCTCCACATCCGGGTTGTCAATGGAGAACCGGTAAATGACCTTGGTGTCCTTGGAGAAGCTCTGATACCCCTCCGTGCCCTTCAGGACGGAGAAATAGCTGTTGTTGAGGATGATGGCGTCCACCTGCTTATTCAGCAGAGCATCGGCCAGCTGGGGCAGGGTGCCGAAGGTTTCGGTCTGCACCTGGCCCAGGCCGTCCTCGATGTGGGACAGCAGGGCGTCGGTGTTCTCCCGGTCCATGGCCTCCAGGATTCCATAGGTATAGCCGAAGGTATCGTTGACGGTTTCGGCCTTGTCATCCGCCCGAACCACCACGGAAACGGTGGTCTTGGAGGAGCCGCCGGAGGTAATGTTGGACAGGAACTTCATAAAGGAGCCGGCGGCGGTGGAGGTGAAGATCATGGCGGCGGAGAGCGCCAGGGCCACCACGGAACAGACCAGCTTCCCGGCCACGCTGCGGCGCACCGGCAGCTGCACAAAGGCGTGCAGTCCGTTGAGAAGCACCAGCACCAGAATGAACACGATGGTCAGCACCGTGGTCAGCACTCCGGCGTCCAGCACCCGCACCAGCAGGATCACGCTGCACACCAGCATGCACAGCAGGGCCAGCAGTCCCAGCCAATCTGCCGGGCCCCGGCTTCCGCCCCGGGAACCGTAATAGGATGAATAGGCATTTCTGCGACGATAACTCATGGGTTTTCTCCTTGTTTTTTCTCTATATCTTTTTGCGTGTGCCGCTCAGGGGAGCTGAGGCGTTTCGCCGGACATGACCTGGCGGATGAGCTCTTTTGCGGTATTGACGGTGTCCATATTGGGGCGCATGACCCAGGCGGCATCGCCCAGAGCATAGCAATACGAGGTATCACCGGAGCCGGAAACGGCGTAGCTGGTAACGTGCCAGCCGGACATATCCTTCAGCTGCATCTGCACCAGGGCGGCGATGTCGTCGTAGCTGAGGCTGGTGAGAAAGGCGTCGGACAGGGAGGACAGCAGCGTCTGGTAATTTTTCAGCACGGCAGGGGAGGACGCCTTGCTGATGATGGCCTGGATAACGGCCATCTGGTTTTTGCCCCGCTGGTTGTCGCCGTCGGCGAAGGCGTACCGCTCCCGGGAGAAGCACAGGGCCGCCTCACCGTTCAGATGATTGACACCCTCGGTGAAGTTATAGCCACCCATGGAGAAGGTCTTGGTGGAATATACGTCCACGCCGCCCAGAGCGTCCACGATCTTGGTGAGACCGGCGAAGTTCACCCGCATATAGAAGGACGTGTGGGTACCGTAGAGATTGTCCAGGGTCTGCATGGACTCGCCTGTGCCGTAGATCCCGGCGTGGGTCAGCTTGTCCAGCTGGCCGTTGTGGGCCAGGGGCAGATAGTAGTCCCGGGGGGTGTTCACCAATAGGATCTGCCGGGTGGTGGGGTTCACCACCGCCAGAATGTTCACATCGCTGCGGCTGGTGATGTTGATGTTGCTGCTGCGGGCGTCGATGCCGCTGCAATAGACCACGAAGGGGTCCTTGGTCACGTCCACCTGGGCGTTGGTATCCGCCGGGGCGGGCTCCACGGTCTTGGTGGTGGTGTATTCATACAGAATCCGGGTGCGGTCGGAGAAGTCGGCATAGCCCTCCTGCTCCTCCAGCAGGGGGATATACCCCTTGTTCAGCAGGATGGCCCCCACCTGGTCGTCGTACAGAGCGTCGGTCAGCAGGGCAGGGGAGGCGTATGCCGTGTGCTCTGCCGCTCCCAGCTTCTCCTGCAGCTGCTGCAGCAGGGACTGGGTGTTCTCGGTATCCCGGTCCTCCAGAATGCCGAACCGGTAGCCCTTGACGTCGTCCAGACTCTGGGCCGGGTCATCGGCGTTGACGATGACGCAGGTGATGTCCGTCTCCACGGACTTGTCCGCCACATCGGTGATGGCGTGCTGCACGGAACCAAGAGCCACCGCGCCATAGAGCATGGCGGCGGCCAGCACCAGGGCCACGATGCAGCAGGCGATCTTTCCGCCGGTTTTCTCCCGGTGGGGCAGCTGGACCCAGCCGTGCAGACCGCTGAGCACCAGAAGCGCCCCAACTGCCAGCAGCAGCTGGCCGGTGGGCAGGAACTTGGTGGATATCAGCCGCACCACCAGCACCGCGCTGCAGATCACCAGCACGGCGAAGGCGACCAGGCCGAACCAATCCGCCCCGCTGCGGCGGGGGGAGGAGGTCTTTTCGGTTGTCATAGCGTGTCTCCTTTGCAATGGGATAAGTCGCCGGTGCGCCGCTTCGCAAAGCACACCTATTATAACAGTCTCCTATTATATATCCTGCGGCCGCAAATTTCCATCCCAAATTGTAATAATTTTATGAATTTCCCCATATTTACCGGCCTGCTCCCCGGTTTCATACGGTAAAACGGTTGAAGCGGCGGAAAAAATGTGGTATGATGAACTACACTGTCGGACCCGGCGCGGAACACCGGGTCCGGAATATGAGGAGGAAAACAGATATGAAGGCAGCTCTTGTTATCATGGCGGCCGGGCTTGGCTCCCGCTATGGCGGAAATAAACAGGTGGACGGCGTAGGCCCCGGCGGCGAAATTCTGATGGAATACTCCATTCATGACGCTATCCGGGCGGGCTTCACCAAGATCGTGTTCATTATCAAAAACGATATGCAGGACCTGATGCGCAGCCTCTGCGGCGACCGGATTGCCGGGCTGACGGCCCGGGACGGGGAGCCGGTGGAGGTATGCTACGCCGTGCAGGATTATTCCAGTCTGTCGGCCTTCTATACCGTGCCCGCCGGGCGTACCAAGCCCTTCGGCACCACCCACGCCGTGCTGTGCGCCCGGCCCTATGTGCAGGAGCCTTTCTGCGTCATCAACGCCGACGACTATTACGGCGTGGACGCCTACCGGGCCATCTATGAGGAACTGGGCCGTCTGCCGCAGCAGGGGAAGGCCACCATGGTGGGCTATCTGCTGCGCAACACCGTCAGCGCCCACGGTACCGTGTCCCGGGGCGTGTGCCAGGTGGAAAACGGCCATCTGGCCGGGATTCACGAGGCCCTGAAAATCCAGCTGTTCCCCGACGGCAGCATTGCCGACGTGGCCGACGGCCAGCGCCGTGAGCTGGCGGCGGATACGCCGGTGTCCATGAACTTCTGGGGCTTCATGCCGTCGATTTTTGACCAGATGGAGACTTATCTGGAGGACTTCCTCCGCGCCCTGCCGCCGGAGGAGCTGAAGGCCGAGTGCCTGCTGCCCAACATGGTAGGGGACCTGCTGAAGAAGGGGCAGCTGTCCGTGTCCGTGCTGCACTCGGCGGACCGCTGGTTCGGCATGACCTATCACGAGGACCGCCAGGCCGTGGCCCAGGAGCTGGCCCGGCTCCACGAAAACGGTACATATCCCGCTACGCTGCGGAACTGAAAAGGAGAATCACTTCACATGCAAAGCAGCAGAAAACAGCCGTCCCGGCGACTGGAAAAGCGAGAAAATAGCCGCCGTTGGCTGCTGATCCCGGCCCTGTGCGCCGCCGTCATTCTGGCGGTGGTGCTGATCGTGGAGCTGAACAAACAGCCCCAGGTGCTGCCGGACAACTCCAACACCACTCCCGTTTCCCATGACCAGCCCACGACTCCGGACCCCGAGCCTATACCGGAGCTTCTGACTCTGGTGAACCCCTGGAATCAGGTGCCGGAAGACTGGACGGTGGACTTAGTGACCCTGCCCAACGGACTGGAGATCGACAAGCGCTGCTATGACGCGCTGATGGACATGATCGACGGATGCTACGATGCCGGCCTGACGCCGGTGATCTGCTCTGCCTACCGGACTCAGGACTTCCAGCAGACCCTGTATGACAACAAGGTGTCCAAGTGGATGGAGCAGGGCTATAGCCGGGAGGAGGCCCGGGAGAAGGCCGGGCATCAGGTGGCGGTCCCCGGCACCAGCGAGCACCAGCTGGGGCTGGCGGTGGACATTGTGGACGTCAATTATCAGCTGCTGGACACCAACCAAGAGAACACCGCCGTGCAGAAGTGGCTACTGGAAAACAGCTGGCGCTATGGCTTCATCCTGCGCTATCCCACGGACCAGACGGATGTCACTGGAATCGTGTATGAGCCGTGGCATTATCGGTATGTCGGTAAGGAGTACGCCCAGGATATCTACAAGAAGGGTCTCTGCCTGGAACAGTATCTGGAGCAATGGGGAAAGTGAGACACTGGCTCATGCGGCAGGAGTGGAAAAAACAATGGACAAACACCTATGATCGCTT
>OLWK01001375.1_pt1 | contig 10980 bp, 8 predicted proteins | sample 1674141 | NCBI WGS metagenome assembly OLWK01 (sample SAMEA103958148, study PRJEB25191) | human gut metagenome | reverse complement strand
AGAAGACGTCGGATCATTTTATTTCGAGGGGAGGTCAGAACATGAATCTGAAGGATTTAATTTTTGGCGGCGGGGTGAAGTCGGGAGGCGACGGAGGTACATACCGCGACAGCATTCAGGCATGGCTGCCCATCAAAAATATCATCGGTGGGGTTGTCATTACAAAGGATGGCCGATTTGTGAAGATACTTGAACTCCTGCCGGTCAATATCTATTTGAAGTCCCCTAATGACAGGCAAAATATCATTTCATCTTTTGCTGCATATCTCAAAATTGCCCCAAATGATTTGCAGATGGTGGCGCGTACACTGCCGGCGGATACGCAGGCATATGTGGAGCAGATGCAGCGTTATGCCGAGAAGGAAGACAATGAGGCATGCCGGGAGATGATCGAAGATAACATTCAGGAGATCGGCAACGGGATCGCGAGTGATGCCATGCGGCATCGCTTTTTCCTTGTCTTTCAATACGAAGCAAGTATGAGAGCCAAACGCAACACCGTAGATTCCATTATTCAGAGACTCAACGAAGAGGCTGATACCGCGCGGCGATACCTTGATGTCTGCGAGCTTGAGGTGCTGGAACCTCAGTATAGTGATAACTTTGTCCTCAAACTGCTCTATGAGATTCTGAGTAAGAAAACCAGTCAGCGCGTCCGGCTGCCGGATGGCGTATTTGATATGACGACGGCCGTACACGGCATTTATGAGGAGTAATCATGCAAGTGAAAAAGAAGTCCCGCAATGCAGCGACGAAAAAAATCCAAAAGGCGCCTCCGAAAGAGAAGCGCACAAAGAAAGAACGAACCGAACAGCCGCTTTTGAAGCGTGTGATCTTCGGTGAAGAGAGACCCGACCTCACAGAACTGGAGGCCGGATCTACTACGATCCTCGATATTTTGGCACCGACCACTGTGGATACGAAAAGCAAGGACTACATTGTTGTAGACGGCGTATACCATACCTATCTTTATATCACAGGGTATGGCTATGCAACCACTGTCGGCTCATGCTGGCTTGCCCCGTTGGTAGAGGCTGGTGAGGGAGTCAACATGAGCTTTCTTGTCAAGCGGCAGTCGAAAGAAAAGATCCTTTCTAAAATCGCTCAGACGACGATGGTGAACCGCTCCCGCATGCGAGACGTAGGCGATACCCGTCAGGACTACGAAGAACTGGATAGTGCGATCAGTTCCGGCCTTTATCTCAAGGATGTAATGAACCGGCAAGGCGAGAATTTCTATTATATGCATACCTTGATTGAAGTGACGGCATCTGATCCCGAAACGCTGGAACAGCGCGTCACAGAGGTGGAGAAGCTGTGCGTATCCGTGGATATGATCGCACGGCGCTGCGACTATAAAAACGAGCAGGCGTTTCTCTCGGCCCTTCCCATTCTGGCGCTTGATCCGGATATTGAGCGTAAGGCACGCCGCAATGCGCTGACCTCCGGCGTGGCAGCAGCCTTTCCGTTCGTTTCCTATGAGCTGAGTGACCACGATGGGATTTTTCTGGGACTGAACCTCTATAACCGCTCCCCGGTATTTCTCAATCCCTACGATGATTATAAGTACACCAGCGGCAACTGGTGGATCGGCGGCTCTACCGGTGCAGGCAAGACGGTGACGCTGCAATGTCTCGGTGGGCGGCTGCGGGAACAGGGCAAGCGGGTCATCATCATCGTTCCCAAGAAAGGGCATGAGTTCCGCCCCCTCTGTGAGCGTCTGGGCGGGCTGTATTTGCGGATGTCGCCATCCTCAAAGGACTGTCCAAATCTGATGGCGATTCGGCGGAAATCGCTGGACTCCTACGCAAAGCTCAAAAATATCGCCGCGCGGGATGACTCTGTGCTGGCAGACAAGATCGCGCAGCTGATCATCTGGTTTTCTCTGAAGAAAAAGGATCTGAACGAAGAGGATAAGAGCCGCCTTGACTCCTCGCTGGTGGAGGTTTATAAGCGCTACGGCATTACCTTCGACAACAGCACCATTGTCGATGAAAACGGAAATTTCCGCACCATGCCCATTCTCTCGGACTGGTATGAGATTCTTTATCAAGAGCAGGACACGCGGCATCTGGCAGTAGTGCTCTCTCGCTATGTCACTGGCTCGGCTGCGGCAATGGCAGGCCGAAACGACATTGAACTTAACAATAAGTACATTGTCCTCGACCTCTCTGGTATGCCGGATGATATGATCGCGGACGGCACCTTCTGGGCCACCAGCATCGCCTACGACCTCATTATGAACTGTGAGGACGAACTCTCGGCGCTTCTGGCAGACGAGTTATGGAGTCTTGTGGGTGCTACGGCAAACCCGCAGGCGGCCGGGTTTGTGCTGGAAATGGTAAAGACCATCCGTGGCCTTGGCGGGATCGCAGTTACCAGCACCCAGGGAATGCAGGACCTTTTCAGTCTGGAGGGCGGGAGTTACGGCAAAGGAATCCTCGATTCCAGCCGCATTAAACTGGTTATGCAGATGGAGGAGCAGGAGGCACGGCTCATTCAGGATAAGCTGAACCTTTCCGAAGATGAGGTTCGGCAGATCACCCGCTTTCGGCGCGGCGAGGGACTTCTCTGCATCGGCTACAACCATGTTCCCATTGCGTTCCACACGACACCAAAGGAATATGAAGCCATTACCACTTCACCCACCGATCTGCGCATAAAGCGAACGGGGCAAATCGATGAATGATCTAAAGCGGGATATGATGCGGATTCAGGAGCTGATCGGCAATGCCTTCCGACAGACCGGCTCTCTGGTTGCCCTGACAGACGGCGGGCAGATGAATCCAAACAAGCTGCAAAAGACATTGGAGCAGACGATGGAACAATTTGAAGCAGCCACTCTGGAACTGCGAAAACTCTGCGAGCGGTACGCACCGGGAAGCGGGGGCTTTGCGAAAAAGCCGATTCTGCCATCCATGGATGTAACGGGCAGCGTGGAGGCCTTTGGCTATGGCTGGCTCCATATCACGATCAATACGCTGCTGCCCCATTGCCGGTATCAAAGCCCAAACTGGCTCAGCGATACCATTCGGCGGCTGCTGGACAGCTATGAGGCGTGTGGAAAGGAATTGCCGTTTTTTGAGCGGGCCATGCTGATCATTGATGAGCATACCGCCATGGAAGGCCGGCATATTTTCGATCAGGACAACAAGGGGTGGAAGGCGGTCAGCAACGCCATCAAAGGAAGACTTATTCCGGATGATGACCAGCATACGCTGGCAGTCGCCCTTCTTTCTACGGCAGTGCAAAGCCAGGAGTGCTGTCATATCACCGTCCTGCCCCTGTCCGATGCTCATGACTTTTTCTCCGCACATTCCAGTGACTATGCCCCCGGAAACTTCTATTTCGGTGGATGGTGCTGATGGGCAAAGCAGGTGAAAAAGCTGCGAAAACACCCAACAGATTGCTGCCTGATTTCAAGCGCCTTGGAGCTGCTTTGCAGCGCGGCTGGCCTGTTGGGTGTCAGCGGGCTTGGAAGGCTTGAAACAACAACTTTTTTGAGAAGTGTTTTTGGCCGGTTTTCGCATACTGACCTGTCTACTATGTGGGGGCAACAGGCTGCGCCCACATAGCGGCTCGTAAGGACGCCGAAATTGTTCTTGCGCCGTTTTCGGCGCAAGGGCGATTTCGGCGTTCGCAGGAATTGGGAAGGGAGTGGTTCATGTGTGCTTATGAGCGTAAGAGATATGGATGTTCTGAGGCTTCTCTGCTGGTGTCAAAATGTGCGTCCCGATGATTTGAGCAGTATCTCTACAGAAACAGAGCGTGAAAACTTGATAACGCTGGGCTTGATCAAACGCCATCAACGAAGTGACACGCTGCTTCTCACAAACAGCGGTAGAGCCTTTTTGCAGGCAGCCTTAGAGGGTGATGTTCCAAACTTGACGCTCTCGTACCATGATGCGGCGATTGAGCGGCGTGTGCGGCTTTCCTCTCTGATGATGACTGCTTACCATGCGGGGATCAATGTATTCACAATAACAGCGAACAGTCTGGCGGAGCCTTCCACGCTGTTTATTACTGCGATTACAAGAAGCCGCGGACACAATCCATGGGGCAGCGCCCGCGTCGGGGCGATTGCACATCTGGGCAGCACTTACTACGCGGTACATTATATCTATTCTGGAATCGGCCGCATGGCGGTCAATGACGAACTGGCAGCGTTTCATAATCACACCAATTTCGGCAAAGACACGCAGCGTGCCTTTCTTTTTGCCGGAGCTTCCTACGCTGACATCATAGAGGAACTCAAGGTGCGTGATGAAAAGCGGGATACCAAGCTGATCCGATACAGCGAAGCCTATCGAGGACTTCATTATCCCGTTCACCTGCTCTCCTGCGATGAAACAGGCGCGCGGCAGCTTCAGATCATGGCTGTTCCGGACTACCGCGTGAAGATTTCAAAGCTGATGCTGCGCTCTGCTTACCGCCCTCCGCCGGAGGATGCTCCCGCATGGGATGCCACCTACCAGAACCGTCCCTTCGTCATTGGAGCGGATATGAACCTGCGGCGGATCGACGCCGCCATCGCAAGCGCAAAAAAGAGGGGATGCCTGCCGATTTCACTGGCCGCCTTAGACGCTCAGGGTGACGCGGTGCTGTTGCGGCGCTATAAAGATACCGGCTACGCCGTCATCTATAAGGTGACGGAGAGCGTTCTGACGGAGCTGTTTGGCCGTCCGCCGTCGCTCTATCTTCCCCCTTGCACACAATATCTGACGAAGAAAGGAGCCGTGGTGGATGCCCCGCTTATCCAAGTTGATCGAAAAGATAGAGGATCGCCTCGCAAATAAATGGGGCTGCTGGTATGAACGAAATAAGGCCCGCGTGCCGCTGTATGCGGTGCTGGGCGGCATCGGCTGGTATCTCTACGGAATGTTCCTCAATTCCCTCAAGCTGGGAAAGGAATCCGTATTCAACACCACCGGTGAAGTGATCGAGAGCATTTGGGTATTCAACCCCTTCAAAAATCTCTTCGCTGTTTTTACGCCCTTTGGCCTTGGCGTTTCCGCCTTCATTGCCCTTATGGTCTGCCTCATTACGAAAAAAGGCTACAGCTGGTTTTCAGGCTACAAATTTACCCGGGACGCCCGCGGCTTTGATATCCTGCCGGACGGCACTCACGGCACCTCCGGATTTGCGACAAAAAAGGAGCTTGCTGAGCATCTGGAGCTGGGCAGCGCCGAAGAAGTTACCGGAATGCTCCTTGGACGCATTAAGGCGCGCCCGGATGATCCGGAAAAATACGCCACCTACGTGGCGCACCGCATGAAGCCTGGGGAAAACAATAACATCCTCTGCATCGGCGCACCCGGCTCCTATAAGTCCAGAGGCTTTATCATTCCCTTCCTCATGGGCTGCGCGCAGCGAAGCAGCGGCGGACACCATGAATCCGTTGTCGTGACCGACCCCAAAGGCGAACTCTTTGAAAACCTTGCGCCGTATTTTCGGGAGCATGGCTTCTATGTCAAGGCGGTCAATTTCCTCGATATGGCGCACTCTGACGGTTGGAACTGCCTTGCGGGACTGGAAGCAAATCCTGACCTTGTAACCACCGTGGCCAACACCATCATTCAAAACACCTCCGGCCCCAAGGAGGCGGATGACTTCTGGAGCCGTGCGGAATTGAACCTCCTGATGGCACTTATCCACTATGTCTGCAATCTGAAGGATGCCCGCGGCAATCTTCTTCCGTTGGAGCAGCGCAGCCTCGGAGACGTCTATAAGATCCTCGCCTATAAAAGCGTCAACGAGATCAACCGCATCCTCGCGGAGCTGCCGCCGGAGCATCCCGCCAAAGGCCCCCACGGCCTCTTTCTGAAGGCAAGGGAAAACCTCTGGGGCAACATCATCATCGGCCTTGGCAACCGGCTCGCGGTCTTTCAAAATCCGCTGGTGGACAAGATCACCCGCAACCACGATGTAGACCTGCTTCTTCCCGGGCAAAAGCCCTGTGCGTACTTTGTCATCATTTCCGCGCAGGATAGCGCCTATCGATTTTTAAGCTCCCTCTTTTTCTCCCTGACCTTCCCGCAGCTCTCCAACTACGCGCGCCTCCACGGCGGACGCCTTCCCGTGCTGACAAGCTTCTGCTTGGAGGAATACCTCAACATCGGCTATATGGAGGGTATCTCCGATGTCTTCAACTCCATCCGCGGCTTCAATATGTCCGTGCAGGTGGCGGTGCAGTCCCTCTCCCAATGGCAGGAAAAATATCCGGGGAAGGAATGGGAAAATCAGCTCGGCTCCTTTGACATGACCCTCTACATGGGCTGCAACGATATGACGAGCGCGGAATACTTTGCTAAAAAGTGCGGTAAGGTCACGATCTCCGTCACCAACAATCAGTTTCCCTTGGCACCGCTGTTTTCTCCCATCTACAGTACCACCCGCCCCTATTCCCAGACGCGAAGCAACACCCAGCGAGACCTCCTCCAGCCCGATGAATTCCTGCGGCTCAATAAGTTTCTCTGCATTGTGATGTTCAACCACTATAAGCCCGCCCAGCTCTATAAGATCATGCTGGAGGAACTGCCGGAATACAAAAAGCTGAAAAAATGCAGCGTCTTTGACTATGTGCCGGAATGGAAAAAGAGAGAAGAAGAGGGTGCAAAGCATCGCACGGCAGGAAATCGCACATCGGCCGCTCCGCCCGCACCACAGCCGTCGCCTGCATCGGGGAAACGGCCGGATATGCAGCCGCAGATTTCTCCAGTCGAAGAAGCCGCAACCAGCGGAAGCTCCTGCGGAAATGACAGCATGACGCCGGAGGAGATCGGCCTTGTGGAGATGACCTGCGAAGCCATTCTGGAAGGTGATGATACGGAACTGGAAGAGATGGATGATCCTACGCGCATTCCACCCGGGCGCGGAATATGAAAAAGAGGTCGAGCAATCGGCCTCTTTTGAAGAAGATATTCCATTGTCAGGGTGCTGTCTGACCGTACTCTCGCTTCATGGCGTCAATAGAAACGACCCATTGCCTATATCGAAAAAGAAAGAGGAGGTGCCCATTATGAGGGCAGCGAAAATGAAAGAGCGTCCAACTTTCCAACTGATGTGCCAGACAGATGTGCAGAGTATTTATCATATGCAGATGCCGCGCTGGTTATTTTCTGATCCACGTTACTGCGAGATGAGCCTGGATGCCAAGGTGACCTACACCTTTCTCTTAAACCGCTTCCAGCTCTCACGCAGGAACGGATGGGTCAACGAGCGCGGGGAGGTGTTTGTGATCTTTCCACGCAAAGCGCTTGCCAAAGAGCTGCGCATCTGTGAGCAGCGGGTCACGGCAGCTTTTAAGAAGTTGGTGGAGCTCAAGCTGGTATGGGAAAAACGCTGCGGGCGAGGTGATGCCAATCAGATCTATCTTGCCCGTGTCACACCGATCGAAGATCCGGACTATTCCTGTGCGCCGTTTATCACGGAGGATGAATCGGAAGTACGCGGTTCAAGAACCTCGGATCTGGAGGGTCTTGCTGACGGGAAACCCTCAGCAGCATGCCAAGAACCGCAGAATCTGCTGTCCAAGAATCGTGAAGATCGCGCTTCAAGAACTGCAAAATCCGCGTTCCCAGAACCGCAGAAATTGACGCCAAGTAAGAAAGAAAAAAGAAAGATTGATCAAAGTCATATGGAAGTCCGTCCGTCTGTCAGAGCCCCAGCGCAGGACGGACGGACCGACGGGGACGCAGAAGAAGAACTTTTGGATATTTTGGACGGCTGCGAGCTTGAATGCTTCGCACCGGAAACCGCTCTGGTGTTTGAAAACGCCATTGAGCGGCTTTTTTATGCCGACAGCTTCCGTATTGGCAATGCCACGCTTCCGCAAAGCCGCGTGCGGGCAAAGCTCAGACGGCTGGACGGCGTGATCCTGCGGGAGGCAGAGAGTAAGCTCCGCGCCAATCAGGAGCGGAATGTAAAAAACAGCACGGCCTACACCATGGCAGTGCTGTTCAACTGCATTGCCGAAAGTGAGAGCGATCTTATGATCGACCCATATCTCAATACCATCTGCGCGGCCGTTTGAAGGGAGGGAAAACAATGCTGCTATCCAACCAGCAAAAGTATATCCTCGAAATACTCAAGGAGTTTAAGTACCTGCGTGTCCGCCAGCTTCATGCTCTGGTGCAGGCCCATTACCGTACACAGGGAATCAAAATTGACGAAAGGCGCATGGAGATCATGCTTCGCCAGATGCGCACAGGCACCAATTATGTCTGGCTGCGGGGTGATGTGGTTTCTTACGGAGACCGCAGGATAGACCCTCGGCTTTTGGAAGCACTGGACGTTATGCTGGAGCTTACAAAGGCGCAGCCCGGATTTTACTCGAAAGACGGACTGCATGAACCCTTTCTCCTGCGCTTTACCGGAAACGGAAAGGGAGCCGGATACCTTTTCAGCGTGGCATGGCTGGACGCCGCTACTCACATTGCAACCGTTCCCCGTATGAAGGGCGAGCGGATCATCTGGATTTCCGAGAGCGGTTCCTTTGGAGAAATCGATCTGCCCCGGCACCACTTTTTCGCCGCCCGACAGAAGGACGGTACTCATCGCTTTTTTGGCTCCAATGAGCCGGAAAAAATATAACACTTAGGAGGAACATTACATGGCAAGGAAAAAAGTTACCCCTGAAGAAGAGATCGTAAATACGGCCGTTGAAGGAACCGCTCTGGGGAGTGTCCCTGCGGGTAGCGTGCTGCATGACGAGGCAGGCGCAGATACCGGCGACGTTCCCGCAGAGTTGCCGGAGGGGGATCTTTCTGCGGAGGAAACGGCAGAGCAGTCGGAGACGCTTCCTGCAATGGAGGCAGCCGAGGCGAAGCCGTTTGGACTATCTGCAGCAGAAAAAACTGCATCCCAAGAAGAAAATGATACTGTTGAGAAGAGAGCGGAAGAAGCGGAACTGCACGAAGAGACGTCGGAATTTCTTGAGGCAGCAGAGGATTTGCATTCAAATCTGCCCGCATCTGCGCCGCATGGTTCTGAGGCCGATGGAGCGGATTGGGGCTTTGAAGAGCCGGTCACGGAAGAAGCCGCTGCAGAACCTGCGGAGGATGAATACCTGGCAGCAGATAACGCCGAAACGCTTGATGCGTCGGATGAAAAGAGCGAGCGCACGCTCTTCTACGAGCTGGACTTCAATGAACTGGATCGGGGGCTGAGCGAAGAGGAACGGAAAGAATGGAACTCCATCTATGCCTCTTTCCGCGGCCGCAGCGCCATTACCGGAACGATCATCGGTGTGGATCTCTACGCAAGATACCTTCCGCGCAGCGAGGCAAGAATGCTTGAAAATAAGCGGGAACTCTGTGCCGTTGTGGTGCCGTATCGCATCCCCATTCTGATCCGCGAGTCCGAAATGTGGGAACTGGGAGAGGAGCGACCCGACTTCGTGCTTCGAAATATGGTGGGGGCCAGCATCGATGTAATCGTCACCAAGGTGGAGCGTACCGCTAACCGTGCACAGGCGTCCCGCCGTCAGGCCAGTCGCAGCCAGCGCCGCTTTTTTGCTGCCCGTGAGGATCTTCATGCTGTCGGTTCCCGTATTACCTGCAGGATGCTGGCGGTCGGCCCCCGCCGCTGCCTTGTGGACTGCTATGGCTACGACCTTGATATGACCCAAAGAGAGATCCGCTATGCGGCCATCCCGGATCTTCGCACGGAGTTCCACCCGGGTTCGGAGATCGACTGCATTGTAAAGGAGTATCACCCCCGTACTGGTGAACTGATTGTTTCCGCGAAAGAAACGGAAGTCAACCCCTTCTTTGGTGCGGAGGAGCGTCACCCAGTAGGCTCCCGCCGCTTTGCGATGATCTCCGGAAAATATGGCGGCGGCGTGTTCTGCAACCTCCCTGATGGCGTGACCTGCATGTGCAACTACTCCTATCAGCACGAGGATGCGGACTTCATGGTGGGCGAGCACGTCATGCTGATGGTGCAGCGCTACGATCAGGAAAAGCTCCAGATGTACGGCAAGATCATGAGCAAGTGGTGATCTTTCGTAAACGTCTTGGATCTTGAAAGCGACATAAATTTCCTTATAGTTTGCCCCCCGCAAAGAAACATTTATTTATCCGATAGCCGGTGCAGCAGCACCGGCTATCACTTTGAAGGGAGAACTTTATGCGAAAAAAACTATCTGTACTTTGCACGACATTCCTACTGCCCCTGCTGATGACCGTTCCAACGTTTGCGGCGGACAGTTCTTTTTCCGATGTTGCCCCGGACGCGCCCTATGGGAGGGTGCAGAAATTGCACCCTCCCATACTATTTGCCGAAACGCTAATTTCATGCCACCGGCACCGTGACCTATACCTATGATGCTCTGAATCGGGTTACCAGCGTGAAAGACCGCCGTGGCAGGTGCAAGGTTTTTGCTGGGTGCTTGTCATTTTCCTTGCTCCAATTATGCCACGGATTGGCTTCTATGGATTGAAATATAAGGCTTTTTCTATTATTCAGCGCACATTAAATAACAGAGCGACGCCATATAAGACGCCGCTCTGTTATTTATAATGGATGGCTATTTTGCGATAACTTTCCAAAACTCAGGGGGATCATCAAAACCGTAAATCACGATGAGGAAAGAGTCTTTGTCTGGGAAAATCTTATAAAATTCTCCATGAATCAGTGTATCGCCTAACCGAATCTCTTCCAGAGGCTCCTTTATACTGTACATTTTAAAAATTGAGACAGAAAATCCACACAATTGATCACTATCGTTTGTAGTGATGGAATATAACGGAGCACTAAGAGAGCGTTTCTTTATAGACTTCCCTGTTTCCAAATCAAATGATTCGATATAAGGATTTTGTTGATCTTCTTCGCTTGTTTTGGCAGCAACAGAAACAAATAATGTGTCGTCTGTTAAAGAAAAACCGTGAATTTTTTCATTCTGGGGCAAGGATACTTTGGTGGTGCTTAAATCATCGAGGTCATTTCCTATATAAAATGTGACAGAAGATTTTTCACCAA
>OLWK01001371.1_pt1 | contig 11001 bp, 10 predicted proteins | sample 1674141 | NCBI WGS metagenome assembly OLWK01 (sample SAMEA103958148, study PRJEB25191) | human gut metagenome | reverse complement strand
CCTGCCACACGCAGATAAGCGAAGCTACAGGCACTACAACAGGGATAAGCAAGGCACTTCTGAAAAACGATGATATTTTCTTAAAAGAATTAAGAAACAGTGCAATTAAAAACGAAATCACCATTAAAAGCGGTATTGCAACAACAGTAAATATTGATGTGTTTTTTAAAGCAAGCAAAAAGGTATTATTTTGAAAAAGGTGTATGTAATTTTCTATTCCTACAAAAGTGCCTCCAACGTATAGGCTTTTTATAAAACAAATTATGTACGGCACAACGTAAAAAACTGCTATCCCTAAAAATGATGGCAATATAAACAGATATGCCGCTATATGCTCTTTTTGTTTCCTTGTTAATTTAGATTTTCTCATAATTCATTCCTACTCAGTCAAATAAATTTCCGTAGCAGCCGAGAGCTGACGTATAAACTTTTCCTTTGAAATATCCCCGTTTAAATATTTATCAACTATATCACTGATTACCGAAGAATTAAAATAAGTATCCGATAAATAATTAAAGCTATATAAGTTACATTTTGTTATGTTGTTTATAATATATTTATAATCTCTTATCGCCGCACTTTGAGCAGTTTCAACAATAGCTTTTTCTTTATCACTAACAATTAAATCTCCAAAATCTATTGCTTCATCTATTGAATCAATGCATTTTTCCATAGCATCGCTGTTTACAGGCAAATACATACGTTCTTCACTCATATTTTTTTGCACATTACAGGACAAACAGTACTTAATGAAAGGCAGTAATTTTTCTTTATTTTTACAATTATCATTAACGGCAATACCAACATCTGTAGAGGCAGAAATTGAATCATCATCCATATTGTAATTATTTACAAACACAGGAGTTGATCCTAAATATTTTAAACACGAATATGTCCTTACTATACCACTAAAAGCAGGCATTTCCTTATATAAAATAGAAGCACCATTATTTATATTTTCATATAAAAAATAATTAACATTTTCGTCGGTAGTGTCATTCTTAATCAAGCTATAGATAGAATCCAAATCTTCCGAAAACTTATCGCTGTTAAATTCTGTATTTCCGCTGTTAAAATCTATATATTGATCTAAAAACGAATAAAAAAAGGCAATATTATCATCGGCACTTCCAAAAAGAGAATATTCTTTTTTGTTTTTTGAAAGTTTCTCAGATAATGCTTTAAAAGAAAATTCAGATGATGTTAAATTGTACTTATTAAGTGTTTCCTTTGTAGTTATAAAAACATCAGGTGAATAGAACAAAGGTATAAAATATCTTTTACCGTCAATCACTCCTGCATCCATAATTTTTGAATCGCAGTTATCTATTCCTATATCATAACTAAATTCACTTATAAGCTCGTTTACATCTGCAATAGTTTTGCTATCTGTTAATTTCTCAAATGGAAGCTTTTGACTCAAAGAAAAAATATCAGGTCCCTCACCTGCCATAATTTCTGTTGACATTTTTAATTTCATTTCTTCCTGAGATTCAAATTCCACGATTTCAATTTGATAGGACTCATCGTAATGCTTTGTACAATATTTATTGTACCTTTCAATAATATCGCAAATATCATCCTCATAGTATGCACAATATGTAAGCTTTGAGGAATTGCTTGAAGCTGTGCTTTCACCACATCCGCTGAAAGCAAACACAGTAATAATAAATTGTAATGTTAAAATTATCGCAATTTTATTTTTCATAATGATTCACCTTGTGATTTTTTATATGTCTTAACATAATTCTAAATTATTAATCTGTAGTTTATCTGAATTTTTATTAATTCAGGTAGATTGGAGGACTTCTGTTTTAAAAAAACATAACTGCCCTTTCTGCTTTTAACGCAAAAGAGGCAAAAAATAATGCCGACAGGCAATAGCATTAAAAGCTATAACTTGTCGGCATTTATATTCTTATTTTTAATTACGAACAATTATCCTCAATAATATTTCCGTCCTTTATCTCAATAACGCGTTGACATTTATTTGCTATATCTAAATTGTGTGTTACTATAATTATGGTAATTCCATTCCTGTTTAAATCAAAGAGCATTTTCACTATTTCTTCCGATGTTTTACTGTCCAATGAGCCTGTAGGTTCGTCGGCAAATATGTATTCTGGGTTTGTAACCAAAGCACGCGATATAGCTACCCTCTGTTTTTGACCACCGGAAAGCTGTGATACTTTTTTAGCTTTCAGGGACGCAATTCCTGTTTTCTTTAAAGCTCTCATTACTGAACCTTTTTTATCCTTTATTTTCTTATTAAAATATAAGGGTGTCATTACATTTTCAAAAACAGTAAAATCATCAATCAATGCAAAATCCTGCAATACTATTCCAATCTTAGAACTTCTAAGCTTTGATTTTTTACTTTCGCTAAGTTTATTGATATCAATATTATCAAGATAATATTCTCCGTCAAAATTATCAATGCATGACATAATATGTAATAATGTGGATTTACCCGCACCGCTTTCTCCTATAATTGCAACCGTTTCTCTATCGTCAATTTTTAGGTTTATGTTGTTTAACGCATGAACCATATTTTTTTTCCCTTTTAAATATATCTTGTTCAAATTTTTAATTTCAATCATAGTTGCCTCCGATTATCTTTTATATTTAAAAACTTCTATAGGTGGGTTTTTCTTTAATATTCTATAAGGAATTAACGATAATGATAACAGTATCATAATTATAGCTATTATAGCAATATAATTAAGCCAACACATACTTTTTTGCATAACAAAAATAAATATTACAAAGAATACAACCAATGTCAGAACAATATAGATAACAGTATATAATAAACTTATCAAAAAACATTTTTTGGTTGAAGCACCGCATAGATATAAAATGGAATAAAAATAAAGATTCTTATAAGTAGAAATAGCAATGCAACCAATCATTCCAAACAACGAAACTAAAGATAAAGTTAAAAGAATCGGACCTAATGCTCTAACTCTTGCATAAGCATCTTCTTTTCCGTTTTCTAACACATCAAAAAAAGTTCTGACATAATAATAATTACTAAACAGTTTATAAGCTTCATTTAAATCGTTTGAATTTTTTAAAACTATAGCTTCAGTCATTCCGGTACTAATAATTTCTTTTGGCAAATAATTATATAATGTTAATAACGGAATTTCAAATGATTCATCTGCTTTGCCTAACATATCTTTTGTATTCAATTCTGTACCACCGTTATTAAAAGTACAGTAGTAGGAGGTTTTTAATATACCAACAATCTTTCCCGTAAAACCATTTTCTGAATCAATATCAATTATGTCACCAATATTAAAATGTTTATTTAAGGAATAAGGTATTACTACAGGAATGTTTTTTAAATCATCTGTACACTCGTTTAGCCATGTTCCTTCTAATAATTCGGGAGTATAATCATTTACAAATTCATTGCTATATCCATAAAGAGTATATTCTCCTAAGTAAGCTACCCCACCCAATTCACAATAATCTATTGAATTTTCAGGTAATTTATTTAATAATCTTTCCGGAACAGAATTACCGCCATTATCAACTATTATTCCGTTTATATTTGAAAGTCCACTGCTAATGTACTCATCAACTGTAACAAAGTAACTATTTGCAGTAACTAAAATATCGCTTAATAATAAAGTGGAAGCAACTAATTGTATTATTATAATTATGCTCATTAATATATTCTTACAGAAAAGATGGTATGAAAATTTAATTAACTTCATTATTTTGTCACCCCAATCTTTTTTCGGAAATAGATATATTTTTTACATATTTTGAAATTACAGGAGCACTAGTAATAATAATAACTATAAAGTACACTATAATCATACTAATGTAATCATATATTCCTAAGCTGTATGTAAAATCCTCATATTGTACATATTCAATTATGCTTGGCAAGACACATCTTGAAAAAATACATCCACATACAAATGATATTAAAGCAATAATGAAAATTACATTAGCTAAGAGAAAAATGCAAGTTGTTTTTGTCGCACCGTTCAATCTATAAATATAAATAATTTTGTTATTCTTTTCTAATATATATAAATAGACAAATGCTACATTTATCATTGATAACAAAAATATTCCTATATATATAATAGTAGTAGAATCATTCCATAAGCTGTCAATATTTTTTATTCTTTCCGGATAGATTATTTCTGCATTTTCAAAGCATTCCGTCAATTGAGAAATAATTTTATTATTTTCATCGTCATCAGGATATTTATCTAAAACAATTGATACAGATTCATTATTATGCTTCACATCATTTATAGACGATATAGGCAATATATTATAACCGCCAACTGAATATGTACCAATTACAGTATATTTATCATTACATATTGATATTTTATCCTCTTCTATCACACCTTCATCACCTGATATTATTACATGTTTGTTTGTCACAAATTCGTCTTGGTTGAAATATCTACCATGCTTAATGTGATTGGGATAGTAAAGATAGTCAAACATTATCCTTGTATCATCAATATTAGCTTTTATGGAGACGGCATTTAATTCTAAATCACACTTATTATTAAAATGCTCTATCTCTTTTAGCATCGTATTATCATCGATGAATGCACCATTAAACGATACAGTATAGGTCTTAGAATTATCATATTTTTTATTTGCATTTGTATAGCTTGCAAAATACGAAAACACAAAAAGAGATGCAAATATAGATATTATCTGTATTAAACAAAGAAATACAACCAATAACTTATTATTTTTTAAAAAATGCCAAAAGATTTTAATTGATAAATTTAACATTAGCTTTATCCTCAACTTGAATATCTACTTATGATTGAGTTCCCACAACATTGTATATTAATGTATTGCTGTTATTGCTCAACGTGAAAATGTGTTTAGTGCTACCAACAGTAGTACCGTAGCCTGCCTCTTTGTTTACATAATTTGAAGAAGAACCGCTTGCGGCCAAGTCACCGTATTAGCAACCTCCTTGTTATATATTTTATCAGAATATATAAAATTATGTTTATTTTTGCAAAACCGGTAACAAATTCGACAAAAAATGCACTTTTAATCTATTATAGCCCTTCATCTTACAACTATATAAAAACTTTTAAATATTACAATCATATAAAAATATTATCTTTTTTTAAATTTATTAACAATATTGCCGATGATTGATAGTATTTTATTAGTTGATATTAATGTATGTAGACTACAAAAATAGGAATTTGTATAGCACAACATAGAAAAGAAATAAAAATGAAGAAAAATGCTTTAGCCAAAAAAACATGTTTTTCAAATTATCACATATCAAATATTGAAAATGGTTACTCTGTACCAAGTATCGAAACATTTGCGAAAATTTGCAATGCATTAAATATCACACCTGACTATCTCTTATTAAGTAGTTTAAAAAAGTAATAACATTCCTAAAAATATTGTTGATAAACAAATTTTTGCAATGATAAATCATTGAGCCTGATATCAAAAATAATATATAGAGTTTTAACTGAACAGGAATAAAACAGATGACAAATTCTTTTTTTTGAGTTATAATCCTAATTAAGGAGGTATAGCTCTATGAATGTACTGATATGTGATGATGATTTGAAAATCGTTCAGCAAATCAAAAATTTTCTCCTTAAATTATCAAAACAGTCAACCTATAATTTTGATATTACCTGCTTTTCAAATGGGGATTCTATATTGGATAAACAAATTAAAACTGATTTTGCGTTTATTGATATAGAAATGCCCGGTGTTAACGGACTCACAGTTACAAAACATCTCCAAAAAATAAATCCTAATATTATTATTTTTATAGTTACTTCTTTTCAAGGATACCTAGATGATGCAATGGATCTCAATGTTTTTAGGTTTTTGTCTAAACCCATTGACGAAAATAGATTTTTTAGGAGCATGAAGATTGCTTTAAATCTGTATAAACAAAGCACAGAAAAAATTATCTTAGACTATTTTGATGAATATCACAATATATTTACAATTGACATCTTGTATTTAACTATAGAAAATCGCAAAACTAAACTAGTTACAAAAACGCAAGAGTTCATTTCAAATAAAAAGTTTGATTATTGGAAAAAGCAGTTATCCAAATACGAGTATTTTGCCCAATCACACTATAGTTACATAGTTAATTTAAAGAATGTAACAGACTTTAATAAAAATGAAATCACATTATCATTTAATTCTAAAAAAGCAACAGTACCTATATCCCGTAGTTTCTATGTATCATTCAAAAAAGCCTTTTATGAATATATGGGAGGGACAACATGATTTCTAATATCTGTTACGCTGTAGTCTTTCTGATTGAGTCACTCATATCTTTTTATTATTTTGATTTTAAATTTAAACGAAAAATTGCTAAAAAATTCATATTTTTATTTGCACTAGGAAATTTTATTATTTTATACATACTTCATTTTTGTGAAATCCCCATTATAAATCTTTTGGGATTCTTTTTCTGTAATTTTCTAATTTCTATATTATGTTATAATACAAAATTAAAATCCGCTTTATTTAATAACCTAATTCTTTTATTTCTTATGATCGTCACTGAATTAATAGTATTTTATTTTTCTTCAATCATTTTCAGGATAGATTTATTGGAAAGCTATAATGATGATTTTGTATTAATTATTCAAGCTACAATTTGTAAATTGCTTTATTTCTTATCAATACATTTAATTATAAAAATATCACAAAAAGAAAGCATGGAAACGAATTCTAAATTTGCTCTTATTCTTTGCATTCTACCAATCGCTTCTATTATTTTAATGTACACTACTGTATATCTTTGTATTATCTATTCAGTAAATGATAATTTTAAATTATCTTTAGTTATAGGAAACTTACTTCTATTGTTTTCAAATATTATTGTTTTCTATATAAACGAACTAACAATAAAAGTTAATCATAAATACACACAAATACTTTTAGATAAGCAGCAAGAAAAGGATACGATAGATTACTATAAGCTGTTAAGCGAACAGAATGAAAATTCAAAAGTGTTGATTCACGACATAACTAAGCACTTAAATACAATTAAGCAGTTGTCGGAAGATAAAGATTCAAATATAGCTCAATATATTTCTGAAATTGTTAATGATTTTAGTATTATGAATCCAATTGACTACTGTAATAACCCTACAGTCAATTTAATTACTCATAGGTATTATGAGATATGCAAGAAAAATAACATCAACTTTACAATCAGTATAAAAAACGCAAATATTGATTTTATTAAAGAACATGATATAACTGCCTTACTTGACAACCTTTTAGAAAATGCGGTTGAGTCAGCGTTAATGACAAATGAAAAATTTATTGATTTTTCTATTAGTACAAGAAATTCCAATTTTGTAATCATTAAAATTTCAAATTCTTGCAATAAAAAACCTAAATACATTGATGGAACTCTCGTATCTTCTAAAAGCACATCCGGTATGCACGGAATCGGAACCAGAAGTATTAAACGAGTAGTTGAAAAATACAATGGAAATTTAGAAATGAAATTTGATAGCAATACAAATACATTCACTTCTACTATTGGAATAAACTCTAATATACAAAATAGCAATCAAACATAATCTCTTATATTTACATATATTATTATTCGTTATTTACTTATTGAAACAGTGTTACCGCCCTTGTTCACGGTAACACTGTTCAGTTACGATTTATCTAGGCTTTTTCGAGTTTTATAATAATCATGTAAGTGCTTAAGTATCGCTCTTTAGAAATAAATTATATTTTCTTAGACTTATATAATCTATCTGCATTGATACTATTGTCTGTTTCAACAATTATTTATGTAATTTTGATGTTAAAAATCAAATTATAGTATCAGGAAAAGGAATATCTAATGAAATGTTTTAAAAATCGCTATAACAATTTATCATATATAATTTTCACAATACTATCTTTGTTTTCAATAAGTCTGATTTTTAACAATAATGTATGGTTTGATGAAGCTTATACACTGTCGCTAATTCAGCACAATTATTCCGAAGTAATTGAAATATTAAAATCGGATATGCATCCTCCTCTATACTTTATATCTCTGAAATTCTTCTGTGAGATTTTCGGTTATTCGATTTTAATAACTAAAATTTTTTCGGTACTCGGTTACATTGCAACGCTTTTGCTTGGCTGTACCGTGGTTAAGAAGCATTTCGGTTCGGATACATCAATGGTATATATGCTTACTATAGGGGCAATTCCTATGTCGCTTTATTTCAGCGTTCAGCAGAGATCGTATCAATGGTCCATATTTTTTGTTACACTTTGCTTTACGGAAGCTTTGCTGTTTCTTGAAAATCACGGGACGCGGCATTGCGTTATATTTGTTATCACCGCTTTGTTTGCCGCGTACAACCACATTTACGCTTTGCTTGCGGTCGGCGTGATTTTCATTTTCGTGAATATCTATGCTTTTGTAAAAGACGGAAAGCTGATAAAAGCAATCATAATATCTGATATAGCTATGACGGTGGGATATTCTCCGTGGATTATCCCGCTGTTATATCAAACCGAGGCGGCTGCCGGTAGCTTCTGGCTAAAAGGAGTAGAACCGCTTTCGGTGGTTGTGTTTGCATCGGGAATTGTTATTTCGACGCTGATACTCGCCAAAAAGGAAAACCGCAGGTTATCTGTAATATTTGCGATAACCTGCGTATTAAGCGTTCAGGCAATAGGTCTGCTTGTGACAATTTTCATTCGCCCCTTTTACATAGCGAGGTACAGCGTTGTTATATCGGGAATTTTCGCGCTGCTTGTCGCTTTTGGCACACAACATATAAAAGAAAAAGTTAAAAATATTATTTGCGTATTGCTTTGCGCACTTAACGTAGCCTGTCTTATCGGCACGGGAATATTTGAATACAACCCGTCAATGAATAATTTTTTCAACCGCTTTGATGAAATAGCTTCTTCAACAGATACATTTTTATATTGCGACAGCTCATTCGGAATTTTGTCATATTATTATCCCGAAAACACGCATATCTGCACCTACAGTGAGCCTTGGTTTGTGGCATTTGATAATATAGAATGCATAAATAAAAACGAACTTTCCAATAAAATTCCGCCCAACGATACCGTTTGGTTTGTAAAGAATGAATTAACTAAAACACCCGAATATATACAAAGTAATTTTGATTTAGAGTTGGTTGATTCATTCAAATGTGATTTTAATACCTTTAATGTGTATTTGGCTAAAAAATAATATGTATTATATGTTCTTACCATCATACTTTTATAATGTTTTATTTTTTATTCTATATAGCAAACTGCTCTTACCACCTTTTTCACGGTAGCGTTGGGCAGTGGTGAGCAAACCGGCTTTACGCAAATCTTTAATAGCTCTGCGGACTGTGGCAGGCGACAGCTTTATGTCGCCTGCTATTGTTTTTACAGAGGGCCAGCATTCACCGTTTTTGTTTGCTCGGTCATATAGGTAGGTATAAACAGCTACAGCTCTGTGTGGTAAGTCCATTTGATAGAGAAAAGTTAATCTACTCATTGTCCAGCACCTCCTGTGGTGGTCTTTCGGTTCTTATGACTACTTTTCTTTGCTTGTCTGCGTTCTGTTCAACGCTTGAATTTTCGGGTTCTTCTGTTGGCTCATCTTGCTGTTCAGAATTAAAAGAATCTTGGCTGTCGTTCTGCTCTGCATTAGGAGAGGTTTTTAAGTTTTCATTTTTCTTCTTTTTCTCACCGTTTGCTTCATCAAAATCCGAGTCAGTTACAGGACTGTATGCTTGAATTATGTTGTTGAACAACTCCGAACGATTGGCATAGTGGACTTCACGGTTTCCGTTCTCCTTGACCTCATACTTTTCTTCAAATTTAATACCCCATTTGAAGAACAATTTAAGTTTTACTTTCATCGGATAAAAGCCAGTTTTCATAACAACAAATGTGCCTTTCGAAAGTGACTTCAGCTCATCGGGAGTCATCAATGGTCGTTCAATCATTTGCAAGGATTGTGACGGATCATTCTTGCTCCTGCTGACGGAACCTGACATCACAGTTCTTGAACCGAGTGCTTTTGACAGCACCTCAGCGCTTGTGCTGTTGGGAGCAAAGCCGCCGAAGATGGTCAGCTGTGTGTTGTCGATAATTACATCAGCACCCTCTTTGCCGTAGTTGCGTTCAAGCTGTGCAAAGGATTGAATGATTGGTACTATCTGCAACCGCCTTGAACGAGAAGCGGAGAACATCATTTCAGCCGAATCAATCTTCGGCAATGGCGATAGGTAAGGGTTTGATATTATCGCCACCTTTTCCCCCGCCTCACACCGAACATGAGCGATTTCCACTCATCCGGCGTTCCATCGGTGTATACAAATTCAATAATCATATTTTCTTTAAAACAACAAAATCCTTGTGTTTAGATAGGGTTAAATTTAAGCGTTTTCTCAGCCTGTTCAGTTTATCCTTCTATCTGCTGTTCAATGAAAATTTCTGTAAATAATAGCTTATAGTTTCTGCATGGACAGCATGTAATAAAATATGGACATCTTGTTTTATCAGTACAAGGTTTGAATATTTGTCGTCTCCGCCGTCTGCTCTTCGAGTTTTGTGATGATAATGTATATCGCCAATTACAAGAGGTTGCCCTGTAATAGCACATTTACCTTGCTGGGCACAATATAACGCTAATCTATTATCGTTATACTCAATGCTTTTGCCCTGCACAGGGTTTTCCATAAGGTAGTGCAGGATATTTACATTCACTTTTTCAAGCGACTTATGAACAGCCGCTCGCCCTTCCGGTGCGTAGATACACCAATTCCTCGCTCTGTGCTTTGGCGGCTTTGTTTGCACATACGCAATCGGAAGCACAAACAATCCTCGAATATATCTTAACTGACTGCTTTGTCCATATGAGCTTGTAAAATAAAGTGTGTAAGTTAAAAAATAGCTTGCACACTTTTTGCATTTGTGCGGTATTTGCCGTTCCGCTGATTTTTGACGACATAAAAATTGCCACAC
>OLWK01001364.1_pt1 | contig 11024 bp, 10 predicted proteins | sample 1674141 | NCBI WGS metagenome assembly OLWK01 (sample SAMEA103958148, study PRJEB25191) | human gut metagenome | reverse complement strand
TTCTGTTACCTCAAATTTTACGCGCTTTGGCGGAAAAAGTAAAGTTTTTTTCATTCTGCACAAAACGGCGGGCGTGTACGGATGGGTATGCATTGTTTTTCACATAAATGAATATTTATAAATTTTATACTTGACTTTTCTGCATAAAGTGTGTATATTACGTGCATAAAGAAAAACAACCGCACAACGGAGCTTTATGGAGGGTTTTCACATGGATAAGAGCAAGATCAAAAAAATCGTTCTGGCCTATTCTGGCGGCCTTGATACCTCGGTCATCATCCCGTGGCTGAAGGAGCATTACAACGATCCGGAGATCATCGCCGTCGCGGCAGATGTCGGACAGGGCGACGAGCTGGACGGACTGGAGGAAAAGGCCATCAAGACCGGCGCGAGCAAGCTGATCATCGCCGACCTCACCGACGAGATGTGCGACGATATTATCGTCCCATCCGTCATGATGGACGCGAAATATGAAAAATACCTGCTCGGCACCGCGTTTGCACGGCCCGTCATCGGCAAGAAGCTGGCCGAGATCGCGCTGGCCGAGGGTGCAGACGCCATCGCGCACGGCGCGACCGGCAAGGGCAACGATCAGGTCCGGTTCGAGCTGGCCATCAAGCGCTTCGCACCCGACATGGCGATCATCGCACCGTGGAGAGAGTGGGAGATCAAATCCCGTGACGAGGAAATCGACTACGCCGAGGCGCATCATGTGCCGCTGAAGATCTCCCGCGAGACGAACTACTCCAAGGATAAGAACCTCTGGCACCTGAGCCACGAGGGCCTTGATCTTGAGGATCCCGCGAACGAGCCGGATCTTGACAAGGCGCTGTTCCTTGAAATGGGTGTGTCCCCCTATCAGGCGCCCGACACGCCCACGACGGTTTCCGTCAGCTTTGAGGCGGGCGTCCCCGTGGCGGTCAACGGCGAGAAGATGAAGGTTTCCGACATCATCCGCAAGCTCAACAAGCTCGGCGGCGAGAACGGCGTCGGCATTCTGGATATCGTCGAAAACCGGCTCATCGGCATGAAGGATCACGGCATTTATGAGACGCCGGGCGGCACGATCCTCTATTTCGCGCATGAGCAGCTGGAAATGCTCACGCTCGACAAGGAAACGCTGCATATGAAGGAAAAGCTGGCCGTCGACTATGCCGACCTCATTTACAACGGCAAGTGGTACACCCCGCTGCAGGAGGCGCTGACAGCGTTCGCGAAAAAGGCCAACGAATTCTGCACCGGCACGGTCAAGCTCAAGCTCTACAAGGGCAACATGATCAACGCCGGCATTACCTCGCCGTATTCTCTGTATTCTGAGAATCTCGTCACATTCGGCGAGAGCGATTTCAACCAGGCCGAGGCCGAGGGCTTCATCAACATCTGGGGCCTGCCGACCAAGGTGCAGGCGCTGCGGGAGCAGGGGAAGCTGTAAAAATCCACCTCCCCTTACCATGCGGGGCATGGCAAGGGGAGGCTTTGCAAATATCATGCAGGGAGAACGCACCATGAACAAGCTTTGGGCGGGCCGGTCGGAGGCGGAGACTTCGGCATTGGCTGACGCATTCAACTCTTCGATCGCCGTCGACGGACGGATGTACAGGCAGGATATCACCGGCTCCATGGCACACGCCGCAATGCTTGCCAAATGCGGCATTCTGACGCAGGCGGATACGGATGCGATCATCGACGGTCTGGCGGGCATTCTGGCCGATCTGGAATCCGGGGCGCTGCAGCTCGACCCGCAGGCTGAGGACATTCATATGTTTGTCGAGGCGGAGCTTACGAAGCGCATCGGCGATGTGGGCAAAAAGCTGCACACAGCCCGCTCGCGCAACGATCAGGTCGCGCTTGATCTGCGGATGTATTTAAAGGATGAGATCAAGGCGCTGCAAGCGCTGGTTCTGGCCGTCATGCGGGCGCTGCATACGCAGGCGGAGGCGAACAAGGACGCCATTATGCCCGGTTACACGCATTTGCAGCGGGCACAGCCGATCACATTCGGCCAGCAGCTGCTGGCGTATGCGATGATGCTGGAGCGCGACTATGGACGGCTTGCGGACGCGTATAAGCGCACGGACGCCTCCCCCATCGGCTGCTGTGCGCTGGCCGGGACGACATATCCGACGGACCGTGTGTTCGAGGCACAGAAGCTGGGCTTCGCCGCCGTGTGTGAAAACAGCCTTGACGGCGTATCGGACCGCGATTTCTGCGTGGAGCTGATGAGCGCGTGCGCGCTGGTCATGATGCATCTGTCGCGGCTTTCCGAGGAGCTGATCCTGTGGTCGAGCTGGGAATTTCAGTTTATTGAGCTGGACAGCGGCTTTACGACCGGCTCTTCCATCATGCCGCAGAAGAAAAACCCGGACATGGCTGAGCTGTGCCGCGGCAAGACCGGGCGGGTCTACGGCGATCTGATCGCGCTTCTGACGACGCTCAAGGGGCTTCCGTTGGCCTATAATAAGGATATGCAGGAGGACAAGGAGGCCGTGTTTGACTGCGTGGACACGACGAAGCTTTGCCTGCAGATCATGGCTCCGATGCTTTCCAGCCTTCGTACAAAGCCGGAGGCTATGCTGCTGGCCGCGCAGAAGGGCTTTATCAACGCGACGGATCTGGCCGATTATCTGACAAAAAAGGGCGTTCCGTTCCGCAGTGCGTACAAAATTTCCGGTCAGCTCGTGGCGTACTGCATCACGCATGATACCGTGCTTGAGAAGCTGCCGCTGGAAACCTACAAGACGTATTCGGACGTTTTCACGGACGATCTGTATGAAGAAATTTCGCTCAGGACCTGCGTGGCGCGGCGCATTTCCGCCGGAGGCACCGGCCCCGCGTCGGTACAGGCGCAGCTGGATTCCGTCGCGGCCTTCCTCGCGGCGCATCAATAAAAAGGAGTACGACATGAACATCAAAGGACAGAGCTTTTTAAAGCTGCTTGATTTTACGCCGGAGCAGATCGCAGAGTTTTTGGCGCTTGCCGCCGAGCTCAAGGCAAAGAAAAAGGCCGGTATCCCCCACCGGCTGTGCGAGGGCAAGCAGGCTGCGCTGATTTTCGAGAAGACCAGCACGCGGACGCGCTGCTCGTTCGAGGTCGCGGCGCATGATCTGGGCATGACGGTCACGTATCTCGACCCGTCCGGCTCGCAGATCGGCAAAAAGGAATCCATCGCCGACACTGCGCGCGTGCTTGGCCGTATGTACGACGGCATTGAGTACCGCGGCTACGGGCAGCAGATCGTAGAGGATCTCGCAAAATATGCAGGCATCCCCGTCTGGAACGGACTGACGAACGAATTTCACCCCACGCAGATTCTGGCCGATTTCCTGACGATCCAGGAGCATTTCGGCAATCTGACCGGCAAAAAGCTCGTGTACATGGGCGATGCGCGGTACAACATGGGCAACTCCCTGATGGTCGGCTGCGCAAAGATGGGGATGCACTTTGTCGCCTGTGCGCCGGAGGCGTACTTCCCGGATAAGGCTCTGATCGAAACGTGCAAAGCGATCGCCGCGCAGACCGGCGCGGTGCTGGAATTCGACACAGAGCCGATGCACGCGGTTCAAAACGCGGATGTGATCTATACTGACGTGTGGGTCTCGATGGGAGAACCGGACGAGGTCTGGCAGACGAGAATTCACGACCTGCTCCCCTATCAGGTCAACGCAAAGCTCATGGCGCAGGCCGGGCCGCAGTGCTGCTTCATGCACTGCCTGCCTGCATTCCATGATCTGAATACCACAATCGGCAAGCAGATCAGCGAGAAATATGGCCTTGACGCCATGGAGGTCACGGATGAGGTCTTTGAAAGTCCGCAATCCATCGTCTTCGACGAAGCAGAAAACCGCATGCACACCATCAAGGCGGTCATGACGGCAACATTGGCATAAATAAGCAAACACCCGGCGCAGTCTCCTGGTTGAGACTGCGCCTGGGTATTTTTTCAATAACAGAATTGAAAGGACCTTACTGTCTTCCAATTTGCAGCGTTGTCTCTGTTATCACGAGGAAAACCCAGAAAACGAGCATGGATTCTTTTAGAATTTTCCACTGCTGTGGGAGAAGCCGCCGGAGTTGACGGAGGTTCCGCCGCCGGATTTTTGTGTTTCGATCTTCACACGGGTCTGTGTAGTGGTAAGGTATACATCGTCCTGCCGAGTCAGACGAACGCCGTTTTGAGGAATATATGCGTCGGCGTGGGTCTGCTTGCGGGCAGTTTTCATTTTGCCCTTCATAATAAGACAGACGATCAGCGCTGTAAGCAGCGGGATAACAATCACAGCAATCCACTTGAGCACGCTGATATCCTCCAGCCGTTCAGGGTCAGTCGCCCGGTCAAAGGGTTCACCTTGCGCGTCTAGCTGCAAGAAATCCGTGCAGCCATCCAAATAACGGTTGAATCCATCGTACCAGTAGTCTTTTCCAAACTCACTCAGGAAATAGCGTTCAGCGAGCACGCCCTTGCCGTAGTCCGTAAAGGCACGGTGGCCGGTTTCGCCATGGGCACACAGGTCGTAATCACGCTCGGCCATGCTGCGCGCCAGCAGAATACCATTTTGCGCTTCGCCCGTGCCGAGGTCATAGTCAAGAAAGAATTTTTCCGTAAAAGCCTCAATAGATTCTGCTCCATCATACAGAGAGTAGTCATCGGTCGTAACGATATATACACCGCAGCCAAAGGTATCCTCTGCCTCCTGGCAGCGTGCTTCCAGCGCGCCGATCTCGTCCTCTGAAAGAAGCTGGGTGTCATCAAACACATGCGCAGAATCGTAGGCCAAGGCGCTCACGCACAGGCCGAGCAGCAGCACCAGCGCTGCAATCAGACAAAGAAGTTGTTTTTTCATCCCGCTTCTCCCTTACAATGCAAACAGCAGCACAGACAGAACTGCCGCCAGTCCGCCCGCAATTCCTGCAAAATACGCCCAGAACCGGCCCCACGAGACAGACAGGTCACCAGTCAGCTTGCCGGTCTGCCCGTTCATAGAGAACAGATAGTCCCTGCCATTCCATTTTGTATGCAGCATCCAGACAGGGAGCATCGCATACTGCACCTTGCCGCGCCGGATATGGATATTCTCCTCCTCCGGAACGCAGGTAGAATAACCGGTTACACTGCTGCGCAGCGCACTCTCGCAGCTGGACTTGCAGCGTGCATCGGCACGGGGCGCGCAATCATCGACGCTCACATCGTATTTATCGGCCAGAAAACCGGGCAGATACGCATTGGAAAAGGCCTTGAGTTCCTTGTAATCAAACGGCTCAATGGAATCCATGTTTTCATCCGGCATTTTGCTTGACGCGTCAACGGGAATTTTCTCAAATTTGACCGTGCCCGCACGGCGCACCATGAAGTGCTGCGTGTCGGTCACATCGTAGTCGCCCTCTCGGTGGGTCATGGAACGGGTGCAGTTATAACGGATATCCGCATCCGCGCTGCCGTTGAAGAGCCAGAATGGGACATAGACGCCCTGAATCTCTTCAATGTGGTTCTGCGCAGAGAAAATCTTCGGCAGAAGGGGCTTTTTCTTATAGTGGTTTTTGAGCGCAGCGATCGCGTCTTCCTTACTGAGTTTGAAGGGAATGATGTAGTCCGGCTTCTGCATGCCGGAAAGCTGACCGGGAACGATGGTTGTGTTGCCGCAGTAGGGACAACTGGTTGCCGCCGTCGTCTCATCGCAGATGAGTTCTGCGCCGCACGACGGGCAGGTGTAGCTTTTCATGCCCGGCTCTGCCCAGTCCGCGCCCTCCGGCTGGGTTCATTCGCCCTCGTCGGATTGTGTTGCCGCCTTCTGCTCCGCCTTTGCAGCGGCCTGTGCGGCCTGTTTATCCTTCTCCTGATAGAGTGCCTCGATCTCCTCGACCGAATAGGACGAGCCGCAGTAATCGCATTCAAGTTTTCCGGACGCGCCAACAAAATGCAGCGGACCGGTACACGCGGGACATTTGTAATTTGTGATCTTGTCTGCCATGCAAATCTTCGCCTCCTGTGATGATTCTGCCCGCGCCAAAGGCGCGGGCAGGGTTCGTCAATTAAAGAACAATATCACCGTCGTCAAACGGATCGCCGCATTCCGGGCAGAACTTTGGCGGATGGGTCGGGTCCTTGGGCTCCCAGCCGCACTTGTCGCACTTGTACTTGGGTGTTCCGGCGGGCTTGGGCTTGCCGCACTCGGAGCAGAACTTGCCCTTGTTCACCGCGCCGCAGGAGCAGGTCCAGCCTGCCGCGGCAGCGGGTCTGGGCTTGCCGCATTCGGGGCAGAATTTGCCGGTGATGCCGCGCTGGCCGCAGGCGCACGTCCAGCCTGCGGCAGCGGGCGCTGCCGGTGCAGGAGCGCTCTGCGCGGCCTGCTGCTGTGCGCCCATCTGATAGAGATTCTGCGCATTCATGCCGCCCATCTGTCCGGCCATATTCATGCCCATAAAGGCCATCGCCGGGCCGGCGTTCGGGTTGTTGGCAGCTGCCTGCATGGCGCTGGCCTGCGCGCCGACCAGATGTGCCGCCGCTCTCGTCGGGTCCATAAAGGCCGCGTTGCGCTGCAGCTCCTTGAGCATGGCCTCGTCTTCCTCGCTCGCCTTGACGGACGAAACGCCGAAGGAGACGATCTCAAGACCGCGCAGATTGCGCCACTTACCGGACAGGACCTCGTTGAGCGCGTCGGCCATCTCCATCGTGTGGCCGGGGAGCGCGGAATAGCGGATGCCCTGCTCGGAGATCTTGGCAAAGGCGGGCTGCAGCGCGGTCAGCAGCTCGGTCTTGAGCTGGCTGTCGAGACGGTCGCGGGTATAGTCCCCGCCGACGTTGCCGCAGACGTTCGTATAGAACAGGATCGGGTCGCAGATGCGGTAGCTGTACTCGCCGAAGCAGCGGATGGCGATATCAATATCGATCCCGGCGCGCTGGTCGACCACGCGGAACGGAACAGGAGAGGGCGTGCCGTATTTGTTGCCGATGAGCTCCTTGGTGTTGAAGTAGTACACGCGCTGATCCTTGGGGGGCTCGCCGCCGAAGGTGAAGCGCTTGCCGATATTCTTGAAGGTGTCGAGAATATTCTTGCCCAGCTTGCCGTAGAACAAAGACGGCTCGGTCGAGGAATCATATTTGAATTCGCCCGGCTCCGCGCAGAACTCCGTGACCTTGCCCTGATCGACGATGATCATGCACTGGCCGTCGGCGACGGCGATCACAGAGCCGTTGGAGATGATGTTGTCTGAGCCTCTGGTGTTGCTACTGCGGCCGGAGGTGCGTTTCTGGCCCTTGACGGCCATGACGTTTTCCGGAAGAGAATCGCAATAGAAATACTCAAGCCACTGATCGGCCATCACGCCGCCGGCAGCGCCGAGTGCCGCTTTGATAAGTCCCATTTGATTACGCTCCTTTTCTTGTCTTGAATGAAGTTGCTATGTGGAAATCTACCATTGTATTCAGGATACCATAGTTTGACGAGTTCGGCAATCGGTTTGTTCCAATTTCATGAATAATCACAAATTTTCGCAGGAAACCGCGCATGGGCAGAAATGAAAATGTGACCATAGGCAGATTTCCTTGAATTTGATATAATTATATTAAATAAGAGCGTTTGGCGAATTTGTACGCACCCGCGCACATGATCGTAGGGGCCGATGCCCACATCGGCCCGCTGGGAAGTTACGAATTCACCGCAGATTTCCGAAAAAAGTGATACATCCTGCGGGCGGACAGAGTCGTCCGCCCCTACGGGGTACGGATGCATCGAAAGCTCACCGTAGGGGCCGACGACTCTGTCGGCCCGTTTGGGAAGTTACGAATTCGCCGGAGACTTCCGTAAAAATGGCGCATTCTGCCGGGCCGACGTGGGCATCGGCCCCTACAGAGTGCGGCGTAAATTTGCAGAAAGGACGTGAGCCGAACCATGCAGTTTTTGAAGTGTGCCTGTTATCTTGCAGGGCTGGGTATCCTGAGCTTTGTACTTGGGCGGCTCGTTCCGAAGACGTGGTTCGACTATACGCGCTTTCCCTACCGCACGTTTGCGTTTGAGCGGAACGGGAAGCTCTATGAGGCGCTGCGCGTTTCGCGCTGGCAGAGCCGTGTGCCGGATATGAGCAGGCTGCTTCCGAAGCTCATGCCGCCCAAGAAAATGCCCGCCCGTCCGGACGAGCAGACGCTGCTCGTCATGATCCGCGAGACGTGCGCGGCAGAGGCCACGCACACGCTTCTGATGCTGGCCGGACTTGGCGTGATCGTCATCTGGCCGTGCGTATGGGGCGTGATGCTGTATCTGGTCTACGCGATTTTGGGAAATCTGATTTTCATCATCATTCAGCGCTACAACCGCCCGCGCCTCGTCCGGCTTTACGAGCGGAAACGCGTGAAAAGGAGCAACGAGGCATGAAGGTACTGATCCTCAGCTGCAACACCGGCGGCGGGCACAATTCCTGCGCCAAAGCCATCGGCGCGGAGCTTTTAAATCGCGGGCACACGTATGAGACGGACGACGCGCTTTTATACGTCTCCAAGGGCACGAGCCGCTTTGTGAGCAATTGGCACGTGCGGTTCTACCGCTACTTCCCCAAGCTCTACAATAAAGGCTATCAGTACGCCGAGGAGCACCCCGCGTCGTTTGACGAATCCTCCGCTGCCTGCCGCATTCTGCGGCGCGGGTGCAAGCGGCTGCGCGCAGCGATCCTCGCGGGCGGCTATGACGCGGTCGTATGCGTACACCTGTTCCCGGCGCTGATGCTGACGTTTATCCAGCGGGAGGCTCCCCTGCCCATTAAAACCATGTTCATCGCCACGGACTACACCGCAAGCCCGTCGTGCGACCGGATGCGGCTGGATACCTGCGTGATCCCGGACGCGGCGCTGACGGAGCTGTTCGTGAAAAACGGCGTCAGCCCGGACACGATCGCGCCGCTCGGCATTCCGGTGCGTGCGGAGCTTTATTCCTGCCTGCCGGTGCAGGAGGCGAAAAAGGCCGCCGGGCTTGACCCGTCGCACCGGCATCTATTGATGATGACCGGCAGCATGGGCTGCGGGCCGATGGAGGAACTTACACAGCTGCTTGCAAATTCGCTTCCGACGGAGTATGATGTAACTGTGGCGTGCAGCAGCAACAAGCAGCTCCTGCGGCGCATGGAGCGGAAATTTGAGGACAGGCCCAATATCCACATCCGCGGCTACATCGGAAACGTATCCGCCATGATGGACAGCGCCGATCTGTTCCTGACGAAGCCCGGCGGCATCAGCACGACCGAGGCCATGGTCAAGGGGCTGCCGATGGTGCTGGTTAATGTGGTCGGCGGCTGCGAGACGCCGAATCTGGAATTCTTCGTCTCGCACGGCGGCGCAGCCACGGCCGACACGCCGGAGGCCATCGCCGCGCTCTGCAAACGGCTGCTGGAGCACGACGAGGAGCGCCTGATCATGCGCCAGTCATTGCTCGCCATGCACAAAACCCCCGCTGCGCAGGCCATCTGCGACTGTCTGGAGGCATAAACCGGGCAAGGCGTGGGATTCTAATGATAAACAGGGAGGTCACAAACATGACGATCGTAACATTGGACAACTTTGAAAAAGAGGTCATGCAGACCGAAACGCCCGTTGTGGTGGATTTCTGGGCAAGCTGGTGCGGCCCGTGCATGATGCTTGCGCCCGTGATGGAAGCGCTGGAGCCGGAGGTTCCCGGCGTGAAATTCTGCAAGGTCAACGTCGATGACGAGCGCGATCTGGCCATGGAGTTCCAGATCGAGTCCATCCCGACGCTGCTGTGCGTCAAGGGCGGCAAGGCTGTGAAGCGTCTGGTCGGCTTCCGCGAGAAGGACGCGCTCAAGAAGGAGCTGGAGGCGCTGTGAAGGTACGGCTGAACGAGGACAAGGAGGTCGTCGCCCGCATCAAGGAGGGCCTCAAGCGCACCGGCGGCTACTGCCCGTGCAGGCTTGCCCGCACGGAGGAAAACAAGTGTATGTGCGAGGAGTTCCGCAATCAGATCAAGGATCCCGACTTCGAGGGCTACTGCCATTGTATGCTCTACTATAAGGAAAAATAAGCGCCGGCCCGGCGTCCGCACCTACGGACGCCGGGCCGAATTTATCGAGTTGAACTATGCTTTTATTATGGCTCTGTCTGCAATTCCACATTGCCGGAAACAGTTTCGGCGGTAATGTCGCAGGTTTCGTCTCCGCCGGAGATAAAGCGGTCGGTATCACGGTCGCCGCTGACGGTGCTGAAGTCCAGCGTATAGCGGCAGCTGCCTTTCGGCAAGGTGAGACGCAAATTGCCGCTGACGCTGTTGAAATCGATCTCATCCGGGTGCGCCGTGCAGCTGATGCGCACTTCACCGGAAACAGTTTCGCAGTCGATGGCGCTGCTGCCTGCCGGAAGCGCAGTCAGGGAGATATCCCCGCTGACGGTGCCAAAGTCATATTCTCTGGCCGGAAGTCCGGGGCCGGTAATCCCGCCGCTTGTAGTGCTGACAGCGAGCGTATCCACGCTGCCACCCATCAATTCCACGTCTGCCGAGACAGTCTCAACCGTGATTTTGTCCAGCGTCAAGGTATCCGGCAGGAAGACGGTCAGCGCCTTTCTTGGCAGATCTATGCTGCCGAAAAGCTTTGATTTGCACGGCTGGATGGTGAGTTTTCCATTGCTGACCTTGTAGCGCATGCGGTAATCCTCGTTGCTGCCCGTATAATCCTCCTGAAACGTCACGCCGTCCGTGTCCGATTCGACCAGATATACATCGCCGGTCAGCCAATGGATTTCAATCTCCGTGATATCAGTCAGCGGTTCGGAAGCAGTCACGGACTGTTCTCCGCTGCCGAAGCCGGAGCGGTCAAGCGTTTCATATTTGTTCGCGTTGTCATAGATATAACGTCCTCCCGCGCGCAGCACACCGAAGGCTGCCTGGCCCGCAAAGTTCAGCGCCAGAATCGCCGCGGCCACACCCACACAGATAAGCGCGATGGCCCAGCCGGGGAGCTTTTTCTTCCTGCCGCTCTGCGGCGCAGTGGATACCGCGTCCGGTGTAGGTGGCGCAGGAAAATCCCGCTT
>OLWK01001358.1_pt1 | contig 11066 bp, 9 predicted proteins | sample 1674141 | NCBI WGS metagenome assembly OLWK01 (sample SAMEA103958148, study PRJEB25191) | human gut metagenome | reverse complement strand
CTGTTTTAAATTTATCCTCTAACATATTCAAGGTTGTTGCTGAGACATTATTTGCCACCATAAATTCTTCAAAATCCATGGGATACATTCTTAAAACTGTCAGATACCCGACTGGGGCAGATGCAATTCCTTTAAGTTCCACACCCAATAGTGAGCCGCTCATGACATATTTATAACTGCCCTCGTCTACCAGAAATTTTATTTTTGTTACTATTTCTGGGCATTTTTGAATTTCATCAAAAAAAACAACCGTTTCGTGCTCCTTACAATCTTCGGGCATGATCATTTTCAGTTTAACCAGAAATTCTTCTGCACTCATTTCTGCATTTAGATAAGATACCATATCCGGTTGATCAATGAAGTTGACTTCAAACTTGGTATAGTTGCTCTTTTCAATTTCGTTTCTTATAAGCCAGGTTTTTCCAATCTGTCTTGCCCCAGTTACCAACAATGCTTTATTTGAATTTTCAAGCCATTCTCCAATAATTCTGGAATCTTTTCTATACATACATTCATACCTCCCAAATACAATTTAACCTATTTGCCCCGTTTTTTCAATTACTATGAGATTATTTTGCCCCGTTTTTTATTATTTTATTTTGGCAAAAAGCCCCGTTTTAATTGCCGCTCCGAATAATTATTGTCATTAAAACCCGCAGAGGGTATAATATCAGAATATAAGCTCTAAAACAGGATTGGAAGGGAATTAAGATGAAGAAAGAATATGTAATGGGAAATGGAGCGATCGCCCTTGGCGCTCTTGCAGCCGGAATCAATCTGGTTGCCGGATACCCGGGCACTCCATCCTCAGAGATACTTGAGACAGTAGCAAAATACCCGCATGACGGAGTCCATGTGGAGTGGTCGGTAAATGAGAAAGCGGCTATGGAGGTTGCCGCCAGTGCATCATACAGTGGAGCGAGGACACTTGTGACCATGAAACAGGTGGGTCTCAATGTGGCATCGGATCCGCTTATGTCGCTGGCGTATGTCGGGATAAAGGGCGGAATGGTCATCGTGTCTGCGGACGATCCGGGACCGATATCGTCACAGACGGAGCAGGATACAAGGATGTTTGCAGACTTCTGCAGGATCCCGGTATTTGACCCGTCGACTCCTGAGGAGGCATATCAGATGATACAGGATGCATTTGACTACTCGGAGAAATACAAGACACCGGTTCTGTTCAGACCGACAACAAGAGTGTGTCATGCATACGCATCCATAGAGGTAAAAGACGAGTGGAAGGCAAAGGAATATGAGGGATTTGTAAAGGATTCAAAGAAATGGGTCATCTTCCCGAGATTGTCATTTGCCAACCATGCCATGATAGAGAAGAGAAATGTAGAGATCGGGGATGACTTTGGCGACTACTCCATGAACACGGTGGAGGGAAGCGGCAGTAAGGCGGTATTCGCATCGGGAATCAGCTACTGCTACGCAAAAGAGACACTTAAGAATGTGTCTGATGTGAAGCTGATCCGTATAGCGACCCCACATCCTTTCCCGGAGCAGTTTGTGAAGAATGCGCTAGACGGAGTGACGGAGGTCATGTGTCTTGAGGAGCTCAGCCCATACATAGAGAATCAGATATTACGCCTTGCGGGCAAATATCATATGGATATAAATGTCAGAGGAAAGCAGACCGGTGATGTGCCGACAAGCGGAGAGCTCAGCACAAACAAGGCTGCAGACATCCTGTGCGATTTTCTGGGACTTGAGAAGACTTCCCAGGTGGATGTGTCAGATGCACCGGCACTTCCTGTAAGGCCGCCTGTGCTGTGTGCGGGATGCCCTCACAGAGCGTCATTCTATGCGGTAAAGAAGGCGATGGCCGGCAGAAAGAGTTATTTCTGCGGAGATATCGGATGCTATACACTTGGAAATGCCATGCCGCTTGACATGGTGGATACCTGTCTGTGCATGGGAGCCGGAATCACTATGGCGCAGGGCTTCCACTGGGTGGATGAAGATGGCGTGTGCTTTGCATTTGTGGGAGATTCCACATTCTTCGCGTCTGGTATGACCGGCGTGGTAAATGCAGTGTACAATGATGCAAATATGATCCTGTGCGTGCTGGACAATTCGACCACAGCCATGACGGGACACCAGCCACATCCGGGAACAGGACGCAACATGATGGGCCAGTTCGTGGACAAGGTGAGTATACAGAAGGTTCTTGAAGGAATCGGAGTGAAGAAGATAGTCACTGTTGATCCGCTTGATCTTGAGGCGAGCGTGGCAGCAGTTAAGGAGTGTGCGGATATCAGAGGTGTCAAAGCGATCATTTTCAAGTCGCCATGTATAGCCATCACCAAGCCGTCTGGCAAGATGGAGATATCCGAAAAGTGTATACAGTGTAAGAAATGTATCAGAGAGATAGGCTGCCCTGCGATAATCCTGAAGGATGGTAAGGTGGCGATAGATGAAAGCCTGTGTACGGGATGCAGTCTTTGTTCACAGATCTGTCCGGTGGGGGCGATAGGAGGTGCTTGCAATGAATAAAGATATTCTGGTCTGCGGAGTAGGCGGACAGGGAACGGTTCTTGCGTCCAAGCTCATCGCATCGGCTTATATGGCAAAGGGCGAGACGGTACATTCGGCGGAGACCATAGGAATGGCGCAGAGAGGCGGAAGTGTCACGAGCCATGTGAGGATCGGTGAGGCGTATTCGCCACTCATAGCCCAGGGCGGTGCTGACATTATACTTGCGTTTGAGCCTGCAGAGGCGGTGCGCAATCTGGCTTATCTGAAAAAGGGAGGAATCGTCATCACCAACAACGTCCCGGTGAAACCGGCGACTGACTCGCTCACGAATTCGGGCTACGAGGCACAGCCGATGCTTGAGTACCTGAAGGATAAATGCGATTGTATAGTCATGGATGGCGCGGCGATAAGCCGTGAATTTGGTTCGGCAAAGTTCTACAACATAGCACTTCTTGGAGTTGCAGCAGCCAGCGGCAGACTTGGACTTGACGAGGCGGATATCATTTTAGCTATTGAGAATGGAGTGAATCCGAAGTTTGTAGAGGTGAACAAGAAAGTATTTGAATATGCGATGAAGATGTAGTTAGCGATGGGCTGACCGAAGGGAAAAAGGAGAGTAAAAATTATGAAGTTAAATGACACACAGCTCAGTCAGGTGGACGCTCAGATAAAAAGACTTGTAAAGACTGACAGCTATTATGGTAAGAAGTACAGAGAGCTTGGTATAACAGATGTGACAAGTCAGGAGGCATTTGAGGAGCTTCCGTTTTCAAGCAAGGATGATCTGAGAAATGCTTATCCACTGGGAATACAGGCTGTTCCGGATGAGGAAGTGGTACGTATCCATTCATCTTCAGGAACAACAGGAAAGCCGGTTATCATACCTTATACAGCAAAGGATGTCGATGACTGGGCAACCATGTTCGCAAGATGCTACGAGACAGCCGGAGTGACAAAGAAAGACCGAGTACATATCACACCGGGATATGGTCTGTGGACAGCCGGAATAGGATTTCAGGCAGGCGCGGAGAAGCTTGGTGCCATGGTAATTCCTATGGGCCCTGGAAATACTGACAAACAGTTACAGATGATGATCGATCTTGAAAGTACAGTTCTCACAGCAACGTCATCATACGCACTTCTTCTTGCCGAAGAGATAGATAAGAGAGGGCTTAAGGATAAGATACATTTGAAGAAGGGCGTATTTGGCTCAGAACGTTGGAGTGAGAAGAAGAGAGAGTATATAAAAGAGAAGCTTGGAATAGAGCTGTATGATATATATGGACTTACAGAGATCTATGGGCCTGGTATCGGAATAAGCTGCGATGCCCAGAATGGAATGCACTATTGGGATGATTATGTTTATATAGAGATAATAGATCCGAAGACCGGAAAGACTCTCCCTGACGGAGAGGAGGGAGAGATAGTTATCACTACTCTGGTTAAGGAGGGGGCTCCGCTCATCCGTTTCAGGACACACGATATATCAAGGATCATTCCGGGTGAGTGTCCATGCGGAAGAAAGCATCCTAGACTGGATATCATCAAGGGCAGAAGTGATGATATGTTCAAGGTACACGGCGTAAATATGTTCCCAAGTCAGGTTGAGGAGCTGCTTGCACTTGTGGATGGAGTCCCAAGTGAGTACACCATAAATATAGCCCATGACGAGCCTGCCAATAAGGATATCATGCTGGTTACAGTTGAGGCCGAGGGACGTGTAGATTTTGAGCAGACAGGACGTCAGATCAGAGATCTGTTCAAGTCAAGGATCGGAGTTACACCGAAGATTACTGTTGTCCCTGTTGGAACGCTGCCTAGAAGTGAGAAGAAGACACAGCGTGTCATCGACCATCGTGAGCAGTAGGTGACGGACGGTGAGCGTACGTAAGACGGACGCATCGGGGTTCTCATATATCCAATCAGGGTCGCTTGCGCTTAACTTCGGCGCGTAGCGGCACATAAGGCTCCGCAAGCGATTGCCAAGTGCCGACGGCCTCGTATTCCCTGATTTGGATATCATGAGAACGCCCGTTGCTGAGTCCGACAACTGAATAGGCGCTCACCTGTCTGAGAAGGAGATTTATATTTGTGGATGGGTCTTACATTGCATAAGACAAGAAGTTAAAGAGACTTTATCGGTGCATGGTAATACTTATGTAGAAGGGATTTTATATTTATGAATTCAATTAATGTAGCGGCTTGTATAGTTGCGTTTTTACTTGGGGTGGTGTTGTTTACTCTGGCGAATGAGATCATACTCAAGCTGCCGAACAATGAGAATATATTTAAGGGAAAGCCGAAGAGCTTTGAGAAGTTTTCTCCGAGATGTCTGTTCATACAGATCCTTGGTGGGGTGTTCGGAGTGCTTATGGTGTGGCAGTTTGATGTGAGCCTTGAGGCGGTCACGGTATTCCTGTTCTTTGGACTGCTGACTATCATCACATTCATAGACGCTGATACCATGGAGATACCATTTGTGCTGAATGTGTGTATACTGGTGCTTGGAGTTATATCCATATTCACGAGAGGTGGATTTTCACTGACAGGCGGAGACCTCTCTCTTGTGAGCAGACTTATTGGAATGCTTTGCGTGAGCCTTCCGCTGTTTCTGATAGTGCTGGTTATACCGGATGGATTTGGCGGAGGAGATATCAAGCTCATGTTTGCCGCAGGATTCTTCCTTGGCTGGAAGGCAACCGTCATAGCATTCTTCATCGGACTTATCATTGGTGGATGCCAGGGCGTGATACTTCTTGCAAGGCGTAAGAAAGGCAAGGACGATCATTTCGCATTTGGCCCGGCGCTCAGCGTTGGCCTGATGATTGCGACATTTGTGGGATCACAGATGATGAACAGCTATATCAATATGATCAAGGCATCATTCTATGCGTAGAGTGATGAATCCATGAAAAAGAAATAGTGCTGATGTATAAGTGATAAAAAACTTATACATCAGCACTATTTTTTATGATAGTATTCAAATGTAATTGCCTATTGTATATTTTCCATGTGAGGGATATACTGTAAAGAGCGTGCAATTTAACGCGTTAAAGCTTTTAATTGAGAAAGAAGAGCAATTATTAAGAGAGGTTAGGAGTTACGATTATGCCAATCACAGATTACTTAGAGAGAAATGCCAGAGAATATGGAAATGATGTCGCTCTGGTAGAGATAAATCCTGATGTGCAGGAGACGAGAAGGGTTACATGGAGAGAGTATGAACTCATAGAGTCTAATCCTACATGTCAGTACAGAAGAGAGATAACATGGAGCGTGTTCAACGAGAAGGCAAACAGATTTGCCAATCTTCTGGTGTCACGTGGAATCCAGAAGGGAGACAAGGTAGGTATCCTCATGATGAACTGCCTTGAGTGGCTTCCAATATATTTCGGAGTGTTGAAGACGGGAGCCATAGTGGTTCCGTTCAACTTCAGATACGATGCGGAGGAAATCAAATACTGTGTAGAGCTTGCAGATGTTGACGTGCTTGTATTTGGCCCTGAGTTCATCGGACGTATAGAGGCTGTCGTTGACGAGATAGCTGAGAAGAGAATCCTCTTCTATGTGGGCGGCAATTGTCCTACATTTGCAGAGGACTATGACAAGCTGACGTCCAACTGCTCAAGCGTGTTCGAGAAGAGAGACATCAAGGACAGTGATGATGCGGCTATATATTTCTCATCTGGAACAACAGGATTCCCAAAGGCTATTCTGCACAACCATGAGAGCCTGATGCATGCGGCAAAGGTCGAGAATGTACATCACGGACAGACAAAGGATGATGTATTCCTGTGTATTCCTCCGCTGTACCACACGGGTGCCAAGATGCACTGGTTTGGAAGTCTGATAGTGGGCGGCAAGGCAGTTCTGCTCAAGGGAGTAAGCGCCAAGACTATACTTCAGACTGTAAGTGATGAGAAGTGTACTATAGTATGGCTTCTTGTGCCATGGGCTCAGGATATACTGCTTGCCATAGAGAACGGCGATGTACATCTGGAGGATTATGAGCTGTCACAGTGGAGACTGATGCACATCGGAGCACAGCCAGTGCCACAGAGTCTTATAAAGAAATGGAAAGAGATATTCCCTAACCATCAGTACGACACGAACTATGGACTTTCAGAGTCTATCGGACCGGGCGCTGTACATCTGGGAGTAGAGAACATACATAAGGTCGGAGCCATCGGTGTGCCGGGCTACGGCTGGCAGGCAAAGATCGTGAATGAGGACGGAACAGAGGTTGAGCAAGGCGCAGTCGGCGAGCTTATCCTCAAGGGACCTGGTGTCATGACCTGCTACTACAAGAATCCGAAGGCGACAGAGGAGTGCCTGAAGGACGGCTGGCTGTACACAGGAGATATGGCTATGCAGGACGAAGATGGATTTATTTATCTTGTAGATAGAAAGAAAGATGTTATAATCAGTGGTGGAGAGAATATCTACCCTGTACAGATAGAGAACTTCCTCAGCAAATACGAGAAGATCAAGGACGTTGCGGTCATCGGTATCGCAGATGCCCGTCTCGGAGAGATCACAGCGGCTATCATAGAGGTAAAGGATGGCATGACCTGTACAGAGGAAGAGATCAACGAGTTCTGTAAAGAACTTCCAAGATATAAGAGACCAAGGAAGATCATATTTGAGCACGTTCCGAGAAATGCTACAGGTAAGATAGAAAAGCCACTTCTCCGTAAGATGCACAATAGTGAGAACCTGGTAGCGGCAGAAAACAACGCATAGTGAGATACTTGCCGTAATACAGCACAGAAAGGACAAAAAAGATGAAGACACCATTTATTACAAAGGCAAAGGCAGAAGAGATCATCAAGGAGATCCCTACACCATTTCACATTTACGATGAAGAAGGAATCAGAGAGAATGCGCGAAAGCTTTACAAGGCGTTTTCATGGAATAAAGGATTCAAGGAGTATTTCGCTGTAAAGGCTACTCCGAACCCAACAATACTCAAGATCCTCAAGGAAGAGGGCTGCGGAACAGACTGTTCATCACTGACAGAGCTTATGATGTCAGACAAGATGGGATTTAAGGGCGATGAGATCATGTTCTCGTCCAATGACACCCCTGCCGAAGAATTCGTGCTTGCAAAGAAGCTGAACGCAACCATCAATCTTGACGATTTCACACACATTGATTTCCTGGAGAAGGCAGCAGGAATTCCAGAGAAGATCTGCTGTAGATTCAATCCGGGCGGAAAGTTCTCCATATCAACCACCATCATGGACAACCCTGGTGATGCAAAGTATGGTATGACAAAGGATCAGATCATCGAGGCATATAAGATCCTTAAGGCAAAGGGCGTGAAGAGATTCGGAATGCATGCATTCCTTGCCAGCAATACAGTGACAAATGAATACTATCCAACACTTGCAAAGATTCTGTTTGAGACAGCAGTTGAGATCAAGGAGAAGACCGGAGTGAAGCTTGACTTCATCAACCTGTCAGGCGGAGTTGGAATCCCATATACACCGGACAAAGAGCCAAATGACATCATGGTCATCGGCGAGGGTGTCAGAAAGGTATATGAGGAAGTGCTTGTACCGGCAGGCATGGGTGATGTAGCTATCTTCACAGAGCTCGGACGTTTCATGCTGGCACCTTACGGACACCTGGTTACAACAGCCATTCATGAGAAGCACACACACAAGGAGTACATCGGAGTGGACGCATGTGCAGTCAACCTCATGAGACCGGCCATGTACGGTGCATACCATCATATCACAGTTCTCGGCAAGGAGAATGAGCCATGCGATCACAAGTATGATGTGACAGGCTCGTTGTGCGAGAACAATGATAAGTTCGCTATAGACAGAATGCTTCCAAAGATCGACATGGGAGATATCCTTGTCATCCACGACACAGGAGCACACGGCTTTGCCATGGGCTACAACTACAACGGCAAGCTGAAGTCAGCAGAGGTTCTGCTCAGACCGGACGGCTCATTTAAGCTTATCCGCCGTGCAGAGACACCTGAGGATTACTTCGCAACCATCAAGGATTTCTGGAATGTAGAGCTGTAACAGGCAGACCATAGATAAGCATAGAAAACCGGCAGTATATGAGTTGAAGTCCAACTGTATACTGCCGGTTTTCTATGTGCATGAGCTGCGTTACACTGTCACCTCGAAGCAAATATAATTCTGTCCGGATATGGTTCGGTTATCCAGACATATCTTTCCCTCATATTCATCCACAAGCTTTTTCATGTTCGGAAGACCATATCCGTGATGCTGCTTGTCGGTGGTCTTGGTTGTGTAGCCGTAGGTAAACATATTTCTTCTAAGATCAGAGCTCAACACAGGACCTTTGTTCATGGTGCTTATGATGATCTGGTTCTGACTGCTGTCAAGAGACAGGGTGGCAGATCCCGGAGCATCTACAGCCTCCAGAGCATTGTCTATTAATATTCCAAGTATACGTATAATCTCATATTCGGGCATACAGCTTTTCAACGTATGCTGTCTGACTATCACATTCAGAGTCTTTCCGTTCTTTTCGGCATTGATCATCTTGCTATATATAAAACCGGCGACAACAGACAGATTGATGCGAAGCAGCTCAGACTCACGGTATTCAGATACCATATTGTCCGAATAGTTTATCAGGGCATTTTTCAGAGACTCATAATCCCTATAGGTGTATGGAAGCATTCTGACTGCCGTCAGATGGTTATCAAAGTCGTGCTGTTTGCTTCGCAGATCCTTTATCAGATCAGCCATCATAGGCTGATAGGTTTTAAAGCATTCCAGGTCGTGCTGCTGCTTTCCTATGGTTCGCTGCTGTCCCAGAATGATGATATCCGAGAGAATGACCACAACCGCAAAGCATGATATCACAGGTATATACACCGAAGTGTCGATGAAACTGAATTTGTATAGCCCGGTCTCGATCATATACACAACATACAAATGAATAGACAGGAATTTGATAATTCCACTGCCGCCCATGAAGGTTTGGAACACACGGTTCATAGGCGCATATCTGCACAGAGCCACTGAGATCAGAAATGAAAATACAGCACAGGAAATGGACAGGTATATCTCTTTGTTCACACCCAGACGTGTCATACCCATGATGATGATATCCTCAAGAAAAGCCGCATACAGATATTCAAGAATATACGCCATCAATACATAAAAATATCTGGTCTTCATAATATACAACAGCATGAGATAGGACAGCAGGCATAATGCCAGCCATCCAAATGCATTTGGGAAAATTAAGGAAACTGCATTCCCGAGTATAAGGTAAGCAGCCATTCCAATAATTGGGTGGCGCATATCCCGGAATTTTCTTCCGATGAGGGCAGATATAAAAATAACATCCTTCATTGTTTCCAATGTAAAGCATAGGAGATCAATTATAGAATTCGGCATTTCAAATACTCCTTATCATTGCTAAGCCTGTTCAACGTGTTTGTGCGCAGTTGTGGAAGCCTTAAGTCTGTGACCAAACTCTGTGGCATATTTGCGGCCAACCGGTATCCATTGATAGTCCGGTGTGTCAAGCGATACCATGGCGGTAACCTTGTCGTAGGTATCCACATGATGAAGGTTTACGATAAAGCTCTTGTGGCAGCGCGCAAAATACGATGGAAGAGAGTCCGCAAATACAGAGAGTCGTGTTCCTGTGGATATAAATAGTCCGGTGGTTGTGTGGACATGCATGTTTCGCAGCTCGGATTTAATGTATAGTATATTGTCTGGTCTGATCCTGGCAAGTACACCATCTCTGTCGGTAAGCTCTATTGGTTCCTCCCTGATCAGAGAAAAGTTCAGAAGCTTGGAGACAGATTCTATCAGATCCTGCTGTGAGTAGGGCTTGACCAGATAATCGTAGCAGTTGGTCTTGTGGATCGCTCTGGGAGCTTCGTTTACAAGAGCTGTCACGTACAAAATAGGAGTTGTCTGATAACGCGGATTTCTTCGCAATTGTTCTCCCAGCTTTATTCCGTCCTTATCCGGGTCGGCGCCAAGCTGTATATCCAGCAGAAAAAGCTGGATGCTGTGCGAATCTGCCAGAGCCAGAGCATCATCATAACAGGCGGCCTTCAGACATTCTATGTCGGGGAAGCTTTCTTCTATTATCTCTGCCAGACCATTTAATTGTGCCACATTGTCTTCAACTACCAAAGCTCTCATTATAAAAGACTCCTTCCTTCTATGTGTTGTATTTTAAACCATTACTTCAAAACGCACCAGAGTATCATCCAGAAGATAATCGTTTTCCAGATATATTTTTCCATTATATTTAAATACCAGACGCCTGAGATTGTAAAGACCAAGGCCGTGCTTCTGACGATCACAGGTCTTGGTGGTATAGCCTGCTGTGAAAAGCTTTGCTCTGATCTCGGGTGTTAGCAGAGGACCTTTGTTCAGAGTGGTGATGATGATTCTCATTCCGCCACCCCCGTTGTGTCAGGCTCTGCCGTGTCAGGGTCGGTCGGGTCTGTCGGCTCCGCCACGTCGGGATTTGCCTGTGTATTTGTCTTTGCTGTGCTTTTGCCACTCTGCTTTGCGCCCTTATCCAGAACCAGAACCGTATCCAGATGCTTTAGG